>Ga0307373_10000831_pt1 | contig 59318 bp, 41 predicted proteins | sample OX2MG_FD_202534 | JGI IMG/M metagenome (GOLD analysis project Ga0307373, IMG submission 202534) | Soil microbial communities from Risofladan, Vaasa, Finland - OX-2 | ecosystem: Environmental > Terrestrial > Soil > Coastal area > Acid sulfate soil | place: Finland: Risofladan, Vaasa | collected... | reverse complement strand
GATGAACGCCTGTTTGCCCATCAATCCAAGCAGCCCCTTCATATCGTGCGGAACCCACCAGGCGTACTGCCAGGCCGAGCCCTCGGTGTAATTCTTGTGATCGAAGGGAGAGAAATCTTTGAGCCATTTGCCGTCGCGATGCCGGGGCCGGAAATAGCCCACCGAAGGGTCGTAAACATTGCGATAATTCTGGGCGCGCTTGGCAAAATACCGGTAGTCGTCCATCTTGCCGAGCGCCCTGGCAAACTGTGCGGCGCACCAGTCGTCATAAGCGTATTCGAGCGTCAGCGAAACCCTGCCGTCCTCAACCGGCACGTAGCCAAGGTCATGATAGGGCTGGAACTCTTCCATCCCGACGTACCGGTCGACGCCTTTGTAGTAGATTTCGCCCGGAGTCGTCTGCATGTGCCGGACGGCTTCATAGGCTTTTTCTCCGTCGAAGTTGCGGATGCCTTTCTGCCAGGCGCTTACCAGCAGGGCGTCTTCGTGGTTCGCCACCATGATGCCGCTGTAGCGAAGGCCGCCGGGGCCTTTGCCGAGCCAGCCGCCTTTGTCGTAAAGTTCAAGCTGCGAATTGACCCACTGGTTCAGGATGTGCGGCGTCACCAAGCCCCAGAGCTGGTTCAGATTCCAGAAGGTGTTCCAGAAAGCGTCGCAGCCCATCATCGGAGATTCGGGATTCTTAAGCTGCTGGACACGGCCTTTGGGATCAATGTACTTGCCGTTTGCGTCGCTGAAGATGGTGCGCGCTACAAACGAGCGGTAGAGATTCGTGTAGAATTTCGTCCGGTCCGTGTCGGTTCCGCCCTCCACTTCGAGGCGCTTCAACAGGCCGTTCCAGGTGTCGCGGGCGTTCTTGCGAACCCGGTCGAAGTCCCAGCCGAACCGGTCCATTTCCGCTGTCAGGTTCAGCCGCGCTTGTTCGATGCTCACGTAGGAAATGCCGGTTTTGACCAGGATCGCCTCTCCTTTGGTGGTGCGGAAGTTGGCGAAAGCGCCCACGATTCCGGCGCCGCTTATTTCCGCGCAATCCGGGTGCACGGCTGTATCGGTTCCCACCCAACCGCCCATCGAATCGAAAGGCTTGCTGAAGCGGGCGACAAAATGCAGCGTGTATTTTTGCTGATACTCGCCGGTCGAGTTGATCTGATGGGACTCCCCTTCAATCTCCGTGTTGCTCACCTTGCGGATGACGGCATTCGTCACCACCGTGCTCATTTCGCCGGGCACGTCCAGGACCAGCATGACGCGCGCCTGGTCAGTTTGGGGAAAGGTATAACGCTGGAAGCCGGCCCGCGTCGTCGTGGTAAGTTCGGCGCGAATTTTGTAGTCATCCAAAGTGACCGCATAATATCCGGGCGAGGCGGTTTCGGTTTCATGCCGGAAAGACGAACGGAAGCTTTCGGGCGAGCCGGACTCCGGCCCTTGAATCAACTTGAGCGGGCCGGTTGCGGGCATCATCAGGAGTCCGGACATGGACCATGAATGAACGTGGCTGAATCCGAGGAGTGTGGGGATCTCGTAGTCATAGCCCGCCCGCCAAGTTCTCCCGCCTCGATTGTCCGGGCTGAGCTTGACCATTCCAAAAGGCATGGCCGGTCCGGGAAAAAGCATCCATCGGAGGCCGGCTTTGGTGGTCCCGATGAAGGGATCGACCCAGTCCGCCGGGTCCTTGCGGTTTCCTGCCGCGTGAGCGCCTTGCGCAGCAAGGACGGTGTTCGCCGCTCCTGGGGCGGGATAGGCGGCGCTTGCGGTTACGGCCCCCAGGGCCACCTTCTTGATGAAGTCACGGCGATTGATGTCTTCTGCCATCACGGAACCCTCCATTCCTTGAAGTGCAATTCTTTCCCGGCCCGCCCATTGTGGATTGCGCGCTTAGAAAAGAGAAGAAAAAATATCGCGCCCGCGACGCCGAACGCGGCGCCTGGTTCGCGCCGAGGTTCTTCTGAAGGCCTGGGGAATCACGGGCCCTGCGTCGAAACACTGCCGCGGCGGCCGGTTCGAGCGCGGTCAGCGCGCGCCGGGCAGAGCGACATCGACGCCGCGCTCATCGTTCAATTTCTGTGTTGCGGAAAGGTCCAGGCGGGAGAGCGGAATCCTGTGAGTGGTCTCCGCGCCGAAAATCCATAGAGTATGGCCGAAAATCGCATAGTCCGCGGCTTCAATCACGCGGCCGTCACGGTACACAAACGACGCCGGAATAGACTTTGTTTGGGCCGCGGCCTGCCGGGAAACAGTTTCGGGCGCAGGGGAATCGGTTTTTCGACTTAGCGACTCGACTTCCCGGGAGAGCGCCTGGATTTGACTGCTCAGCAGATCGTTCTGCTGCGACGCGACTTCGCCCGCGGTATCTCCGTGGCCGATTTGCCTCTCCTGGATGTATTCCTGATCGATCGGCGACCACAGAGATGGGTAGAAAGCCGGGGCGTCAGAACTATTCAGATAAGAGTACCCATAGCCGAGCGGCAATGAATCGATGAGAATGAAGCCCTGCCCATGCGAACGTCCTCTGCCGTGTCCGGGCCGGAGACTCCGGAATGGGGACGGTTTGCTCCAAATCGAGTTGGCCGCGGCGGGAAAGGGGCGAACGGCGGAAAAGTTTCCGCCCGTCGTATCCGGCGGAGCGGGCATCTGAAGCCGCGGAACAAACTGCCGGCTGGGCCTCGCCGGAGGCGGGCCATATGAGCGCGGAGCAAGGCGATATTGGGCAGAAAGAAGGGGCGGGAAAAGAACTCCCGCCAGCAACGGAATGGCAAGCAGGGCTCTCACAAAATTACTCTACCACATTTCCGGGCTTGGGGCGCGGCCGAGCGCGGACGATTCAGCTTGCCGCGCCGCTGTCCAAGTCCACGTCCTCAGACCTTCAGGAAGATTCTCTGCCGGTAGAGGAAATAGAGAAACAGCCAGCCGGTCAGCTCGACGCTGACCGCCCAGAAGATGGGCTGCGCCGGCCCAAGATAACCGATGAATCCGTGAACGAAAATGGTGGTGATCGTTGCAAATTTAAAGAGATGCCCGATCAGGTAGATGGTGATGGCATTCACTCCGATCACCGTAAAAAAGAAGGCCCAACGGCGGTAGCCTTTGACGTCGATGATCCAGTAAAAAAGCGCCAGCAGCAACAGGCTCCAGCCGCCCGCGCAAAGCACAAAGGAGCTGGTCCAGATGTTTTTGATGATGGGGAAATTGAAACTCCAGATGAAAGCCACCACAAGGCTTGTCACGCCCGCAAGCGCCAGGCCGACGGTCTTGCGGTTGGGAGAGCGATTGGAGCGCAGCCAGTGCCCGGCGAGCACCCCCAGAAGCGCCGTGCCGATGGCGGGAAGGGTGGAGAGAATTCCTTCATTGTCGCCGAAGCCAAAACAACAATACGGGTGCGGCAGCAGATGGCGGTCAATAAAGCTGGCCAGGTTGCCTTGGGGCGTAATCACTCCGGCGCCAAAGCCCGGAACGGGGACCAGCATCATAATCGCCCAGTAGCCCATCAGAATTCCGCCCAGGACGTAGGCCTGGCCTTTCACGCTGGTGTTCATCACAACGATGGCGGCGACAAAATAGCAGATCGCAATGCGTTGCAGCACTCCGGCGATTCGCAGGGTGTGGAGGTTGAAATCGAGCAAGCCGTTGTAAACCAGGCCCAGCAGAAACAGCAGAACCAGGCGCCGGAAAATACGGCGGTAAAGTTGCGCGCGGCTCGCTCCCTCCTCCAGATGCTTGGTAAGAGAGAAGGGCAGCACCACTCCCACCACAAAGATGAAGAGTGGAAAGATCAGGTCGTAGAAATGGAAGCCGGCCCAGGCCATGTGATGGAATTGGACTTGGAGGGCGGTGGCGGCGGGGCCGGGCCATGTCTTGTGGATGGCGTGGATGATTTCCTCGCCGCCCGTGATCCAGAACATGTCGAAGCCGCGCAGCGCGTCGATGGAGGCCATGCGCTTTTGGAAAAAGGATTGGGTTTTCTCGTCGCGAGCCATATGAAGCTCCTGAAGTGGTGCCATGTGAGGTGGCAGCTTGATTTCCTGACACAATGTACTCGCGCCGGGACGAAAAAACAAGAGCTGCGAAACTTGTCGTGCGGGATGGGCTAGAGCGGCGCTTTGAAGGCGGCGCCCTGCCTTGCCCGGCAAGCACCGCCACGGCAACCTGCAACAGTCCGATTAAGGCGCTGCGGTTGCGGGTTTTGTGCGGGCTGTGTTAGCTTTCGAGGGAAGGTCTTAAACTGATGGAAAAAGTACGCGTTCGGTTTGCGCCAAGTCCGACGGGTTATGTCCATGTGGGTAACGCCCGCACGGCGCTGTTCAACTGGCTCTTTGCAAGGCATCACGGCGGGACGCTTGTTTTGCGCATCGAGGACACCGACGCCGAGCGATCCGAGCAGCGATATGAGGATCAATTGCTGGAAGACTTGCGCTGGTTTGGGCTTGACTGGGACGAGGGCCCGGATAAGGGCGGTCCTTCCGGCCCTTACCGCCAGTCGGAACGCCAGGACTTGTATCGGCGCTACTCGATGGAGTTGATGGAACGAGGGCTCGCTTACTATTGCTTCTGTTCCCCGGAGCAGCTTGAGCAAGAGCGTCAGGAAGCCTTGAAGTCCGGACGCCAGCCGCAATATTCCGGGCGCTGCCGGAAGATCGCCCCCGAAGAATCCGCGCGGCGGGCCGCTTCGGGCGAGGCGGCGGCGATCCGCTTGAAAATTACCGAGTGGAATTTCCGCTGGAACGACCTTGTGCACGGGGAGACGACTTTTTCGGGCGAGGTTATCGGCGACCCCATCCTGGTGCGCTCCGGCGGACATCCTGCTTATAACTTTGCGGTAGTTGTCGATGATCACCTCATGCAGATCACGCATGTGATTCGCGGCGACGATCACATTTCCAACACGCCGCGGCAAGTGGCGCTCTATCATGCCCTGGGCTGGGAGCCGCCGGCGTTTGCGCATCTTTCCACGATTCTGGGCTCTGACCGTGCGCGCCTCTCCAAACGCCACGGCGCGACTTCGCTTGAGAGCTTTCGCTCGATGGGCATCCTGCCGCAAGCTCTTCGAAACTACTTGACGCTGCTCGGGTGGTCGGCTGCCGACGGCAAGACTGAAATTCTGAGCGACGCGGAAGTGATCGCGCAGTTTTCCCTGGACCACATTACCAAAAGTCCGGCGGTGTTTGACCAGGAGAAGCTGAACTGGCTGAACCGGCACTACCTGAAGCAACTGCCTTTGAAGCGCGTGGCGGAGTTGAGCGTCCCCTTCTTTGTGGAGGCAGGACTCCTTAGCGAGCCGTATGGCCCGCCTGTGCTCGGCTGGCTTGAATTGGTTGTGGAGGCTGTCCTCAACAAGATTGACTGCCTCAGCCAGGTTCCGGAAGCGGCGCGTCTGATCTTTGAGTACGATGCGGAGGCGGCGGTAAGCTTGCTGGGCGGCGAGGAAGCGAGGAAGTCGGAAGTTCTGCTGCAAGTCGTGCCGAAAATTCTTGCGGAGCCGAAGCTGACGTATGCCCGGTTTCGGGAGATACTAAAAGAGGTCCAAAAGACGACAGGGAAGAAAGGGAAAGATCTGTTCCATCCCGTGCGCGTGGCGCTGACCGGCGCGGACTCCGGCCCGGAGCTTGAAAAGCTGATTCCAATTTTTGAGGCTGGCTCCGAACTCGAACTTGCGCGCCCGGTTTTGAGCGCGGCGGGGCGGTTACGGAGTTTTGCGGCGGCGGCGAGCATGGCCTGAACGCCGATTGCGGAGGAGCGCCCGTCAACCTTTAAGATTTTCTGAGCATTCATGGATGAATCCCGAGAAAACCAATCGCAAAGCGTGCTTTACGGCATCAACGCTGTCAAGGAAGCCGTGCATTCGCGGCCCGTTGATCGCGTGGTGGCGCGTGAAGGATCGGGTGGGCGGCGGCTTCAGGATATCCTGAATGAATGCCGCGCGCGGCAAATCCCTTTGCGTTTTGTGCCGCGCCGGGCGCTCGATCGCCTGGCGGGAACGGCCCATCACCAGGACATTGTGGCCGTCTGTTCCGAAAAGACTTACGAGGAACTGGAAGCGGTGGCCGGATGGAAGAGCCCGGCGTTGCTGGTGGTGCTCGACGGGGTCGAGGACCCTGCCAACTTGGGCGCCATCGTGCGAACCAGCGTGGCGGCCGGGGCGAGTGGCGTGGTGGTAAGTGAGAGGCGGGCCGCAGGCCTTTCGCCGGCGGTGGCACGGGCCGCAACGGGAGCGCTTGAACACGTGAAGATTGCCCGGGTCAAGAATCTGGTCCGGGCTCTGGTCGAACTCAAGGAGCAGGGAATCTGGATCTATGGGTTTGAGACGGGGGCGGGCAAGAATTATCTGGAGCTGGATTATAAGCTGCCTTGCGCGCTGGTGATGGGGAGCGAGGGGCAGGGTTTGCACCGCCTGGTGCGCGAGGCGTGCGATCAACTTGCCGTCATCCCTTTGCAAGGTCCGGTCGATTCATTGAATGTTTCAGTCGCCACCGGCATTGTGCTTTATGAGGCCCTGCGGCAGCGCGCGGGAGTTCGAGAGGCTCCTAAGGGCGGGGAACGCGTGACGGAAGGATTGTAACCCTTCTGCGAAAAAGTACATCATAGTGGGTAGAGTGGAGGCGCGGATGCAGCAGAAAAGAACGGGTGGGCGTCGCTCGGGAGGCCAGGTTCGAATTGCCGGAACTCTCGTTGTTCTCCTCGCGGGTGTTTTTTTCGCCATGGCTCAGAACGCGGCGGGCGGGGGCGCGGCTCCTGCGCAGTCTCAAGGAACTTCTTCGAGTTCCAAACCCAATGGCCAATCGCAACCTCCGGTCGAGATTCGGGTGCAGTCCAATCTGGTGACAACTCCCGTAACCGTCATCGACCGCTCGACGGGTGAATTCGTTTACGACCTCAGGCAGGACGATTTTCTGCTTTTCGACAACGGCACGCAGCAGAGCATCCAGCGTTTTGATCGCGAGGTCCACAATATTGCTTCGGTGATTGTGATCCAAACCACCGACGAGGTGGCCCCGCTTCTTAACGAGGTCAAATCCCTTGCTCCGCTGTTTTCACAATTGATGCTGGGTTCAAAGGGAGAAACGGCGGTGCTCTTTTATGCCGGCCGGGTTCGGGAAGCCCAGGATTTTTCAAACTCCGGAAACGTTCTGGACAGGACGCTCCACAGTGTTGCGCCGGGCGGCCGCGGCGCCCGTCTGAATGACGCGCTCATGCAGGCCATGAATCTGTTGGAGACGCGGCCCCAGGGAGAACGCCGGGTGATTGTGGTCTTTTCGACCGGGTACGATTCCGGGAGCAGCACGAAGAAGGACGACATCATCCGCCGCGCAACCCACGCGGAAGTGGAAATCTACGGCCTGAACTTAAGCTTGAGTAAAGCAACGCTGACCCGCAAGCCCGAGCCCCGGGTGGTCCAGAGCCCGCAGGATCTGAATGTGGCGGGGCCGAGCATTCCGGGCAGGCCTTCGACGCCCAGCACCTCCCAGCAGTCCTTCGGGATGCCTGCGGACATTACCCAGGACCTTTCAACGGCCGGGCGAGCGGCAAAGTCCACATTTTTCCGTAACGATATGCAAGCCTATTGCCGCTACACGGGCGGAACCTTTTATACCCAGTGGTCCTCTGGAGCGCTGCAAGTTCACCTGGGTGAAATCGCCAGTGAGATTAACAGCCAGTATGAACTGGCTTATGTGCCGGATAATCTCTCGAAGCTGGGTTTTCATGAGATTGAAGTCAGGGTCAGGCGGCACGGTGTGAAAGTGCGGTCTCGCCTGGGATACTTTTACTTTGGCCCTCGCCAGTGATGTCGACTCAGGCTCAGAATTCCTGAGGTTAATAAAATCTCTCAACGTCAACCCGGTGGCCCACGCGGAGGTCCAGCTCGGCCAGGTAAGGCCGCATGGCATCGGGTGAAACCTTCAGAACCATGGCATGCAAGCGGCCGTCCGCCCGATAGACGACCGTAAAAAGACGATTGTGCTTGCCGCCGCCGCTAGGGGGCTTAAGGGCCCAATGGAGCTTCATCCTGCGGACTTGGCGGCTGATTTTGGAACGGTATTCCATGCGGGTGATGGAATCGAAAGGCGCGGTAACGCGGCCTTCGGGGCATTCAAAAATGATGGCTGTTTCGGTAAGCGCGAGTTTGCCCTGGCACCGCTCGCGCATCGTATCCGTCCCTCCCACGTATTCGAATTGCGGTTTGCTGCGGAGGTTTTTTGCGGCCGATGCGGCCATGCCGAGGGCTGCGATCATGCTTAAAAATGTGGCTCGGCGAAGCCACGGATGCTTTGTCATGGCAGCCTTCTTTGGCGGCTCTCCCGCTTGAGGCTTGAGGGAGCAGCCGTTGTTGATGCAGCGCGCGGCCGGAAAGGTCGAGCATCGGGCGCCGGCTGACGCGGCAAGAAACTATGGGGCATCTGAATTCCTTCCTTGGCGGGGTTTCAACGGGCGCTCGATGGGAACTTTAACAACCAGATACCAGGGGATTGCGAGCGCGCCCCAGCGCGCGGCGCGGAATTTCCAGTGCCGGACTTTTTCCCGGGCGGAGTGAAGGGAATCCCCTGCGTTACCCCATGGCACCGAGTCCAAGACTTGTCCTTTGGCGCCAACCAGCAGCCTTAGTTGCACCGTGGCGGATGGGAATCCGTTTCCGGGGCCGGTAATGACTTCCGGAGGCCGGACTTGCTTTTCGAGATACGCCTCGGGATTCATGGGCAGTTTGGATGGTTGATGAGTGTGCAAGTTGAAATTGATATCAACGACGGTTCGGAATGGCGTGGCGCGTCCGGAATCCACGTAAGGTCGGTATCGCCACTTCCGAACCGCGTGGATGGCGGCCGCAGCAAGCAAAGCTTCTCCCCTGATGACGTGAGCCTCGATAACCCGGCCCTTGGCGTTCACGGCGACGTCGATCTTCACGTGACCCTGGATATAGTTGATCTTGGCGACGGGCGGGTATTTAGGTTTCACGATGTGGATCAGTAGCCTGGAAGCTGCCTTGCCATCCAAAAGGATGAATTCGTGGCCTGAAGCGGTGGACTCCCCCAAGGACAAACTTACTCCTGCCAGCAACAGCGCGAGAGAGCCGGAGAGTACCGCCGGGATTCCCGGCGGTAGGAAGTGAGACCTAGGGATTAGATTCAAGAATCACCTGCGCAACAACGTAACGGTTGGCGTGGGAAATGGACACCACGGCGCGAGTCACGCCGAGCTCGTTTGCGAGTTCGCGGGCGCGCCCGGACAGCAGCAACTCCGGCTTTCCGCTGGCCTGATGGCTGATCTCAACATCCAGCCAGCGAATCCCATTCGCCCAACCCGTGCCCAGAGCCTTGAAGGCCGCCTCTTTGGCTGCAAAACGAGCCGCATAACGCTCCGCCTTGTTCTTGAATCTCTCACAATAAGCGATTTCCGCGGGGGTGAATATTTTTCGCGAGAACCGGACTCCGTGGCGCTCCAGAGCTTGTTCGATTCGCTGCGTTTCCGCAATGTCAATGCCTGTGCCGACCGTCATCCCGATGGACTCCCTGGCTCCATTTCGACAAGATAACTTTACGGGCGTTCCCTGGTCGCCACGGCTACCGGCTGGGCCTTTTCCTCTTCTTCTTCGTATCCCTGCACCGTGTAATAAATGGCTTTATCGAAAAAGCTTCCGATCAAGTGATGGAGTTCCTGTTCCTGCAAGAGGTCTGCCGCTGAATCCACCATCCCGGAAGTCCGGATGTAATCGCGCAAGTGGTACTTTTTGAGCACGTGTGAAAAGACAATCTCGCTGAGCGGGATCCCTTCCTCATAACGAAGCTTGGCAAGCTTAAAGTGAAAGTCGTTGATCGCTTCGTCGGACAGTTCCATAAGCCAGTGGCTGAGGTTGCGGTAAACCTGATACGACTGGTCGTGAAGTTCCTGGGAGGAAAGCCGGTGCATGCATGGTGTTTTGGGATTCGTTCTCAGATCCGCGATCACGCCGCTGGTGAGTTCCTCAGCGTGATTCTCAATCATTTGGACTAATCTTGAAGAAAGAAACATTTTAGTTCGCCGTCCTTGTTTATAGATAGATATGAAATTCCCACTTCCAACATAGCAGACCGAAAATCCAATATCAAACCGTCCATGGATCGCCGTCAGCTCCCGGGTTTTATAGAATCGGCATGAAATAGGGCAGGATTTGGGCTCCAGCCGCTCGGCCCGGAGCCGGCGCAATCTGCTTGGTGAATGCGGATTGGAGCGGGGAATGAAGCTCTCGGGACGTTAAGGGAGTGGGCCGGGCGTATCGGCGGCATGCTATATTGGACGCTTGAGCCGCACAACTTTCAAGCTCGTTTCCGGCCGGGAAGGCGCCCGGGTTGAGTGCGAGGCGTTCAGCCGCATCCCGTGGCTGGTTCATGCCTTTTCCACCCGGGACCAAGGCAAGCAGGCGGCGCTGAAGCCGCGTCGTGGCAAAAAAGCGGATGCCGCGGGCAACGGCGGATGGCGCCTGGCTTCCGGCTTGGGAGCCGGCGATTTCCAGTGGGCTTCTCTTCGCCAGACGCATTCGTCCATTCTCTATTCCGTGCTGCCCAATCCGGGCTTAACGTCTCTGCGGTACGATCTTTCCGGTTATGCTTCTGCGGCCGGCAAAGGTAAACAGCCCCGTCCCTCCGGAGACGCTCTCATCACCAATCACGCTGGAATTTTGCTGGGCGTGCGGGTTGCCGACTGCCTGCCCGTTCTGCTCGCGGACCGCAAAAACCGGGCGGTGGCCGCCGTGCATGCGGGATGGCGCGGGGCGCTGGGCCGCGTTGTTGAAAAGACCGTGGGAGAAATGCGCCGGGTGTTTGGTTCCAGGCCGGAAGATCTGATTGCCGCGCTTGGCCCCTCGATCCGGAGTTGTTGCTACGAGGTCGGGGAAGAAGTGGTGGATGCGTTCTCAGGACGATTTGCAGGCGCTGAGGGTTTCTTTCGGCGGAGATTGCCGGATTCGGAAGCGGCTAACCGCCGCCTGCCGCTCTTCTTTGCCCAAGCTCCTCCCGGCCACGGGCCTGAGGAGCATCCGGGGATTTACCTCGATCTGGTTGCCGTAGCGCGCTATCAGTTGGAAGACGCCGGGGTGTCGGCCGGCCGGATTCATGTGGCGGATTACTGCACCGCCTGCCGGACCGATCTGTTTTATTCCTACCGCAAAGAAGGAAGCTTTGCCGGACGCATGTTGGCCGTGATTGGAATTCGGCCTGCCTCGTCCGGTTAGGCAGGGGAAAGCGGCTGGGCAGCCTGAGCCTGCGCCGTCGAATCTCCCATTTCCGCCAGCCGCAACTGGCCGCACGCAGCCATAATGTCCTGGCCTCGCGAAATGCGAATGAAAGCCGGGATGCGCCGATCCTGGAGAATCTTCTGAAAGGCCAGCACGCGCCGCAGAGGTGAAGGCCGATAGGGCAGGCCTTCGCCGGCGTTGTAAGGAATCAGGTTCACTTTTGACCGGATTCCTGCGAGCAGCGCGGCGACGCGGCGGGCGTCGGAATCGGTGTCATTGACCCCGTCGAGGAGCACGTACTCAAAGGTCAGGTGTTCGCGTGGTCCCAAGGGAAACGCCCGGCACGCCTCAAATAGCTCACTTAAGGGATACTTGCGATTGAGCGGCATCAGGTCCGTTCGTTGTTCGTCGGTGGAGGCGTTGAGAGAGATTGCCAGCTTGGGCCGAACCGCTTCACGAGCCAGCAGATGAATCTTGGGAACCACTCCGGCGGTGGAAATCGTGATCCGGCGCAAAGCGATCGCGAGGCCGTCCGGGTCCACCATAATTCTGACCGCCTTCATCACCGAGTCGAGGTTCAGCAAAGGCTCGCCCATTCCCATAAAGACGACGTTCAAGGGCGTTCCGGCAGGATGCTGCTCGGCGCAGGTGACGGCGATGATTTGTCCGATGATTTCCCCGGGATCAAGGTTGCGCTTCACTCCCATCAGCGCGGTAAAACAAAAACGGCAGTTGACGGCGCAGCCCACTTGGCTTGAAACACACAGCGTCACCCGGCCTTCGTCAGGCATGTAGACGGTTTCAACGCTTTCGCCGTCGTGAAGAGAGAGAAGATATCGAACTGAGCCGTCGCGGGATGCCATCCGGCCCTTGATTTCAGGGTAATCGACGCGATAGCGGGAGCTGAGGATCTGGCGGAAAGGGCCAGGCAGTTCCGTGCACTGCGCAAAATCCCGCTGGCGGCGCGCGTAAATGTCACGGAACAACTGTGTGCCCCGGAACTTGGGTTCGTCCAGGAGTTCGGCAAGCTGGCAGAGATCAAGCTTGTCCAAACCCAGGAGGTTCTCTTGTGGCGCAGGGATTGCAGATTTCATGACATCCATTGCCATCGTACCATTATGCGGTGCGAGGGTTCAATGGAGGTTCAGCGGTGAGGCCTCGCAGGGCAACGCTCGCGGGCGAGCCGGGTGGAGCGTCACGAGCACGTCCACTGGGATTTGACCGCGGCCCTGCGGATAACTTAGGATGATTTGACTGGTTAGGTTGAGAAAGGCGCAATTATGAGCCCACGCCGAGTAAACCCGGCTTTGACTGCCCGGCGCAGGGAGGCTTTGATCAAAGCAGGTTACGCGGAGATCTTGGAGAAGGGCCTCTATGCCACCAGCATTGATTCTGTTGTGGCGCGTGCGAACTCGAGCAAAGGCGGAGCGCTTCATTATTTCCATACCAAGGATGACTTGTTTTTCGCGGTCCTGGAATGGCTGCTGGCCGAACTTACCAACAGCCTGGACCAGGTAGCGGCGAGCGCGCAGTCTCCTCGCGCCCGCCTGGCCGCTGAGTTGGAGCTTCTGTTTCACAGCACTGAGGTCAACCGCAAGCTGTACCTGGTGCTGTTCGATTACGTGAGCCTCAGCTCCCGTTCGAACCGCTTTCGCGGCCTGTTTGAGGAGTTCTTTGCGAGGTGCCGGGCGCGGGATCGCGAGATTGTTGCCGAGGGAATACGCCAGCAGCAGTTTCGGCGGGTGGATCCCGGGGAAGCGGCGACAACCATCCGAGCTCTCGTCGATGGCTATTGCTTGCAGTGCCTGATGGATCCCGGGAACCTCTCTGTCGAAGAGTCCCGGGACCGTTGCCGAGCCGTTTTGGGAGCCTACCTGTTGCGCGCGTGAAAGGGAAAATCCGGAATGCTCCTAAAGGTCGTGCGAATCGTTTTTTCATTGTTTCTCATTGCGGGGGTGCCGGCGCTTTCCTGGCGCAGCGCGCGGCCCTCTGAACTGCGGGAAATCCCCAAAACAGCCCTCTATTTTTCCGCCCTGGTATCGCAGTGGGTTCTGGCCCTGGTGGGCGCAGTTGTGGTGATTTTAAGCTGGCCCGGAGCGTTCAGAGCGGGTTTTCACGCCATTGCGTTTTCCGGGTTCCTCCGATGGACACTGCTGCTGACGGTTCTCGCGGTGCTGGGCCTGGGCTTCTTTCTGCTGCTCGAACACTGGGGCTGGTGGCCGGAAGAATCGGAAGTGGTTCGCATTTTGATCCCTGAAAACACCCGGGAAAAGCTCTGGGCGTTATTCGGGCTGTCGCCCACGGCGGGCATCTGCGAGGAGTTTTTGTACCGGGGTTTCCTTTTGGCGGAAGCAACCGGATGGTTTCATTCCGTCGTCTGGGGCGTTGTGGTGTCTTCCGCCGCCTTTGGCCTGGCTCATATCTATCAAGGCGTTAACGGAATGTTTCGCGCCGCTTTGCTGGGAGCGCTGCTGGCTTATCCGGTGGTAAGCGTGGGGTCGCTTTACCCTTCAATGACCGCGCATTTCCTGATTGATGGGGTAGCCCTGCTGTGGCTTGGGCCGAAATTTGTAGAGCAGGAACAGGCGTCCGGCCTGGGGGATTGACGGCGGATCGATTGGGTTGCTTGCCGTTCCAAATAGAATGATGGCTTTCGAACAAAGCGGCAGAATGCGACCCGGCGGGAATAGTTGGGCTTAGCCTAAGAGAATGGAATTCCGTTATGGAGGAGGGACCTTTGAAGAGACTTGCAGCGGTTTGTAGCGTTCTGGTTCTTGTGGTTTCAGCGCTTTCAGCCAAAGGTAATCCGAAGGCCGCCCACGCAAAGTTAGTGGAGCGAGGCAAGTATCTAGTGGAAAACCTGGGGATGTGCGCTGACTGTCATTCGCCGCGGGATGAAAAGGGCCAGTTTATTCCCAGCCGGTATCTCGAAGGGACTGTCCTGGATTTCCAGCCGATGCACCCTGTCCCGGGCTGGTTTGCAGCCGCGCCGCCCATCGCAGGCTTGCCGGGCTGGACCCGTGCCGAGGCCGTAAGGTTCTTTATGACGGGCGTGGACAAATACGGCAAGCACGCCGGCCCTCCGATGCCGGGATACCGAATGTCGCGGCGGGACGCCGAAGCGGTCGCCGCTTACCTGAAATCGCTTGCCGCGGAGCGCAAGTAGTCTATTCGTGAGCCGGGATGGCGGAATCTTCTCGGCGGGATTTGAGGATTCGGGGTAGAATATTAGGCTTATGGAAGAACGCGAGTTTTTCGACGAAAAAGAAGTTATGAAGCCCGCCAACCTTTCCTGCCTTTTTTGCAGGCAAGCAGGCACGTATCAGGTTCGATGGCTTGAGCGCACAAAGAAGCGGTCGCTCCGGGGCAACGCGGATGAGCGGGACCGGGCCCGATATCAGAAAGCCAAGTCCTATCTGCTGCGGCGGGACGACTTTGTGCAATGCCAGAACCCGCGCTGCCGAAAGCGGTTTGAGATCTCGGGCTTGCAGTCCGTGGTTTTCCTATAAGAGGCTTCAGAGACCTACAGCCGTCTGTTGCGCTCGATAGACGTCAGGGCTTGGCGATCAGCCTCTCCGCAATCTCTAATATCTTTCGTGATAAAACGTCAAGGGCGCGGATAGCTCAAGTTCCAGGCTGGTCCCGCGCGGAAGATAAATCTTCCTGCCGCGCGTTGCCAGAACCCAAATGATTCCGCCCGCAGCGCCCGCAGCGCTGCCGATTCCCAGTCCCTTTAACGTCCTCCCGCGGCTGATTCCCGCAAGCGTGCCGATTTCAGCTCCGGTGATTGTGGCGCGAGCGATCCGGCCCACATCCTTCCCTTTGCTGGACCCGCCGTTGATTTTTGCCTCTTTCCGGTTAAATCCCTCCCTGCCGTTTCCTGCAAAGGCTGAAAGGGTTGCGCGCAGCGGCCGGGTGATGCCGTTCGGGAGCGTGATGGAGTTAAACCGGAGCCCGAGTTTTGCTTTCCCTCTGATGCGGCCGGGATGAACGACTTGCGTGATGGATCCCTCGACATAGCTGCCCACGGGAATAACAATTTCGTCATCGACCGTGATGGGGAAGATGGTTCGGCAATAGATCGACTGGCCCACGTAGGCCGTCTTGGAACTGATGGCGTTCTGGAGCCTCAGGGGAATCCTTGTGTCGCTGGGAACGGTGAGGCCTTCGCCGACCTTTTGCTGCGAGGCTCCGCTGGTTAAGGCAGGCTGGTTTTGAGCCCGTAGGTGTTGCGGGGGAAAAATGACGAGTGATCCAAGGACGAGGATGGTTAGAGAAATTCGAGTTGGTTGATTTCTGTTGCCTTGATTCCAGGAGGGCATCCGGCGCCACGACTTCCTGAAGGGGCGGCGGGCCCAGTTTTTTTTTCGTACGCTTTCATCCGGGTTAGTATCCATGGTGACACCCCATAGGGTTTCCCGCGCCCGCGGCAAGGGAAACCTTTTTGATTGCGGCCTGGCTGAGTTTCAGCCACCATCTTGGTTTTTGGATTTCTAACATTGGTATGAGAGTTTGCACGTCTGCTTCTCTTGAGGGATGCTTACTGCATCCGACACCGGCTGCGTGTCCGCTCTGCCGTTTGCAATCTTACTCCGAGCCAATCGCCAGTTCAATCGCTCCGGCGATGCGCGCAGCTTGGCGCTCCACAGTCTCCGCGTCTTCCGCCTCGACCATGACACGGGCCAAGCGTTCCGTTCCTGAGTAGCGGACGATGATCCGTCCCTTATCCCCAATCGCGTTTCGGCCAGCCTCGATTGCGCGCGTCACTTCCGGCAGAGATTCGAGGGGACGTTTTTCACGGACGGGGACGTTGCGGATCAATTGCGGGAACTGCTTCAAACCGCTGACCAGTTCCGTGAAGGACGTTCCGGTTTCCGCGATCACCCGCAGGACTTGAAGCAGGGTTATGATGCCGTCCCCCACAAGCGAGAGGTCGGCAAAAATGATGTGGCCGGAAGGTTCGCCGCCCAGGTTGTATCCTGAGCGCAAGATTTCCTCAAGGACGTACTTGTCGCCCACGGCCGTCCGCTTAACGCTGATTCCAAACCTTCCGAGCGCAATCTCCAGGCCTAGATTGGTCATTAGTGTGCCCACGACAGCGTGGCCTTTGAGCTTTTGATTTCGCTCGAAATAGGGCGCTACGGCATAAAGAATGTGGTCGCCGTCGGCGATTCGGCCGTCTGCGGTTGCGAAAATGGCCCGGTCGGCATCACCATCGAGAGCGACGCCAAGTTCGGCCCCGCAAGCTAAAGTCTCTTGGGCCATGCGTTCGGGGAAAAGAGATCCGGATAAGTGATTGATATTGCGGCCGTTCGGGGACGCGTTCAGGACGTGGGCTTCGATTCCCATATTTTTCAAAAGGGTTGGTAGAGCTCGTGATGCGGCTCCGTGGGCGCAATCGACGACCAGCGGGCCTTTCAGGGAGGGCAAATTTCCGGGCAGGATAGACTGAAGATAGCGCAGGTAGTGATCGAGCAATCCGGGCTCCACAGCGAGCGGTTTGCGAGGAACCGGGCTGGCATGCGGTTGCTGACGCTCGAGAGCCTGTTCGATTTCGAGTTCGTGGACTTCAGAGAGCTTCAGTCCTGAGCCATTAAAGACCTTGATGCCATTATCCTGATAGGGATTGTGGGATGCCGAAACCATGATCCCCGCCGAGAACCCAAGGTGGCGAACGAGAAACGCGACGCCGGGGGTTGTAATGACCCCGGCATAGGTAACGTCGGTGCCGGAAGCCTCCAGGCTGCCGGCCAAAACCTCTGAAATTTCGCTGCTTGATTCCCGCGTATCTTCCCCAAGGATAACGCGTGGCCGCCCGGCGCCACCGAGTTGCTGGAGCAGGCCGCTCAGTGCCTTTCCGAATTGATGGACGGTTGAAACATCAAGCGGGTAGCCGCCTGCCACACCCCGCATCCCGTCGGTTCCGAATAGTTTAGCCATAAGCAGACATTGTAACGGGGGCGGTATTTCCACTCAAGCTTTCAAGGGCGGTTATTCGCTGTGACCTCGACAGTTTCCAAGCGCAAGAGCGTGCGCCGAAGGCTGGCGCGCCATGTAACCTATAGACGTGACAATGGGTTGCCTTTGATTGACAGTCAACTACGATTTTAGTAGGCTGAAACATATTAGCTGCAAAAAAACTTTGGGAGTTGCTGATGTCTTATGCAAGGAAATTGATGAGCGCCGGGGTCGTGTTGAGCGTCCTGTTGGCGGGGGGGGGGCTTTTGAGCGGAGAGCCGGGCTGGTCGGCCCAGGCTGCCCAGGCTGCCAAGGCTGCTCCTACGCTTGAGACTCCGCTCACCCAGCAAGAACTCATCAAGCTGCTTAAGCACAATAAAAAGCATTTGACGACCGTGTCGCCGGCGGTTGAGTCCCAGGGAGTTGATTTTGAACTGACCCCCGACATTGAGAAAAAATTGCGTAAGGCTGGCGCTGACGATGCTTTTATCGCCACGGTCAAGAACTATACTCCTTCCGCCCGTGCGGCTCGGGCCGAGAGCGCCGCGCCCACCTTCTCCAAAGCGGAATCGGATGCCTATAACCAGATCAAATATGAAAGGGATCCTGACAAGATTATCCAAGAGGCGACTGCCTACGCCCAGCAGTATCCCAAGAGCCATCTTCTGACCTATGTTTACGGGATGGAAGCGTCAGCCTACCAGCAGAAAAATGATGCGGAGAACGTGGTGAAGTTTGGACTCAAGAGCCTTCAGATCGACTCCGACAACTTAATGAGTCTGCTCCTGGTTTCCTCCATCCTGCCGCAGCCGCAGATGATGAACGTTCCAGACGCCATCAAAGAAAATAGACTTGAATTGGCCGAGCTTTATGCCAAGAAAGCCTTGCAGGAAATTGAAAAGCTTCCCAAACTGCCGAACGAAACAGATCCGGTTTTCGGGGAACGGAAAGCGCAGATCTCGAGTGAAGCATACTCTTCCCTGGGAATGGTGCATCTTGAGCGTTCGATGATGTCCATCCAGCCGCCGGATAAGGCGGAACTGGCGAAGGCAGAGGAGAACTATAGGACCGCAGTAGGGAAAGCGTCCAAACCGGACCCTGGCGATTATTACCGGCTGGGCGAAGTCTATGCCCAGGAAGGAAAAGTGGACGACGCAATCGCTGCTTTTACCAAAGCCGGCAATCTGGCGCAAGGGACCGTCATCCAGCAGATGGCGGACCATCAGATCAAGGCTTTAAACCAGAAAAAGGCCCAGGAAGGCACCCCTGCAAAGAAGTAAAGTGTGTTCGTGATCCGTTGAGGTTAGAATTACCACGATTCCCAATCCGCCGGGCAGAGATCGAATCTGCTGGCCGCGCCCATCGCGCGTTATAACTTGCACGGCTGTGTCACCCTAGTATGCCTGGACCTTCCTTTGACAAGCTGGAAGCACGCATCGGATATAAGTTTCGGGACCTGAGCCTGCTGATTGAAGCTCTGACGCACTCGTCCCATGTGAAAGAGTCTGTAAGCGGGGAATGCGATAATGAGCGTGATGAGTTCCTTGGTGATGCCGTGCTCAGCTTCATTGTTACCGTCCGCTTGGTTGAAGCCTTCCCGGAATACGACGAAGGCAAGCTTTCGCTTGCCCGCTCCAGCTTGGTGGCGGCGACTTTTTTGGCGAAGTCTGCGGTGGACCTTGAATTAGGCGACTACTTGCGGATCGGCCCCGCCGAGGAGAAAACCGGCGGGAGAAAAAAGTCCGGAATCCTTGCCGACGCGCTCGAAGCTTTGTTGGCTGCGGTCTATCGTGATGGGGGTATTGAAGCTGCGCAGGGTTTTGTCGACCGTGTCATCCTGCCGGCCGACTTGGCGGAATGCCTGCATGAACTCTTCACGCAAAACTACAAGGGAATCCTCCAGGAACGCCTTCAAGCTGACCATCACCCTGCGGCACTGTACCGGGTGGTGAAAGAGGACGGGTTGGAGCACCAAAAGACTTTTACCGTGGAAGTCAGGGCCGGGGATTCCATCGTCGCTGAAGGGTCCGGAAGCAGCAAGAAAGCCGCGGAACAGCAAGCCGCGCGGCTGGCTTTAATCGAAATGGGAAAGAAAAAAGTGGAGGCCAATGGCTGAACCCTACCGTAAATCGTCCCTTCGGGACACCTTAGAGTCTTTGGTCGTGACGGTTATCCTGGCGATCTTTGGCACCACTTTTGTTGTTCAGGCATTCAAAATCCCAACGGGTTCCATGAAGAATACGCTGCTGATTGGAGACCACCTGCTGGTGAATAAGTTTGCCTTTGCTTATCCCGAAGGGCCCTTGGCGCGCTTTTTGCCCTATCGAAAGATCCACCGCGACGACGTCGTGGTTTTCAAGTTTCCGGGTGACGCCGATGATGCGCAGGAGGAGGGAGAGCACTTTGTCAAGCGGGTCATCGGACTGCCCGGCGACCGGATCCGCGTGGTCAATCGAAAGGTTTTTGTGAACGGCGAGGCGGTCTCCGAACCCTTCGTGCGAAACATTGATCCGGGTGAAGCCCGTCCGGGCGACGACTTTCCCCCGGTGATGTGGGGCGACCTTCAGGGTGCAACTACGGAGTGGCAGGCGGAGTTCCAGAATTATGTGAAGGACGGCCAGATCGTCGTTCCCCCCAATGAGTACTTTGTGATGGGGGACAACCGCGAGGAGAGTTGGGACAGTCGCTTCTGGGGGTTTGTGCCTCGCAAGCTTATTTCCGGACGTCCGTTGATCATTTACTGGTCGTTTGAGACTCCGCGCGGACAGTACGAACAGACATCTCTCGGTGACCGAGTGCATCAGATGGAAAACATGATCGTCCATTTCTTCACTGAAACGCGGTGGAGTAGGACTTTCAAGCTGATACATTGATGAGTCCACGCAAGCGCCGATACCTTCGCAACATCACCACTGCGCTGATCCTCGTGCTGATATCGGCATGGGTGGTCCCTTCGTTTTTTAACGCCGATCGATACCGCCCTCTGCTTACAACCGCTCTTGAAAAGGCCCTCCACCGGCGAATAACTTTCGGGCATATCGCCCTTCATCTTTTCCCTCAGCCGGGATTTACCATTGACAGCGTCATCGTTGGAGAAGCGCCGCCGTTCGGTCTGGAGCCGTTTGCGCGAGTCGAGAGCATTGATTGCGAGCTCTTGTGGCGAAGTGTCTGGCAATCCGGCCTGAAATTCGGCACGCTCGAGCTTTATCACCCCAGCATTAACCTTGTTCGGAACGCGGCTGGGGAATGGAACATTGAGAATCTGCTTTTGAACAGCGGAATTGCCAGAGCCTCCGGCGCCCGGGGCTCCCGGGCCGCGCCACCGCCTCCTTTGAGGATCGAGGCCGAGGACGCCCGCTTCAATTTCAAGCTGCGGCAGGACAAAAAGCCGTTTGCGATTGTCGACGCCACTGCTGACATGCATTTGGACTTTGCCTCGCGCAGTATTCGTTTCAAGCTAACGGGCGATCCGGTCCGCACGGATCTCGAATTGCCCACTCCTGGAATGGTTGTGCTGGCCGGAACCTGGAGGCCCGCCCAGGCGGCAGGCAACACGCTCAACGCGACTCTCCAAACCCAGGGAGCCTTGCTGTACGATTGGATTCCGCTCCTGACGGGATATAACCCCGGAGTCTATGGAGTGATGGGCAGCTCGATTCATCTGACGGGGACTCTGCGCAGGATTGCTTTTGACGGGAACGCGCAACTCAGCCAACTGCACCGCTGGGAGCAATTGCCGCTGTCAAATGACCTGCCATGCCGACTTCATTTCCAGGGACTCTTTGATCGCGACCAGCGAAAGCTGGCCCTCAAGACTTTCCATTTGGCGTTTGCATCCTCTGAAGCTAGTGTCAACGGTTCCATCGATAAGCTGACCTCGATCCCGGATTTCGACTTGGTCGTGGCGTTTAAGAAGTCGCGGGTTGCGGACTTGCTGAGGCTTGGCCGCCGCGTGCTGGGAAGGCGCTTCGGCTGGGATGTTACCGGAAGCGTGGATGGAAAGGTTGGGATTCAGGGCGCATGGGCCAAGCGCCGATACCAGGGGGCTTTGGAGGTGCGGGACCTTCGCTTGCATACCACTTCCGGCGTCTTCCCGGTTTCAAGAGTTGCCGTTCAGATAGGTGGCGGTCGGGTTCGGTTGTCCCCTGTAAAAGTGCGGCTGGCGCCCGACGTGGAAGTTGTTGCCGAGGGAACGCTGCGGGATATTTCGCCTGCCGGGGGCCGCCGCCGGCTCGCCGTAAAGCCTCATTATGACTTCACCGTTTACTCGCATACGATTGGCTTGGCCGATCTTCTGAAATTGGGGCGCGCCTTTGGTTTAAGCGAAGCCAGCAACTTCACGGCCGACGGCGCTGGAACTTTCACCCTGCATGCTACCGGCTGGGCCTGGCCGCTGAGCAAGCCGAATATTACCGCCCGCGCAACGATTCGCAGCGCGCGCCTGATGATTCCCGGCCTGACCGAGCCCCTCAACATCCCGCGGGCCCGCATCCAGATTTACGGCAAGCAAATTATTGTGAATCCGGTTGTGGCGGTTATGGGCACGAGCGTGTTTTCAGGCTGGTTGATGCATGGCGGGCCCTCGCGGGAGCCCTGGAACTTCAGACTGTCGGCGGACAAACTGAGCATCGACCAGGGGGCGCAATGGTTTGCGGCCACTCAAAGCTCCGGCGCAGACTCGTTTTTCGAGAGGCTTTCCGGGATAAGCGGCCTGCTCGGTTCAAGCCGTCCGGCCTATAGCGTCTTCAGCCGGTTGAGCGCGCAGGGACATTTTGCCAGTTCAGTTGTCAATTATCGCTTGTTGAGGATCCGGAACTTCCAGGCGGATATCCAGATCCTGCATCGCTCGATTCGTGTCTCCGATGCCACCTTTGAAGCCGGCGCGGGCCGCGGCAAGGGAAAGATGTTGGTGGATTTGGGGCAATCGCCTGCGCGGATTTCAGCCGAGGCCAGCACGGATGGGACCAGGCTTCAAACGCTCACGCCGTATTTGCCCGCGACGCTGGCCAAGCTTCGCGGATTCTATTCCGCTTCCGGTCATTTTACGGCGCGAGGGATCACGCATGCCGCGATCATGCGCAGCTTGCAGGGAGAAGCCAGGATCAAGTTCCAAGACGTGGACTTGGGCAATTTTGATCCTGTCAGGCTGATTGCGCGCCATTCGGGGATGGACGTTTTTGAGGCAGACCCGCTGCCGGCGCTGATACCCTCCGCCCTAGCTCAATTGCAGGTTCAAAACCGCCAAGTGACGCTCAGCGGTTTGCCTTTGAATGTATCGGGCGCCTCGCTTAAGGTGTCAGGGTCTTACGAATTTGATGGAAGCGCCACGCTGCGGGTTCATGCTGACTTGAGCGGATTGCCTTCCCGCTGGCTCCAAACGCAACCCGTGAAGGGAAGGCTTCCTCGGCTGGCGGAAGTTCGTCTGGGCGGCACCCTGCGTCATTTGCGGGTAGTACCTTCAATGCGGCTATCGCAAAAGCAGCCCTGAAGTAAAGCGGCGTAATTCTGTAGGGAGCAGGAGCGTCTTGAAAGTTTGGGTTCCTCGATTTTGGGGTTCAGTTTTAGAGCGGCCGGTGCTTGCGGTCCTGGTGCTTGCGGCTGCCGGGATGTTGTTCGCGCCCGCAGCATCCCGTGCGGCGAAGCCTCCCTCGCCGGACGTTCACGATGCTGGCCAGGCTCTTTCCTTGAAGGCCGCGGAGTCCTTCCAGCGGAAGCTGATGGAACTTTCCCGCCCGGTTTCCGTGCGCGAATCCCTCAAACCCATCGTGGTGACCGATACGGAAGTTAATTCCTATTTCAAATACGACCGCCTGGTGGTTCTTCCACCCGGCGTCAGAGACCTGGTGTTCCACATCAAGCCTGACGGGATTCACGGAGCGGCCAACGTCAACTTTGACAAGGTCAAGCCCTCGCAGCAATCCGCAAACGATTTTGGCACCAAGATCCTTGCCTCCATCTTTACCGGCGATCAGCGGGTTACGGCGGTCGGCAAGCTTGTATCCAGCCATGGAAGCGCTTTGCTGACCATTCAGGATGTTCATGTCGGCACGATGACGCTTTCCGACTGGCTGGTGAATTGGGTGCTGCAGACTTACGTGGAATCCCAATACCACCTCGATCTCAGCAAGCCTTTCTTGCTTCCCGCGAATGTCTCGCGCATTGAGTTTGCTCCTGGAAAGGCCGTCTTTGTGCGGCGCAGGGAAGAGAAGAAGCCTTAGGCGGCGCTGCAAGCCACGCCGGCGGGTGGAACTGCGTAGCGCCGATGTTTTCAGGTTCGCGTTTGCTGATTAGCTTTCTGCGAGGGCCGGCCGGGCAAGTCGCCGGTATCGATCCGGCAATTTCCATTAGTTCCCATTGTTGGGATCAAACCGCATCTGTAAGGATTGGACTTCATGGAACATTCTGGAAAAGTTCTGCTTGAGCTTTTTTTCATGTTCGCAGGCGGAAAGCTGCTCGCGGAACTCTTTGAGCGTCTTCGGCAACCGGGCGTCCTGGGCGAACTGATTGCCGGGGTGCTGCTGGGGCCGTCGCTTCTGGGCCTTGTGCATGCCAATGATCTGACCCTGGGATTGGCGGAGATCGGAGCGATCTTCCTGCTTTTCACCGTGGGCCTTGAAACCAAGCCCGGAGACCTTCTGGAAGTGGGCTGGACGGCAATGCTGGTAGCCGTGTTGGGTATGGTCGTGCCGTTTGTGCTGGGGTTCTGGTATATGAGGGAGCTGGGCTACAACGGCATTGAATCTATTTTTGTCGGCGCGGCCATGGTGGCCACAAGCGTGGGCATTACGGCCAGGGTTTTGGCGGATCTCGGAGCGCTTTCCACACGCGCGGCGCGCGTCATTCTGGCGGCTGCCGTGTTGGACGACATCCTCGGACTGCTGGTGCTGGCGGTGGTCAGCAGCCTTTCCACCGGCCAGGTCCATTACATGCAATTGGGGATTGTCGCCGCGGAAACGGTTGCTTTTGCTCTGGTGATGATCTTCTTTGCTTCCCGAGTGATTGGCGCCTTTCATCCGCATGTTGAAAAGTTGCGGGCTCGAAACTCCGCCTTTATCCTTTCGATTATTTTGTGCCTGGGCCTTTCACTGGCCTCGGCATACATCGGCATGGCGGCGATCGTCGGCGCATTCCTTGCGGGGCTGGCGCTGGCGGACCATAGCGACCGCTGGAAGCTTCGTGAAAATGCCCACCCGTTGAGCGAGTTCCTGGCCCCTTTCTTTTTTGTGCTCCTGGGCGTGCAGGTCAACGTCCGGACGTTTGCAACGCCGGGCCTGATCGGCCTGGCTTCGATGATTTGCATCCTGGCCATTGCGGGAAAGTTGGTGGGGTGCGGGCTGGGCTGTTTGCGCCTGGGGTTTAAGGATGCCCTTCGCGTGGGCATCGGGATGGTGCCGCGCGGAGAAGTCGGCTTGATTGTGGCGGGTGTTGGGTTGACCCTGCATACCATTTCGGACGCCGTCTACTCGATTGTTCTGGTAATGAGCATGGTCACCACGCTGGTGGCACCGCCGTTTTTGCGCATGGCGCTGCCGCCGCCTTCATCGCCTCAGCCGGAGATTGCGCAAGGCTCGGGCCCGGTTGAAAATGGCGTCTGAACCCTGCTGGCGCGGTTTGCAAGAGGCCTTGAGCCTAGCGTGCCGGGCGTCTTAAGGTTCAGGCCGTTTATGTTTTTCAGTTGCAGCGTTCAGAGCTCTGTCCTATTCTTGGCGTTCATCTATCTTTGCGAGAGGGGCATCATCCATGAAGGAATCAAGAGGTGGGCGACGGGATTTTATCAAGGCGGCAGGGGCAACCGTGGCAGCGCTGGGCGGAGCCGGCAGCCTTGAAGCAGGCGACAAGGGCGCAAAGCGCGATCCCGTTCCTCTGGCTCCTGAAACGAAATATCCCAAGCTCGCACTGATCACGCAATACTCGCCCGAGAAGCTGGCCTTTGCCACCGAGGCAGGATACGAAGGCGTCGTCGTCAAAGTCGGAAAAGATTTCAACCCCTACGTGAGCGACAGCCAGATCGACAAGATTCTTGCGGCCTCTCGCGACACGGGTTGCCGCATCATCAGCGTCGAGTGTTTTTTCCTGAATGGTAAGGGAATCAACCATATCGACCCCGATCCGGCCGCGCGCCGTGAGTCGAATGAAGCGTTCATTCGCGGCATCGAGTTTACTCATCGCCTGGGCTGCAAATTTGTGGGAGCTTTCAGCGGGGCGATTCCGGGAGCGAGCTTTGACGAGCAGGCAAAACAGCTCGCCGAGGTATATCACGAAAAATATCTGCCCGTTCTCGAGAAGTATGACGTTTCAATGGGCTGGGAAAATTACCCGTGCGAGATCAACTTTGCCACGGTTCCCGCCGCCTGGGAAAAGGCGTTTGAATTGATTCCGGACCGCCATTTTGGCATGGAATTCGATCCATCCCACCTGGTCCGCCAGTATATCGATCCCTATCAGGCCGCCTGGGATATTCGCGACCGCCTTCTGGCCATTCACTTTAAAGACACGGAAATCACCCAGCCGGTTCTTCAGCAAGTCGGCATCCATGGCAAACACTGGTGGCGCTATCGAATTCCGGGCCAGGGCTTGATTGACTGGCCGCGCTTTATCACCATCCTGCTGCAAATCGGGTTCAACGGCGGAGCAGCGGTGGAGCATGAAGACGCGTTTTGGGATGCGCCGCCCGGAAACAATGCTGCGGAATTTCCGCAGGCGCGCAAAGACGGCTTTATTCTTGCCTACCGGTACCTCCGGCAATTTCTTCCTGCCCGCTTGAGCTGACATGAGCCCACTGCTCTGTGCTCAGCCGGCGAGCGGCATGGACTTTTCAGAAAAGCAGGCGGAGGTGTGTCCTTTTGCGTTGTGCTTTGTGAGGGAGTGATCCTGTGACGACGTTTCATCGGCCGGGGAAATGCATTCTCCTGACTCTTTGCCTCTTCTCCTTTTTTCTCGCCTGCGCTTCGGCGCAGCAAAAGGCTTTCACTCTTGAACAGGTGATGGGCGCGGCCTTTCCGACGGACTTAACTGCCGCTCCTGCCGGAGGAAAAGTTGCGTGGGTTTTTAACGCAAAGGGCGTGCGCAACATCTGGGTGGCGGAGCCTGCACGCGCCGGAGGCGAATACACCGCCCGCCAGCTTACCCGTTACAACGCAGACGACGGCCAGGACGTTGGGGAGATGGCCTGGTTTCCGGACGCTCAGGCGATTGTCTACGTCCGGGGCGGTGACTTCGAGAACGGCCAAACCTATCCGAATCCGAGAAGTTTCCCCCAGGGTGTTGAGCAGGACGTCTGGCTGGCCAATCTTGGCGGCGGTGCTCCAGAGCGCCTGGGTGAAGGCCATTCTCCGGCGGTTTCGCCCGACGGGTCGAGCGTTGCCTTTGTTGATCAAGGGCAAGTGTGGCTGGCGCAAACGAGGCCCCTTGGGAAAGCTGAGCAACTGATTCATGCGCGCGGAAAAGCCAAATCCTTGCGCTGGTCTCCCGACGGGAAAAAGCTGGCGTTTGTCAGCGACCGCCGCGACCACCGGCTGATCGGCGTCTACGATTTCGCAAGCCGCAGCCTTCACTGGATGGACCCGAGCGTTGATCTGGACAGGTCGCCGGTGTGGTCCCCGGACAGCAAACAGGTTGCCTTCATTCGCATTCCGGCTTCAGAGCACGACAGGATTTTTGGTCCTGAGCGGACCGGCCAGCCGTGGTCGATTCGCATTGCCGACGCTGCTACCGGCGTGGGCCGTGAAATCTGGAAAGCTGCAAGCGGGCAGGGAAGCGTTTTCCATGCGGTGGTCGCGCGGAACCAACTTTTCTGGGCGGCGGGGAATCATCTGGTTTTCCCCTGGGAGCGCGACGGATGGACGCATCTCTATGCGATTTCAGCCAAGGGCGGCCGGGCACGGCTTCTAACTCCCGGCAACTTCATCGTTCAGGATGTTGCGGTCGGTCCCAACCGGCGCGAACTGATCGTCAATTCCAATGAGAATGATGTTGACCGGCGACACATCTGGAAGGAAAGCGTTTCTGGCCATGCGCCGGTTGCCGTAACCACGGGAACCGGCATTGAGTGGTCGCCGGTGATTGCGAGTAATGGCCGGATTTTGCTTTTACACTCGGACGCAAAGCTTCCCGGGCGCCCGGCGATTCTGGAAAGTTCCGGCAAGATGCGGGATCTTGCTTCCGGGGCGATTCCCCCTGATTTCCCGGCCAGTCAAATGGTTCGGCCGCAGCCGGTGATGGTTACCGCCGCCGATGGGATGCGAACCCACGGGCAGATTTTCCTGCCCAAGAACGACGGCAAGCGGCATCCAGCCATCGTTTTTCTCCATGGAGGATCTCAGCGGCAGATGCTGCTCGGCTGGCACTCCATGGATTATTACAGCAACGCCTACGCGCTCAACCAATACCTGGTGAGCCGCGGTTATATCGTGCTGTCGGTAAACTATCGGGGCGGTATTGGCTATGGGCTCGATTTCCGCGAGGCGCTCAATTTAGGCGCGACCGGCGGCAGCGAGCTGAATGACGTTGAAGGAGCCGGGCGCTATCTTCGCAGCCGGCGCGACGTTGATCCCAAGCGAATCGGCGTGTGGGGCGGTTCGTGGGGCGGATACCTGACTGCGCTGGCGTTGGCGCGAGCGTCCGATTTATTTACGGCCGGCGTCGATCTCGAAGGCGTGCACAACTGGAACCTTGAGATTCCCGACTGGGTGCCGGCTGACAACCCGCAGCGGCAGCCGGCGGCGGAACGCCTGGCCTTCGAATCGTCTCCGCTGGCCTATATGAAAACCTGGAAGTCTCCCGTTCTGCTGGTGCAGGGAGACGACGACCGCAATGTGGCTTTCAGGGAAATGATTCAACTGGTGGAAGCTCTTCGCCAATACCATGTGCCGTTCCAGCAGATCGTCTTCCCGGACGAAATCCACATCTTCCTCTTGCACTCGAACTGGCTGAAGGCCTATCACGCCGCGTCCGACTTTTTTGACCGCTATCTTGGGCGCGAACCCGGCGGCAATCCTTAGCCGCGACCGCCGCCTGCCTATTGTGAAAACTCGATAATAATGCCGTTGATGCGCTTGTTGAAGCCGGTGAACTGGCCGAACTGGGGTGAGGTGATGTTGTCGAAAACGGCAGTGGGATTCTGGTGGCCGGTGGTGTTGAGTGAATAAATGCCCAGGCGGAACGTGTGGCCGGGATGGATGTGGAAAGGCAGGGGCAAGTCCTTATAAATGCGCCAATTCAGTGAAAAGTAGATCGGGTAGCGCTGGCCATTGGGTTTTCCCGAGTAATTTTGTAGCACATCGACGTTGGAGTATGGAAAGCCGGAGTGCAGGTCGACCGAGGGACTGAGGGTGATGCCCCAGGGAAGCTTGAAGGACCCAAACCCCGTCAGCCGATTGGGAACGTCGGAGGGCAAATTGCCGTAAGCGTCGGGCCGGAACACGGGAAGCTGCAAAGGCACGAAGAGATCGTCAATCGTATTCAGGTTTCCGGTGGCGGAGCTTCGAACATAGGAGACGCTGAGGTTGGTATTTTCGCTGGGACGGTAGTTCACGGTGAATTCGTATTCGTGGTAGCGCGATGAGCCCCGGTTCGAGAGCATCAGCATGGCCTCATCTGGATTGACGATAGGATTGATGACAAAGACCTTGAAGGTGTGGCTGTAGAGGGTGCTCGCTTCCGCGCTGATGCGCCGGGTGATGTGCCGGGTGATTTGCAGGCGCCAGGTCAGGTTATATGGCGTGCTGCCGAGGTCGGAACAGCTTGGAATGGCTTGTGGCTCGCCAAGGGCCACTCTGCCGCAGACGTTGCGGTAACTGAGCGACGGCCCGATGGGCGACCCGCTTAGGCCAAGCGGTGTGATGATCTGCTGGGGATTGCCGGAAAAATCCGCAGCCAGCAGCGGCGTGCGGTCGTAAAACGTTCCAATGCCTCCGCGCAAGATGGTTTTGGCGCTCTGGTCAAGCGCGTAGACGAAGCCCAGGCGCGGGGCAACGTCGGCCGACTCGCCATTCGATTGGCCGGAGTAGCGCAGGCCGAGCGTCAGCGCCAGCCGGTTGTTGATGACCCAGTGATCCTGCCCGAACCCGGAGAACTCGGAGTCCGTGGCGGCAAGATTCGCTGCGCTGGTGAAATCGATCCGCTCAGCCGCCGTGCCGTCGTTCCGCAGCAGCAGCACCGGGTGCGACTGGCTGATGCCGTCGTAGTTCCGGTGGATGGCATTGACTCCGACGCTGAATTCATGTTTTCCCAGCCATTCTTGGGCCGGAAAGCTGTAGGTTATCTGGCCTTCTTCCTGTTGCCCGGAGCGCCTCCAGGTGTTGAAGTAGTTGCCTCCAATGCCGTTCGGGGTCAGCAGCATGTCTTCAGAGCCGTGTCCGTGCGCGTAGCTGTCAAGCGAGGTGTATTTGAAGAGTGAATCGAGAATGCCGCCCGAACCGAATTGGTAGGTGTCGGAGCCGTAAATGGAGTAGCCGCGCTGGCCGTGATCCGCCGTGGCAGGGCGCGGGATGAGCGCATTGAGGTTGGCCCATTGGTAGCGCCTTGGAAACAGGTTCACGGACAATGAAAGGAGATGCTTCGGTGAAAGGATGAACTGGAGGTTGGTGATGGAGTTATAACCTTGGATTTTTTGTTCGTCATTTGGCCAGGCAAGTCCCCGCACGTTGGGCTTTCTCATTTCATAGAGAAAAGACTCAGCGAAATTGATTTTGTCCTTCCACAGAGGGCCGCCAAATCTGATCCGCGGAGTGGCTCTGGCAAGCCCCACTAGATGCCCTGCTTTGCCGCGAAGGCTTGGATTCAGACTGTTCATCACCAGATGCCACTGGCTGGGCGGCGGCTTGAGCGTGATGTCGGTCATGCCGCCGACAAAGCCGCCGTATTGGGCGCCGAAAGGCGCTTTGTAAACGTCGAGGCTCTGGATGGCGTCGATGGGCACATCGATGGAAAAGTCTCCGGTGATGGGGTCAACGGCCTGGGCGGAATCGAGCAGCAGCATGCTCTGGCCTTCCGGAACTCCTTTGATGAAAATTTTGCCGCTTTGCATCCGGAGCACGCCTGGCGTTACGGGCAAAACCCGCTTGAATTCCTGCTGGATAACCGGAATGGCCAACAGTTGTTTGGGTTGCAGCGTCTGCGATGGCGGCGTGGTGCTTTCGGTGGAAACCACGGGCGCGGAGCCTCGCACCTCAACCTTTTGGCGCACTTGCTGCAATTGCATGCGGACGTTCAAACCGAGGGTTTTGCCCGCCACCACGGTGACTTTCCGGCTGACGGCCTTAAAGCTTTCAAGATTGGCGTCAAGCGTATACGGCCCCGCAGGGAGTCCCGTAAACTCATACGCTCCGGTGTTATCGGAATAGGTTGAAAGGGAAGGCAACCCGGGCGCGTTCCCGGTCAGCTTGATAGTTACTCCTGCGACCACAAACGGTTGGCCCTGCGGATTGAGGGCCGTGGTGGTGCCGTGCAAGGAGCCCGTTGCGGCAGACTGCGCTGCCGCCAGGACGGGAATCGATACAAGAACCCAAAGAACTGCAACCACCAGACGGACCCCTTGAAGCGGCCGAGAAAATAACCGCCGCAGGTCCGGGTGATGATCAAAACGAAATCGCATTTACCTTCCTCTACTGGATAATTGTTCTCGGTGCTTCAACATGCGCAAGAAGGTCTTCATAGAGTCTAAATCGACCCTCCCGACTTCTTCCCGATGGTCTTTTTCAAGGAATCTGCCGGAATGTGCCGAATCGAGCCTGTCGATCAACGCCGGGGGCTTGCAAGACACCGATATTTTGCTCGAATGCCATCATCGTATGACTGCTCATTTTTATGAGATGAGGAAGAATGGGAAACGGATGCGCCCACAAGCAATAAGGACGCGCGATGGAGATTGACAACAAGGCTCTATAATCGGTACATGTAGCATTGTAGATTTGGCAATATGCCTTATAACCCGCCTGCATGCAAACGGTGGATGGCATGCCGGGTTAGCCGCCCGGTTCATTATGCTATCAGTTCCACGGTCCTGGTGGCAACTTGCGCCGGGCGCGGGATAAGGGATGGCGGCGTGCGAAGGCTTTTGGGGATGATTGAGTGCGCACGGATGGGCTGGGAGAATCAGGCAAGGCTGCTTGGGGTTTTGTTTTCAGTTGGTTCAGGATGTTCGATGCTTGGCGTTTTGGCGCTGGAGGCCCGCGCGCGATATTGATTTGACTTTGCCTTCCGACCGGTTGGACAATAAAGGACACCGGTCGCACCGGATAACGAAGGTCGCAGTTTTCTGTGTTTGCCCATAGCAGGTTGGAGGACATTGGATGAGCGAGAGAGTGTTTATTTTTGACACGACGCTGCGTGACGGGGAACAATCGCCCGGCTGTAGCATGAACCTCGAAGAAAAGCTGGAAATGGCCCGTCAGCTTGACCAGCTGGGGGTGGACATTCTTGAGGCCGGCTTCCCGATCGCTTCGCAGGGAGACTTTGACGCCGTTTCGGCCGTCTCCGCTGAAATCCGCCGGCCGACGATTGCGGCGCTCGCTCGCGCCAACCAGTTGGATATTGACCGCGCCTGGAACGCTCTGAAAGGAGCGGCGAAGCCGCGCATCCACACTTTCCTTGCCACCTCCGACATTCACCTGAAATACAAGCTTCGGAAAACACGGGAAGAAGTTTTGAAGATGATCGCCTGGGCGGTTGCCCACGCCAAGTCTCTTTGCCAGGACGTGGAATTTTCCCCGGAAGACGCCGGCAGGACCGACCGGAGTTATCTGATCGAGTGCTGCCATGCCGCCGTGGAGGCGGGAGCGACGGTGCTGAATTTGCCGGACACGGTGGGATATTGCATCGAGCCCGAATACGAGCAGATGTTCGCTGACGTCAAGTCGCGGGTTCCGGGAATGGACCGGGTGGTGCTAAGCACGCACACTCACGATGATTTGGGCCTGGCGGTGGCCAATACTTTGGCGGGCATTCGGGGCGGCGCGCGCCAGGTTGAGTGCACGATCAACGGAATCGGCGAGCGGGCGGGGAACGCGGCGCTCGAAGAAGTCGTCATGGCTCTGGTCGTTCGCAAGGACGTCGAGCCCTATCACACGGAGATCAATCCCCGGGAGCTTTACCCCTCCAGCCAGATGCTGACCCGATTGACGGGCATGATAGTGCAGCGAAACAAGGCGATTGTGGGCCGTAACGCCTTCGCCCATGAGGCTGGCATCCATCAGGACGGCGTCCTGAAAAATACCATCACGTATGAAATTATGTCGCCGGAGACGGTCGGCATGCCGTCGAACCACATCGTGATGGGAAAGCATTCCGGGCGTCACGCGCTGGCCAAGCGTTATGAAGAATTAGGCTACCAGCTGACCAAACCGGAGCTTGAGCGCGCCTATGAATTGTTCACGCAATTGGCCGACCGCAAGAAGAACGTCTACGACGAGGACCTGATTCAGATCGTCAACGAAGGGTTCGGTAGCATCCCCGAGATGTATGCCTTGAAGCTCTTCGAGAGCGTCTCAACCAGCGGGCGGAACTCCACCGCAACCATTGAGCTTGAGCGGGACGGCCGGGTGGCCCGCGATTCCGCCACGGCCGAAAGGCCCTGCGACGCCGCCTTTCAGGCGATTGACCGCATCACGGGCGTTCCGGGCACGGTCGTCGATTTTTCTGTGCATACGGCGGTCGCTGGAACCGATGGAACCGCGGAAGTTCAAGTTCGGGTGCAGTTTGGCGGCCGGGAGTTTTCCGGAAAATGGGTCAGCCACAATCTTGTGGAGGGCGCGGCCCGAGCCTACCTTCAGGCGGCGAACAAAGGCGCGTATGAAATCAGGCGCGCTTCAGCCGAATCCTCCGAGAGCCGCGGCTCCCATTCTGACAACGAGCCGGCTGACCGTTTGCTCCGAGCGGGCACGGACTGAGGCTTGCGGGCGGGAGCCAGGGGGCTTACTCGCAGCCGGGAATTGCGCCGGGCTGGGGACGGGCGGGTAAAAAGGTCGAGCGGTTATAGGGCTTATCCCCAAGTAAATCACTGATTATACAGAATTTATTAATTCAGGAATTAACTCTTCAGAGCATTTTCCCGCCGCCTGTTTTAGATTCAATAAAACCTTGTGTTTTCACGTATTATTCATGTAAGATACGTGCAATCAGATGCATGGAATGTTCAAAGTTGCTGTCCTTCCTGGTGATGGAATTGGACCGGAAGTCGTAGCCGAAGCCCTCAAGGTGCTGCGCGCCATTGAGGAAGTCGGCGGACCGAAGTTCCGCTTCCAGGCCGGCCTCGTCGGCGGATGCGCGATCGACGCAACGGCTGCCCCTCTGCCGCCGGAAACCATATCTATTTGCAATCAGGCGCAAGCGGTGCTTCTCGGTGCCGTGGGTGGCCCTCGTTGGGACTCCCGGCGGCCTGACAACCGGCCTGAAACCGGTTTGCTCCAGTTGCGCCAGAGGTTAAAGGTTTACGTTAACCTTCGGCCAGCGCGCGTCATCGACGCGCTGGTGGGTCTTTCTGCGCTCAAGCCCGACCGCGTTCGGGGAACCGACCTGGTGATTGTGCGGGAACTAATGGGTGGAATTTATTTTGGCAACCCGCGCGGGATCTTTTCCAAAAACGGCGAGCGGATGGGCGTCAACACGGAAGTTTACCGCGAGCATGAGATTGAACGGGTGGCGCATCGGGCGTTCCAGTTGGCCCGGCAGCGCCGGAAAAAAGTGACCTCGGTTGACAAGGCCAACGTCCTTGAAAGCTCCCGGCTGTGGCGGGAAGTTGTGACGCGCGTGGGAGAGTCCTATCGCGACGTCGAGTTGGAGCACCTTTACGTGGACAACTGTGCCATGCGGCTGATCGACCGGCCCACCAGCTTTGACGTGCTTCTCACCAACAACATGTTCGGAGACATTTTAAGCGATGAGGCGGCCATGCTGACCGGCTCCATCGGCTTGCTGCCTTCCGCGAGTCTCGGCGAACGTTCCGGCCTTTATGAGCCGGTGCACGGGTCGGCTCCGGATATCGCAGGCCGTAATCGCGCCAACCCCATTGCCACCATCGCCTCAGTCGCCATGATGTTGCGGCATTCGCTGCGGATGGAGCGCGCGGCGCTGGCCATCGAAGCTGCCATTGAAAAAGTGCTGAAGCAGGGCGTGCGAACGCCGGATATTCCGGGGCGCAAGCGGCCTGTTTCCACCACCCGCATGGGCAATATCATCGCCCAGGAAACCGTCAAGTTCCTCAAGTCATCCCGCTTTCATCCTGAGCCCAAAACTTCTTAATCAGGCTTCCAGCGCAAAGGCCGGCTTTTTGGTCTTCCACCTTCCGCGTGTGAAGTCGGGGCATTCCACGGGAGCGCCGCCGTCTTTGATCGACTGCTCGGAAAGCGGATTGATGACGCTCATCGCCACGGAGTCGTAGACGTCAATCGGCGTTTGCGTTTTGTTGCGGACGGCTTCGAGAAACAGGGATTCTTCCAGTTCATCGGTCCCGGAGTGTCCACCGGCGAGTTGTCCGCCGCCCTGCCCTTTTGTCCGTGCCGCGCGGGACTGGGCCTCCATGGCCTTCCACCACGCGTGATCGTATTTTTTCTGGTAGGGGTCGAACGGCTCCCACTCCTCGTATTTGGGACTGCGCCCGTGCAGGTAGAGGGCGTTTCTCGGCTCATAGTAGACGCCTTCGGTGCCCTGGACCATCCAGCGGTTGTCATAGGGGCGGGGAAGCTGCATGTCATAGTTGATCACCACCGTGTTCCCGACCTTGGTGCGGACCATGGAAGTGACGATATCGCCCTGCGCGTACTTGCGTTTGGCGTTCGGATGGTTGGGGCCGAACTTGGTGGCGAAATAATGGTTGATGCCGAGCGAGCGCGTGGCGAATGAGCAGACCTTGTCAAAGTAATCGCCGCTCCCGATGTTCATCCAACTGATCACCGGCCCCAGGGCGTGGGTCGTGTATTGGCTGGCGTTGTGCTTCACCAGGAATTCTCCGCTCCAGCGCATTTCGCCCTCGGGCGTAAAGAACCAGTGGTCGATGCAGTTGTGCGAGTGGGCGCAGTGGCAGTGTTCGATTTCTCCGAACAGCCCCGCGCGGATCATGTTCAGCACGGCCAGGTTGTCGCGGCGGAAGCTCCAGTTCTCCAGCATCATGCAGGGCACGCCGGTTTTTTCGTGCGTGTTGACAAGGTCCCAGCACTCCTCCACGGTCAGAGCCACCGGAACCTCCACGGCGGCGTACTTGCCGGATTCCATCGCGCAGATCGCCATGGGCGCATGCCATTGCCAGTAGGTAGCGATCAGAACGGCGTCCAGGTCGTCGCGGTACATCAGTTCCTGGTAGTTGACTTCGTCGCGCGAATAGCCCTCCGGGCGCTTCTGGCCGGCTTTCTCCACCATCGCCTGCGCGCGCTGAAGATGTTCCTGGTTGATGTCGCAAATGGCGGGGATTTCCACGCCGCCCATGGCCAGGAAATTCCGCAGGTGAGCCGTGCCGCGCGATCCCACGCCCACCATGCCCAGGCGGACCGGCCTCGCGGCGGGAGCGGCAAAGCCGCGCACCAATCCCGCTCCCAAAGTGGTTGCCGTGCTGATCTTCAGGAAGTCTCTGCGATCGATCATATCGTTTGTGTCCTTTTGTGAGTTGAATTAATGAGGAGACTTTTACATCAACCCGGTTGGCGTGTCAACCAGATTGGCAAAAGCCGTAGCAGCGGCTTTGCACGGCCATGCGTCGAGGCGAGCTAGCCGCTGCTCTGGGCACACTGGCCCGCCGCAAGTGGGCTAACCGCCGCTGGCTTTACGCCTGATTCGGGGTACAATACGGCGGTATGGCCACACACCCAAAACAGACTTCAACTCCGGTGCTCCAGTTGCGCAATCACATTCCTATTTCAGCCGGGGCCCGGCGCGAGCCGGAGGACGGCACTTCTTCGCCGATGCGCGTGTCGCTGGGATTTGAGCCCGCGTGGTTCCACCTGAGGTGCGGCGTGGATTTCTCCGAGCGCTGGCACCGCGACCCGCTCTACCGCTACCAGACGCTCGAGCGGATGCAGAGGGAGTTGTTCCGTGCTTTCCCGGAAGCCGGCTGCTGGCGGAGCGGTTCGCTCCATGACCTGGCCACCCTTTCCGGCTGTTACGGCTCCTGCGTCATTCCGCACTTGTTCGGCGTGCCGCTCCGTTACGGCGCGGACCGCTGGCCAGCGCTGGAGCCGGACATGCGGCTTTCCCTTCAGGAGGTGGAGCAACTGGATGCCGACCGCCTGCTGGCGGGGCCGTTTGTGGAAGCACTGTTTGAACAGATGGAGACGATGGAACGGGAATGGGGCGCGATCTATGGCTACCTGAACTGGCAGGGCGTGTTGAACAACGCTTTCCAGTTGCGTGGCCAGGACATCTTTTTTGACTTGCTTGACCGGCCGGAGGTGGCCGATTACCTTTTCTCCACCATCACGCAGGTGATGATCCGCCTGGCGCAAAAAGTGCAGCAGCGCCAAAGGGAGTCAGGCTTCTCCGTGAACCATTTTTGCGTCAGCAATTGCACGGTCAACATGGTCTCTCCCGACACCTACCGCGAGTTCCTTTTCCCCTACGACGAGCGCATTGCCCTGGCTTTTGAGCGCTTCGGGGTGCATACCTGCAACTGGAACGTCACGCCCTACCTGGACGTGCTGCGGCAACTGCCCAAGGTTGGCTACCTCGATATGGGGATGGAATCGGACATGGCCCGGGTGAGGGAAATGTTTCCACACGCCCGCCGCGCCGTACTCTATTCGCCGGTCAAGTTGCAGGAAGCGAGCGTAGAGGAAATCGCCGCCGACATGGCGACGATTTACCACCAGCTTGCTCCCTGCGACGTGGTCATGGCCGATATCCAGTATTCCACCCCCGACCAGCGCGTCAAAGATTCGCTCCGCATCTGCGCCGAACTCGAAAACCAGAACCTGTCTGAAATTTGAGCGGGCCGTTGTCGCGCGGCGGGTGGCGCATTTAATGTCTGCGTTCAGCAAAGCTGAGTGGGGTTGGAATCGCGTGGTGCCACGACCGCAGCGCAATTTCGGCGGGAATCACCTGGACTCGTTCCATGCAGGATACCTTGATGATCGCAATGGGTCCGTTGCCGTGAACGATAACCAGAACTTTTTCGCTGCGCGAGATCGCAGACACTATAAGGCGAGTATCTGCGCCACCCGCGGGCGGGAATCTAACAAAAAGCCGCAGAGTCTCTGGACAACGAGACTCTGCGCTACCTGCTGCTCAAAGTTGGGAGCAATTTGGGAGCAAAACCCCCTGTTTTGCGACCAAATACAAAACGCTAAGTTGAGGAAAAGCAAGATGGGCCACGGCTTAGAAAATGGGTTAAATCACTTTCACACGGTAGAAGTCACAGGTTCGAGTCCTGTATCGCCCCCCATGGATTCTTTGCCCTGCCGCAGCGTGCTCTCCTCCGGTTTTTTATCACCCGGCAAATTCGATGACGCCAAACCTTGTGGGGATGTGAAAGGTTGTCCCGGTGGGGATGGGGCTCCAGGCGAGGAAACGTCTTTGCGCATCATCCCCGGGTCCGTCAGCCCGGAACAGATTGAGCCTCCACCGGGAGCCTGCGGTTATTGTTTTCACTCCCAGGTCGGCGGCAGCAATGCGCATTTCGCAAGTCCAGATGTGGCGGACGGGATCAATCATAGTCGCGTGCTTAAAATGTGAGTTCCGAATGGGGCTGGTGATCGGGTTCTTGTCCCGGTCAATCTCGAGATCGATCCACAGGTTGTTCGGCGCCACTTCGAACTCGTAATAATGGTTCACGCGCTCTGGGGCGGGGTTGATGAAAACCTCAACCACATCGCGGTTCCACAGCTCCCATTTGGGGACATGGGGGTCGGCGTTTTCAAAAAGGTTCAGCACGTCGTACTTGCAGCGATAAGCGAAGTAAATGTAGTGGCCGGTCCACACCGTCGCCGCTTCCGTTGCAGACTGCGGATAATGTTTTTGGCCGGACATGTCGTGGTCAAAGCGGACCCAGTCCGCGGACTTCCAGACTTTCTTTTGAAGATTTCCATCGGGCATGAAGTCTTGGGGTAAAAATTTAGCAGTGATGCGAATTTGGCTGGTGTAGGTCATACTTTATTTTCCTTCTGTCTCGGCTAAGAGCGCATCGATTTCGCGCCGGGAAAGTCCGGGTTTGGGAATACCCGTGCAGTTGTTGAGGTCGATTGCGCCGTGGACGGCACGATCCATTTGTTTTTCCAGACTCGCAGCTTTGCCGGCTTGTTCCGGATTTCGCCGTAGTTCTGCGATTTTCTGCTTTAGCATTTCCAGCGCTTCGTAATCTTCTATTCCCTGGCGGAGCATTTCCCATCGCGTACTGTCGATTGGGCCGTTTTTGCCCGGATAAACCAAGAAACTGTCGCCTGAGTGCCAGCGGCTCTGAGGCTGCTCCCAGACGTGGTCCGGCCACGACTGGTAGGCCCAGCGCAAATATCCGGCCAGCCCATAGTGGAAAACAATCCAGGGCATCATGCGGGATTCCCATTGCGGAGAGTAAATAAAGGTATTCGGCATAGCAGGCGAGCAGGCGGTGTAGAAAGTGGTTGGACCCACGTTGCGGCGCTCTTGCAATAAGTGGCTTACCACTTCGGGGTGGTCGAGATCTCTCCAGTTGAGGGTTAAATCGCCCACGGTGGAGGATTCCTGGCTTGATGTTCCTCCCGCCAACGCTACCTTCAGCCCGGGCGCGTCGGCCTTGAGGACGCCGAAGATGCCGTTCATGATGGACTGCGGCTTTTCATCAAACCCGATGTATGTGCGGCTGAGCCAGCCGCGCTCCTTGAGATGACGCACAAACACCGGTAGAAAAGTTTTCCAGACTTCCTGGTACATCGGATCGCCGACCCGGGTGGGACACACGCGCAGCTTTCCGGTGGTTGTATCCCGGTATCCGATGTTGCAAAGCGACGTCGATCCCGGCCCATCGACCATGGAGAAACACTGGATGGATTTGTCGATTCCCGCCTTCATCATCAATTCAACGTAGCGGTCGAAAACCGAAAAGTCGAATTGAAATCTGGAGGCTTGCCCCAGTTGATATTCGCCGGGGAAGCGCCAATGGACCATCGCGGGATAGACGAAGCCGGTCTGAGAGCGCCAGGGATCGTAAAGGATGCTGGCGGTGATGGACTTCTGACCGTGATCGGCAAGGTCTCGTGCATAGGCCGCCAGCAGTTTCCAGTGGGCCGGAGACCAGAGTGGAACTTTGGCTACGCGGGCAACCGACGCGGGGTCCTGCCAGATGTTCAGATAAAAGCTTCCCTTGGTGATATCGGGCAGGGTGAAGCCGAGCACGTGGAGCATGATTTCAAACCGGGCGCCCTCGTGGCCGGCATGAATTCGCAGCACTCCCGTGTAATCCCGTGCGGGCGCGCCTTCGGGGACGGAAATCGTGAGCCAGACGCCCTCGGTCCAGTTGGGCTTGATTTCTGAAGGCGGGGATGCGAACAGCGGGTCCGCCATGTCTTCATCCCGCTCATCAACCGGAATGTAACCGGGATAGCGAATTTGTATCCAGGAGCAGGGAAGAGCGCTGGCTGAGGCGGCCTTGGTTGCTTGGCATGCGGCTTTGAACGGCTTCAGCGTTTGTGAAGATCGGACGGCGAATTGCATTGAGACGATTTCATTTCGAAAGGCCTGCACGCTTGCCCGGCTGTTTTTGTCTCTTTTGATTGTGGCAGGCGTGAGCCGCATCCCGGTGCTGATAACCCAGGCTTGGAACGAATTGCCTGCCGGCCGGGCCAAAGCGAGAGATGGCGCCACAAGAGACCCAATGAACATCAACAGGACAAGAGCGAGACCTTTTAGGTGAGCCACAGAGCGCCTCCTGCGCTTGAGATTTGTGTTGTACGGGTGTTCGAACGCGAGCCGCCAGCGGGGCATGCCCGTGTTGCGAGGGCCTTCCCGCTCCTTCTTCGGCGATTACCTTTGGCACGCGTAACCATCAACATACCATCGAAGAGACAATCTGATCTACACGAGAGGCCAAGCGGTTTTAGCGCGCCCCCGGATGGTTGGCAGTTCCGCTTTCCCTGGCCCAGCAGGACCGTGAAAAAACACGCTCACCCTCCTGCCGGCACTGCTTGATTTCGACCGGCTCCAGAGCCAACTTCTGCTCGGTTTTGATGGAGCTTCTCGATATAATGTGCATGCAAAATTAATCATAGAAGCGCCTGATTGAGAATTCGAGAACCGCGGACGGAGGCTCGGACAATGATTCAAAAAGCTGTTATAGAGCGAACGGCCCACACCAGGATAAAAGCATGGCACCGACTTCTTCTTGCTGTCTTTTTCTTGTCGATGCTGGGGGCTCCATGTTTTGCCCAGGGAACTCCAGCCTTTGAGAGTGTGAGAATCGGCGCCTACGATCCGGAAGCATGGAATGGCCTGGTTTTTCTGACCCAGGCCTTTGGCCAGCCTGCCGTTTTTGCAGTGCGCGCGGGATCCCAGCGCGGGCGCGGAATTCTGGACGGAGACGCCATCTTTGATAATGTCGCCGAGGTGGGCCCGCACGCTCCGGACGGCTCCTATTGCCGGATGGCTTGGCGGCAAAACAAAATCAACGCTCGCGTTACGCTGGAATGGTCGCGCATTAACCGGACGACCGTTGTTGGCCGCCTGACCGCCGATCACAGCTTCAGTCTGGTGCTTGAGACCTATTTCCCGTCTGCGATGCACGGCGGCAGCCAGGGCGTCTATCAAGTCGACGCAAAGGACCGCGCCATTGTGGGCCAGCGCTTTTTCAACCAGATGTACGGACAGTCGGCGCAGTTTGTATTGATGGTGGATCAGCCGCTCTCGGCCAGCGGCTCCTTCCGTGAGATGGAGCAGTTGCAGGCGGAAATGAACGGCTCCGGAAGGCTGGCGACTCCGCAAGGCGGGGACGACAACCAGAACGTCGCTGGCCTGCAATTTGCAACGGGAGCCTCCGGAACCGCTCGTTTTGTGGCGGAAGTCGGCTGGTCGCGTGAGGCGCTCATCAGCCGGGCGCGTGATTTGCTGCAAGAGGGCAAGGTGGATTCCATCTTGCGCGAAAAGTCGCAAGCCTATGCCCAGGATCGCCCGACGGCCACCGGGCTCTTTGCCGACGCCGCCCACGCCATTGGCAATTCCATGTTCTGGAATTCGCTCTACGCGCCCTCGGAAAATCTGGTTTTCCCCAGCATCAGCCGCCACTGGGCGCACGGTTGGGGTGGATGGGTGGTTGGCGAGTGGGATTGCTTTTTCGGCGCCCTGCTGACCAGCCTGGAAAGCAAGGCCCAGACGGAAGCCGGAGTCAAAGGCATTCTGGTGGCCCAGACACCCTCGGGGCTGGTTCCGAACATAGCGGCCGGGGAAGGCATTACGCCCGACCGCTCGGAGCCGCCGGTTGGCGCCTATTGCGTGTGGAAGATCTACGAACGCCTGCACGATCGGGAATTGCTCGAGTGGGCATACCCGCGGCTTAAAAAGTGGCATGAGCGGTGGTCCGGCAATCGCGGAGACGGCCAGCCGTGGCGCGACGGGAACCACGACGGCTTGCTTGAGTGGGGCAGCGATCGCGGCTCCGCGCGCTCGATCGGCGGACGCGGATATCTGCAGGCCGCCAAATGGGAAAGCGGCATGGACGATAGCCCCATGTGGGATCACGTGACCTATGATCCTCACACCTACACGATGGACCTTGATGACGTGGGTTTGAACTCCCTCTACGCTCTGGATGCGGAGTGCCTGTCCAAGATCGCCGAGGTTTTGGGCAAGGATCAGGATGCGCGCCACTATGCCGGCGAATACGCGCAAATGAAGAAACGCGTCCAGACGAAATTGTGGAATCCGGCCGCCGGCATTTTTGAAAATCTTTACTGGGACGGCCATTTTTCCAAGCGCCTTTCTCCCACCAATTTCTATCCGCTTTTTGCCGGTATTGCCACCCCGCAGCAGGCGGAACAAATGGTGAAGGAGCATCTGCTCAATCCCAAGGAATTCTGGGGCAAATATGTGATTCCCACGATTGCGCGGGATGATCCCGCCTTTCCGGATCAGTTCTATTGGCGGGGCGACATCTGGGGCCCGACGGACTACATGGTTTACGAGGGCCTCAATCGGTATCGCTTCGACAAAGTGGCGCTTGAATTCGCTGAGAAGAACTACAACCTCTACATGGACGACTGGAAACGGAATCAGCATGACGATGAGCAATACTTCGCGTGGGGAGGCAGCGCGGGCGGCGACAAGCATTACACCTGGGGAGCGCTGCTGTGCCTGGCGGGCCTTGAGCAATATATCGACTCGAATCCCTGGGACAATCTGCGCTTTGGGGCGCTTGATCCTTCCGCCCGCGGCGAACTTCACGGCGCGAAGCTCGAAGGCCATACCTACAACGTCACCATCGGGCCTGCAATTACGAAGCTGCTCCGCGACGGCGCAACGCGGTTCGAGGCCAATAGCGGCGTCGTGGTGCGCGATTACGCTCTTGCCTCTTCCAAACTTTCTTTCACCATCCATGCCGGAAAGCAGACTCAGGTGACGACGGAGGAATTTGCCTCCGGAAGCCTGCTGCTCAGCATCGACGGCAAACCTCTCGGGCGGATCGCGGTCGAAAACGGCAAGGCCCGTTTCAACGTTCCCGCGGGAGAGCACCGGGTCGAATTACAAAACCGCGCGTAAATCGCTAGTGACGGATTCCTTTGCGGGAAGAGAAGCAGGGCTTGCGCGCCGCCGCCCGCGCCGCTTTCCGCCGGGCCGCAAGGCACAGCGCTAGCCGCTTCCGAGCCTATGACGTAGCCTCTTTCGCTTGTACGCGGCGGATGGTGTATAATCCCGCCTGGCTTTGATCGGACCATCTCAATTTGACATGAGGGGGAGATATGAAAAAGAAAATCGTTCTGTTGGGAGTTGGGTTTGTTTTGACGGTATTGATTTCTTACAACCCCGCCATGGCGGCGGCGAAGCGCACCAGCCACAAGCCCGCGGCGGCTTTCACGGCCAAAGTGGATGACGCTACCCTTGCCAAGAATGTTGAAGCGCGTTTGGCGAAAACAAGCTCCTTGAAAACTGTTGCCATTCATGTGCAGGCCACGAGCGGCGTGGTTACGCTTAGTGGAACCGTTCCGAAGTGGTGGCAAAAGGGACTAGCCACTCGTGAGACCAGGAAGGTCGCCGGCGTGAAGAAGGTTGACAACGAACTTAAGATCGCGCCGGAAGGAATGCGGAAGCAAACGAAACACGCCAAGAAGCCGGCAGAGAAGAGTTCCTAGCACGTAGCGCTTTCGTTGCTGCGCAGGGTCTGTAACGATCACAATGACCGCCGGCGGTTTTTCATCGCCGGCGGTAAAATCCATCATCATGCTCCCGACGGATCGCGCTGGAAGTTGTCGGCCAAACACCTGCATCTGTGGTATCAGACACTATCAGTTTGCCAACCTTCCGGAAAGGATCTCCCCTGCCCAAAATAGCGGTCCCAATCGAGTGAATTTAATGTGCGGATCAGGCAAGGGACGAATTATCATTTTGGGGCGAATAGTTCTCTTGCGAGGGCGGACTTTATGACGATGAACCCGAAGAATCCAGTTGGGAGGCGATCTTTTCTGGCGGCGGTGGCGACGGCGGGCGCGGCTGCAACGGCCGGCGCGGACGTGTTTGACGTCCGGCGCTTCGGCGTGCGCGGCGGGCGTGACGTGCTGGCGACGGCGCGCTTGCAGGCGGCTCTGGACGCCTGTTCGAAGGCCGGCGGCGGAACGGTCTACGTGCCGCCCGGCGAATACTTGAGCGGCGGCTTGTCTCTTCCCAGCCGTGTGAGCCTCTACCTTGAAGCCGGCTCCACGATCTACGCGAGCACCAAGCCGGAAGATTATCAACCAGGCGGCCCTCATCTGATTACGGCCCGCGGCTCGGAGTACGTCTCGATCCTCGGGCCGGGAGTGCTGCACGGGCAGGGAACTGAAGACCTGGGCCGCCGGCCCGGGCATGCCTACGAGCCGCGCCCCAAATTTCGCACGGGTGTTCTGATGTTCGACCAATGCCGTCACGTGATCCTGCGGGACTTCACCATCCTTTTCAGCGACGCTTGGACGATCCACCTGCGAACCTGCGAAAAAGTAGTGGTGGACGGCGTCACCATTCTCAACAATTATTTCCGCACCAACAGCGACGGCATTGATCCGGATTCCTGCCGCGACGTGCGCATTTCCAACTGCACGATTGTCGCCGGCGACGACGCCATTTGCCTGAAGACGCACGGCGGCATCCCCTGCGAAGACGTTGTGGTGACCAATTGCACCACGGAGAGCATTGCAACCGCCATCAAGCTGGGCACGGGCTCCGACGGCGACTTCCGCAACATCACGATTTCCAACTGCACGGTCCGGAATTCGACCTTGGGCGTGGGGTTCTACATCAAGGATGGAGGCGCCATCGATTCGGTGGTGGTTTCCAACCTGGCGATTGAAACTTTGCGTGATCCCAGCCTGGTAAACGCCGAACGGCTGCGCAACATGAGCTATCCGCTGTTTATCGACGTCGAAAAGCGCCGCGAGAATTCCCGCATCGGCGCCGTCCGCAATGTGATCTTCAGCAACATCGAGATCCGCAGCAATAACGGCATCCTGATGCAGGGCATGCGCCGGAGCCTTCTTGAAAACCTGGTGCTTCACAATATCTCTCTCCAGGTGACCCAGGCGTTTGATTACAGCCATCGGGCCAAGGCCGCGGGCGGCAACAGCAACCCGCATGACAGTCGCATCACGTTTTACGCGCGGAAGCCTTCCTACTGCACGCTCGCCAACTTGCGGAACCTGCTTGTGGACAATCTGCAAGTGGAATCGGCTCCCGATATTTTTGAAGCCTATCCGCGGAGCGCCCTCAGCGTCTTTAATGCGGAAGGCGCCGTGCTGAAGTCCATTGAGCGCAGGCCGGGCGGCGACTACGGTCCGGTGGTGGACTTGCACAACGTTCGCCCCGCGCTCGTCACCGGCTGCCTGGCCGGCCGGGGGACGGGAACTTTCCTGCAAACGAACGGCATGGCGGAAGACGACGTAGCGCTTGAAGCCAGCAACCTGCGCCTTGCGAAGAAAGCCATTGAACGGCGCGATGAATCGGAGTGATTGGGATCCGGGATCGGACTCCGAGTGGGTTGGTTAAGCGGGCGCAGGGGGATCTTCGACCGAAGCGTCACATCGGTTGCGAGGACAGACTTGCGGAGGAGGCAACTGACATGAAAGACGATCTGGATCGAAGGGATTTCATTAAGCTGGCAAGCCTCGGAACGGTAGGCCGCAGGGCCTTCGTGGGGGCCATCGGCACACTTGGAATTGGGGGCGTGACCGAGGCGGCGCCGGCGCAGGAGTCTGTTGCGTTTGAACGCATGACTCCGCGTTCGCCGGTATTGAAGGCTTCCGATTTCAGGCTGGCCGCTGCCGAGACATGTCCTGAAACCGAGAGTTACCAGCAGGCCGTGTTCTCAGGCAGCGTATCCGGGATACCGAAAGACGAGGGTTTGGATCGCATTACTGCGCCGCCCTTTACGGCGGTGCTTCGGCAGTCATTTGCGCTTTTCGACCGTTCTACGGGAGCACGGTACTACGGCGGGAAGGCATCGAACGGCGCGACCATCGACTCCCCGGCCGCCCTCGTATGGGAGCCCGGGCGTGCCGTCGTTTCCACAAAAACCAACCTGGGCAATCTGCTGGTTGAGCAAACCGCGCTGCGCAATCCACAGGGCTTTGTCTTTCGGGTGGAGGTGCAGAATCCCGGACGCCAAAAGCAGTCGCTGCTGGTGGCGACTGTTCAGCAGCCCATGCTACGCCGGCCAAAGGACTGGAACTACGGGCCGCAGTGGCCCAGAACCGCTTTCTGGGGACAACTACCGGGGTCGAGCGCGCCAGTACAGGTAGACGGCGACATGATTGTACACGACGGGGGCGACGGCGCCGTAGCGGTGGGCTTTGCGGGCGCAACGGCGGCCGCCGCCCCTTCAGCAGCAGCGGCTCTCGAACTTGCAGAAAATGGCAAATCCGGAGGCGAGGGAGACGCCAGCGCGCTCTATCGCAACGTGGAACTCGCGCCGGGTGAATCCCGAACCTTCTTTGTTGTCCTGGTGGTTGCGAGCTCGGCGGGCAACGCTCTCGATAGCGCGTACCGCCTGATGAGCGACCCCGCGGCAGCGAGCGCGGCAGCGAAGGAACTGATGGAAAGGGAAATCCAATCCTGGCTCAAGCGTCTGCCCGCGTTTAGCCATCCGGATCCCCGCGTGGTGCGCTTCTACCGGCACGCGGCGATGCAACTCCTATATGCGCGCTGGAAGGTGGGCAAAGCGTTCGTCCTTGATCCGTGGTACTCGACCTCCGGGCTGAACTCGGGCGGTATGAACTGTTATGCGTGGGACTTCGGTTACTGCGCGATTCCGCTTACGCTGCTTGACCCGGCCGGCATGCGTGCCATGCTGGTTGCGCTGCTTTCCGCGCCGCTGACCGAACACTACGCAATCGAGCCGGTGCATGGTAACGGGAACGGTCCCTTTTACGCGTACAACCCGTATGCGTTTACGTGGGCCGTTGACCGGTACCTCCGCGCCACGGGTGACCGAGGCATCCTGCGGGAGAATATGAGAGGCAAAACCGTCCTGGAATGGCTGATCGAGATGGCCCAGTTTGGCGAGAATGACCGCGATCCGGATCACAATCATCTGCTCGACTATGGGAATGATCATAATCTTTTGGAAATCAAAACCACTGGAAAAGGACCGGGGTACATTCACGAGGTGCCCAGCCCAAATGGCGAGCGATCCTACGTTTATGAGACCGTGGCGGATATTCTGGAAGAGGAGCACGAGGCCGGGCACGCGGCGTTGATACCGAGATTCCGTCAAAGGGCCGAAGACGTTCGCCACGCTGTCAACGACATCCTTTGGCTGGATCAGGCCGGGTGGTACGGAACGCGGCAAAAAGACGGCAAGGTCGTCCCGATTTACTCTATCCAGGTTTTCGACTTGTTGCGCGTTCCGGGTTTAGTTCCTCCGGAAAGGGCCAAGCGACTGGCGGCGCATTTGAACGATAAGGAATTCCTGGGCCCCTGGGGGCCGCGGTCGCTCTCCAGAAAAGACCGCCTGTGGGACTGGCACGATCACGACTGGTCCGGCCCTATGACCTACATCGGTGACGGTCCGCAACTTGTGGCCGACCTCTACCAGGCGGGGCTCCCTGCTGAAGCGTGGAAAGTGCTGGAGCGAATGCTCTGGTGGCCGGACCATCTTGCCGTGTATCCCCAAGGCGTTTCGAACGACGACTACAGCTCCCGGTTCATTGAATCCAAACCTTTTGGAGGGCGCATTTCGGCCGGCCTTACCAATGTGATCAGCGGTTGTGTCGGCGTGGAGACGATTATTCGCGGACTCTTTGGGGTGAGCCCGGAAAGAGACGGCTCAATCGGGTTTTCCTCCGGACGGCTCCCACAAGACGGCCCGATGGCGCTCGCGTATCCCTTTCGCGGCCGGACCTGGACGGTAACCCAGCGAAGCGAGGGGCTCGACGTTCTGCGGGACGACGGATTCAGCGCGACGTTGCTCCGGCAGGACGGGTCACTCTGGTTCCGGACGACGCCGCAAAAAGTGACGGTCCGGGCAGCAGCGCGGTCGGGCGGACCGGGGCGGTTAACTGTGGGCGGTGTCGGCAAGCAGTGGCACGCCGTGCGAGTCGGTGGCAAGCCCGTTCTGCCGAGGAGAATAGAAGGCAGTCTGGTGTTTGATGTGCCGAACCTCGCGGGGTTCGGTGTTGAAGTGGAACTGGAAAAGCCTTGACCTGTGGAGAAGAAGTTCGGGCGCAGCGGATTGGAAGTTTAATTCGGCCCGCCCTTGGCGGGACTCGCCCTGGACTCCGCCGGTAACGCATTTGTGGTGGGAAGCGCGCCCGCACCAAGTGCTGGGATGCTCTCTATCGTTCGCATACTTCTGCCCGCCCACAACCTTTTAGATGCGCTACCAGCTCAAGTACTTTATTGGTGTGGAGTGGCGCCGATCTCCACATCCGCACCTTTTCTTCTATTTCATTTTGCTTTCAACCTGAATTTCTTAGCGCCGCGCGGCGGGGTGTATAATGCGCGGTATACGAATGCGCGCCAGGTAGCGCAGGCAGAGTTGATCTATAACTCTCCGGTTTGAACTTCGGAAATTGTAGACGGCATTGAAGTGCTGATCACAAGAGGTGTGAAGAACGGGGGACGGCTGCGGGTGGAAAAGCCGCAGAGTCATGCGCGGAGGTTCGCAACTCTGACGCTTGCCCCGAATGTTGCAAGTGACTGCTGAGGAGGCAACGGATATGAAAGATGATCTGGATCGAAGAGATTTCATTAAGCTGGCAAGCCTTGGAACGGCAAGCCTGGCGGTTTCAGGGTCCGCGGAGAGCCTGCTGGCAAAGGGCGCGGAAAATTCCCAGGCGGCCGCGGCCGGCGTCAAAGACGGCGAAATCTTCCTGGTGGGCCACGCGCACATTGACGGCTCGTGGATGTGGCCGAGAAGCGAAACCATGCATGAGGTATGTCCGTTAACTTTCGAGAGCGTGCTGAAGATGATGGCGAAGCACCCGAAGTTCATCTACGCCCAGAGCTCGGCCCAGTACTACACCTGGACGGAGCGCTACTACCCGGAGATCTTCGAGCAGATCAAAAAGAAAGTGGCGGCGGGCCAGTGGGAGATCGTCGGCGGAGCGTGGGTGGAGCACAACACGAACATCCCGAACGGCGAGTCGCTGGTGCGCCAGCATCTTTATGCCAAACGCTACTTCCAGGAAAAGTTCGGCGTTGACGTCAAGATCGGCTGGCTGCCGGACGTCTTCGGCTTCAGTTGGAACATGCCGCAAATTTACCGCAAGTGCGGGATCGACTATTTTGTGACCCACAAGCTGAAGTGGCAGGTGGAGCGGAACAATCCGCCGGTGCCGTTTCCGTACCACATTTTCTGGTGGGAGGCTTCGGACGGCTCACGCGTGCTTGCCTTCCACACCGTGGGCGGCTATGGCCAGAGAGTGCGACCGGAGGAGATGCTGCGAGAGCTTGCAACGCTCAAAAAGATGCACGACGTTGACAAGCTCATGATCCTTTACGGCAAAGGCGACCACGGCGGCGGGCCAATGCCGGAAATGGTGGACCGCGCGATTGCGCTGATGCACGACCCCAACTTTCCGACCGTGCGCTTTTCAAAAGCGCTGGAGTATTTTGAAACCCTCAAGACGCTGCCGCAGCACACGAGCTATCCCGTGATGGAAGACGAACTCTATGTCAAAACGCACCGTGGAACTTTCACCACCGACTCTCAAGTGAAGCGCGACAATCGTGAATGCGAAGTCATGCTGATGAACGCGGAGAAGTTCTCATTGCTGGCCACCGAGTTCGGGCACTCGTATCCCGAGGACTCGCTGAAGCCGATGTGGGAAAAGCTGCTTTTCGGGCAGGTGCATGACAACATCGACGGATCGTCGATCGCCGAAGTCTATCGCGACGCCGCGACGGATTACGGGGACATCAAAGCGGGCTGCCGCCAGCTGATCGATTCCGCGCTGGGGACGATTGCAAGCCGCGCGCATACCGAGGGCGAAGGGCGGTCCCTGCTGATCTTTAACCCCGTGCCGTGGCCGAGAACCGACTTGGTTTCGCTTGAAGCGGGCGACTATCCCGCCTCAGGACACTTTACGATCCATGATACGGTCGGGCGCAGTGTTCCCTATCAAATGGTCCAGGAGGATGGTGCGAGCAAAGTTCTGTTTATTGCGGAAAACGTTCCGGGCCTGGGATTCAAGCAGTACCGGCTGGCGCCGGCCGGGAGCAAGCTGAAGTTTGCTACGGACCTCACAGTCTCCGGCCTGAAGCTTGCCAATGACCGGCTGGAGGTAGAAGTTGACCCGCACACCGGAAACCTGAGGTCGCTGAGGAAGAAGGGAATCCAGGCGGACTTCGTGGCGCCTGGTCTCGATGTCAACGCGCTGGAGGTTTGGGAGGACCGGCCGCCCAAGGCTCCCGCAGGCGAGCCGGCCTGGAATATCTACCTGGGCGCGGATCATAAGCTGGATGCGGCGGAAAGCGTGAACGTGGTGGAAAGCGGGCCCGTGCGCGCCATCATCCGGGTCAAGAAGCATTTTGGCGACTCGTCCTTTGAACAGGACACCATTCTCTACAGCCGCTCGGATCGCGTGGATTTTGAGCTTCGCGCCGACTGGCATGAGAAGTACCATTTTGCCAAGGTGGCGTTTCCGTTTCGGCTCAAGAGCGACTTTGCGACTTACGAGATTCCCTTTGGCTCCATCCAGCGCTATGACTGGACGCTTACGGAAGACCCGAACGTCCGGATGAAGGAACCTCCGCGGGGCTGGGAGATCGCGGACCGCACCAAGTTCGAAGTGGCGGGCCAGCGCTGGGCGGACGTGAGTGACCAGAGTGGAAGCTACGGTGTGAGCCTGCTGAATGATTCGAAGTACGGTTTTTGCTATCAGCAGAACGTTTTCCGGATGAGCCTGATTCGGGGCCCGCGCCGCGGGTATCCCGGCATGCCGGATACCTGGTCGGATCAGTCGAATGACCCGATTGTGGGCATTCACCACGTGAAGTACGCGCTGGTGCCCCACCGCGGCACCTGGCAGGATGACAACGCAACCCGGCGGGGCGTGGAGTTTAATGCTCCCTTCCTCGCGAGGCTTGAGCCCTCGCACGGCGGAGAATTCAGGCACGCCTTCAGCGCCTTGAACGTTGAGCCCGGGAGCGTTGTGGTTGAGTCACTCAAAAAGGCGGAAGATTCAAACGACACTATTGTGCGCGTCTACGAGACCTGCGGCAAAGAAGCGCACGCCGTGCTCAGTTTCAACCGAACACCCCGGAGCGTCCGCGAGACGGACATGATGGAATGGGACAAGTTCGTGGAGACCAGATCGTTCACCATCGAGGGAACAAAGGTTCACGTCCCGATGGCGCCGCATGAAATAAAGACCCTCCTCGTCAAACTGTAACCGGTGTCTCACCTCTTGCGCACCCATCGCCGCTTTGGCGATGGGTGCGCAAGAGGAATAGGTTCATTGCCAACCGCCGAGGCATGCGGCGGATCCGCCCGTCACAAGCATGGGTGACCCCCAGCACTGCATCTCATTTTAAAGTTTCCTAGCCTCAAAACAGATACAGGGAAAACCAGAAAGCGAACAATCCCCTCGATCTCGTATAGAGAGGTGAGATGTTTTCGAGATCGACAGTGTGTTTACCAGCTTCTCCCTTTCGGCGAATCCAGCCCAATCAGCTCATAGTTATTTTTTCAGAGCACGCGAGGCTTGCGTTCAAGCCCGGCTACGGACGGCATCTTTGTTCTGTAATCCCGCCAGGATCACGCCGGGGACAGAACGCTGAAATCGCGTAAGAGGGGAGGGGATTACCCATGGAGAAGCTACGAGTAGTTCTTGTGGTATCTGTTTTTGCGCTTCTTGTTGCAGCCTGCGGGGGCGGAGGAAGCAGTTCCAGTAATGAGACTCCGTCACCGTCTGTCACTGTATCCCTGTCAGAGCTTACGGCCACCATCGAAATCAGCACCACCCACCAGTTCAGCGCCACCGTCGAGAATGCCGAGGATACGTCGGTGACGTGGAAAGTCAATAATGTGACCGGAGGCAATTCCACCGTGGGCACCATCTCGGAATCGGGGGTTTATACGGCTCCGGACCGGGTGCCCTCACCCATCACCGTTACGGTATCGGCAGCTGCCCACGCGGATGCAACCAAGACGGCCTCCGCCACCGTAACCATCATGTCGAATGTCACCATCGCCGTTTCCCCTAAAGAAGCGGTTACGCTTCCAGCCGGGGAAACTTATCAGTTCACCGCCGCCATTGAGCACGCCAAGGACACGGCGGCTCGCTGGAAGGTCAACGAGGTCGCGGGCGGCAGTGCCACGCTGGGCACCATTTCCGCGGGGCTGTACACCGCGCCAGCGCTTCCTCCAGCGGGAGGCAGTGTGACGATTACCGCCATTGCGCTGGCGGACACCAGCAAAACCGATGCGGTCACCGTCACGGTCCAGTTTTCCAATGCCTCTTTGAGCGGGCCCTATATTGTTTCCTTTAGCGGCCACGAACAAGGGGTACCCTTTTACGCCATAGGCCGGTTCGTCGCCGATGGGCAAGGAAATATCCTGAATGGCATCCAGGACTATCAGCAAAATGGCATCGCCTCTCCGAGGACATTCACCGGCACCTACGATGTTCAACCTCAAAGAGCAGGACGAGTGGCCGTGACCCTCTACGTTGTGGGTAACGAGGGAACGGGCACCGCCAATTTCAGGTTTGAATTGACGAATGCGGGCGAGGGTCCGATGTTGTCGTTCAACAATTTTATGGCCGGCTCCGGGCAAATCTACAAGCAGGAGGCGGTCACTTTCTCGAACGCTTCCATGAGCGGCTCCTATGTCTTCCAGCTCATTGCCAGCACTTTGTCAGGCACCGCTGCCATGGCTGGCGTGTTTACCTGTGATGGCGCAGGAAACATCATCTCTGGAATGGAAGACGTCAACGACGGCGAGGATCTGGCGATCAAGGTTCCCATGAACGGGGGCTATTCCGTCGACGCCAACGGCCGGGCCATCCTGACAATCTCAGGCTCCAGTGGAACAGATTCCTTTACAACGCATGTGGCGACGTACCTTATCTCCGGCGACCGTGCCGTGTTTATGAACATCGACGACCAGGATACCTCTGGAGTTGGCGTGGCTGAGAAGCAGCAGATCGCGAGTTTCAACAACGCCTCGCTTTCTGGCGATTACGTGTATTTTGCAATGGCCGAACCCACAACCCATGCGGCTTACTCTCTGGGAATGTTTACAGCCAATGGGGGGGGCGCAATAAGCGCCGGGGTTGAAGACAATAACTCCAGAGGCGAAGTGACCCGGAACAGTCCCTTTACGGGCACCTATTCGATACCGGTGACAGACCATGGCCGGGGTACCGTGACCATCACCACTTCTGAGGGCCCGAGTGGCGGTGCCATCTTCTACCTGGTGTCGAAGAAGAAGGCGTTTATGGTAGGAACCGAAACCAGCTCCCCTGATGGAGGGCAAATTGTCGCCCAGCAAGGTGCGCCCTTTTCGACCGGCTCGCTGCAAGGCGCTTTCGTCCACACACTGCGCGGATTTAGCTACGGGCTGGAAGTCGGCCTGTTGGGCAGCTTGAACCTTGACGGCAGCGGAACGCTTTCCGGTAGCCAGGCGGTGAATGTTGCCGGAATCCTTGCATCTAACGTGGCCCTGACCGGCACCTACTCTGTGGGTGCAAACGGCCGGGGCGAGGCCACCATTACAGGAGGAGCCGAGTCGAGCTACGCGCTTTACGTGGTGGATTCCTCCCATGCTTTGTTGCTCGAGACCGATCCCGATGCAACCACGTTCGGCAGCTTGGTGAGTCAATTCTAGAAACCGGCAAGCGGCCAGCGCAGGGTCTGCATTTGCAGACCCTGCGCGGCCTATATTGAACGTAAATGATTGACGATCTTCGCGTGAGGCGGAGAGCGGCGGTCCGCGTTACCAGCTTGCCGCCGCCTTACCACAATTTAGGCGCTGCCTCGCGGATGTGTCCCTGCAAGGTGACCGTCCAATCATCGGTGCGGAAGGGCGGAGCGGGCAAGTCGGCCCGGTTGTAGAGATTGCCTTGGGGATAGTCGGCCCAGGCGTAGCGCGCGGCCACGGGCTTGGGCACAAGAGGGCTTGAGAGGACAATTTCATCGCCTTCGATTCTGGCCTCTGCCGGAAAAAACTTCTGATCTTCCCCTGCAATCTCGAATCCCGCAGGCGCTCCGCCGCGCGCCACCAAGCCTCCGTCCGCGTGGCTGAAGCTCAGGCGCAGAGTTCCATTCAGCGCTTGCAGGGACTTAAAAGTTGGTCCTTGATAGTCGACCTTGCGCCCGTAGGCGACGGCTTCCGCCGCAAGCGCCAGCCGTCGGCCGACTTCCTGCTTGTTGAGGGGATGAATACGCTCGGGATCTCCGATATCGATGGCGACGGCCATGCCGGTCTTGGGCAGCTCGAGAGCCTTGGCCTGTGACTCTCTAAGCACAGCCCACGAGTCCGGTTCGCCTCCCGGCTTGAAGCTGGCAAGCTGCACAAAGAGAAACGGGAAATCGCCTTCGCTCCATGACTGCCGCCAGGAGCGGATCAATCGCGCGAAAACATCGCGGTACTGGTAAGGGGCGTCCGCATTCGATTCGCCCTGGTACCAGATCACTCCCTTGATCCGATAGGGCGTAAGGGGCGCGATCATGCCGTTCCACAACCCTGCGTCCCGCCAGCGATGGCTGCGCGGGTCCGCCGGGAATTTGGGAGGCTCGGGCGCAACTTTTCCGCCGGCCTCGGCCTGCGCGGCGGATTTTTCCCATCCGTTCAGTTGCCGTTCGTACTTGCTGAGAACCTCGGGATACTCGGCGATTTCCCGCCGCCAGGAATTGAGCACCTGTTTCAGGGCCGGATCGGCTTCAAGCGTCGGGGCGCTCATCCAGGCTTCTGCCGGAGTTCCGCCTTTGGTGCTGTCAATCAATCCCACGGGCACGCGCAGCGCCTGGTGCAAGTCGCGGCCAAAAAAATAACCTGCGGCGGAGAAATATCGCACTGACCGGGGAGTGGTGATCTCCCATTGGCCCTCGACGCCGCTTTGCGGTTTGCCCGCCACCGCGACCTTTACTTTGAAGAGCCGAATCTGCGGATCGTGCGCCGCCGCAACTTCCTCGCCGGCGTTCATCACGCCGCCCAGCACGCCCGGCCCGTGCTCCATGGCGTACTCCATGTTCGACTGGCCGGAGCAAACCCACACTTCGCCCACCAGCACATTGTGAACGGTCAGGGTGTTTTTTCCCGTGACCGTCATCTCATACGGTCCGCCTGCCTTGAGCGGACCCAGTTCCACCCTCCACCGCCCGTTGGAAGCTGCCGTGGCCTCGCGCTTCTCGCCTTGCATCATCACCGTGACTTCTTCGCCCCGGTCCGCCATCCCCCAAATCGCCACAGGCCGGCCTTGCTGCAACACCATGTTGTCGCTGATTAATGCCGGCAATTTTACGTTGGCGAGCGCCGGCGCCGCCGGCAGCAAGGCGGAAAATCCCGCCAGCAGGATGAGCGCCAGAAACTCTTGAGCGCGGGAGATTCCGTAAGGAGTGCCATCTTGGGAGAGCTTATGATTCCGACCCGGCCGGGTTCGCATAAGGAGCGCCTTCCTATCAGGATGTTTCCAGTCTTTTGATCCGGCAAACAGGGTGCATACTAGCACGGCAACACCCTTGCCGCAAGAAAGCATGCTGCCTTTGCAGTTGCCATGGGGCGCTGCTGCGTTGTCCTCTCGCCAAATTCCGCGAGATCGGGTAAACTTGGAATTCGGTCATGGCGGGGCCTGCGGAGCTGGTATAAGATGTCGCCGCCAATTGCCGGAAGGCCTTGGTTTAAAAACTCGAACAGCCTGAATATGGCGTAAATCGGGGAAAGCCAGGGTAGCATGTACTGAATTGGGAGGTCGTCTAACGGTAGGACTGCAGATTCTGGATCTGCCTATCGGGGTTCGAGTCCCTGCCTCCCAGCCAACCCCAACCCTAACGATGGTTCCTCAATTGACCCGTAGCTGGCTCTGCCTGTAAGAAGCGGCGGCCGTTCATGGCTCGCTGGTTACTGCTTTGCCGCAGGGAACTCCACTTGGGGCACCTGTTGCGCGGCGGGGGTGGCGGCGAAATAGGCGTCATTTCTTTGGAAGCCCGCCCAGCCCGCGAAGAGGTTGTTGGGAAATTGCCCAATGTAGGCGTTGTAGTCCTGGAGGGCGTCGTCGTAGCGGCGCCGCTCCACCGCAATGCGGTTTTCCGTGCCGGCCAGCTCATCCTGCAATCTCAAAAAGCTTTCATTCGACCGGAGTTGCGGATAATTTTCCGTCAGCGCCAGCACTTTGACCAGCGCGCCGTCAAGCTTCTGGTTGGCGGCGATCTTGTCCTTGGGGTTCTGGGCGTTCATCAAATTCGCCCGGGCGTTCGCCACGGCCGTGAACACGGTGACTTCCTGCGCCGCTACGCCCTTCACCGTCGCCACCAGGTTGGGGATCAAATCGGCGCGGCGTTCCAGCACCACGGACACCTGCGCCCAGTCTGACTTGATGGCCTCGTTTTTCCGCACCATGGTGTTTCGCGAGCTTACGTACATGCTGCTGAAAATCACCACCACCAGCAGCATCACCCCCAGCGCCACCCAGACTTTTTTCATTTGATTCCTCCCCCATGCCTTTTGCTTTATAGCGGCGGCTTGATGCCGCTTATGAATTCGTCATGAATCCGCCACTCGGCCAAGCAGCGCTTGCCGCCGAGCGGCGCTACAGAGAACGCTGCCACGATATGATGCAATCATCCGTTACTGCCGCCCGCGAGGCGCTGGTCCACTTCATCCGTTACGCGCTCGACCAGTTCCAAATATCCCCGCAAAGTTTCCCGGGCCTTAACTTTGCCGGCCGGGCGCTTCGCTTCGCGCACATCCAGGATTGACTCGAAGGCTTCCGGGCTGCCTCCCACGAGACGCGCGACGGCTGCCACAATTTCGCGCCTTGCCGCCGGCGGCTCTTCGCCGAGCGCGACGAGCGCGTGCCGAAAGAGCGTCACGAACGTGGAGATGGAAGCGTTCATCAGGGCGATGAGCACGCGGTCTTTGGGCGGCGCCAGCAGAATGGCCTGCCGCAGTTTCACCCAGTTGGTCCGCAGCTCGCGCTCCACTTGCAGCCGGTGCAGATCGAGCGGCACGGTCAGCTCTTGAAAGAAGTCCTCGCCGTAAATCATCCGGTGATGCGCCTTCATGTCGAGCAGCTCGATGGCAAAAATGTCCGCCGAAGCGCGCAGTTCCTCCAGAGTGAAGACCTGCGGCGCAGGAAGCTTCTTTCGCTCCCACCACGCCGCCGCCGGGTGCAGCGCCTCAAGATCCTGCGCCTGGGCGCGCTCCAGCAACAGCAGCAGATTCAAATCAGAGTGCCGCTCATGATATTCTCCGCGCGCCGCCGAACCAAAAAGCACCATGGCCTTCAGGTTCGTGCCCGCTGCCGCCTGCAACTTCTCTTTAAACTCCGCCAGCAATTTTTCCATGATCTCCGCTCCGGCCTACCAGCCTCCACTTGCTCCGCCTCCGCCAAACGACCCGCCGCCAAATCCCCCGAATCCTCCGCCGCCGCCAAATCCTCCGCCGCCCCATGAGCCTCCGCCCCAGCCGCCGCCCATCCCGCCGAAGAACCACGGCCCCGCCCACCACCACGCGCTGTGCGCGCGCCCGGAGCGGCTGCGCCCGCCGACGATGCGCGCGAGCAGTCCCATAAACGGGAAAAACAGCATGAACAGGAACATCAGAAGAGGCAACAGATTCGGTCCGGACCCCGGCGGCGCTTCTGCCTGGCCCTCGGGCAGGCTGGGCGGCTGGCCGGAGAGCGAACTGAGAGCGACGCCGCGGTCTTTGGCAATCACCGCCGCCACGCGCCCGGTCATCAGCAACAGCGCCTGGCTGTAATTCCCAGCGCGCAGCAATGGCTTGGCTTGGCGGCCGAAATCGCCCACCAGGCCGTCCGGTAGAATCGGCTCAAGGCCATATCCAACTTCAAACCGATACTGATGTTCCTTCGGCGCCAGCAGGATCATCACGCCGCGGTCTTTCTGCTTGGGGCCGATGCCCCAGTGCGTTGCCAGGTCAATCGAGAAGTTGTCAATCGGCTCGCCGTTAAGCGACTTGACGGTGACGACGGCAATTTGAGCCTGCGCTTTTTGATCCACTTCCGCGCAGATGGCGGTCAACTCCTGCTGCGTTTCCGGATTGATCACTCCGGCAAAGTCGTTGACGTACCCCTGCGGCTGCAAATCCTTGGGTGACTGCGCGCGCGCCGCCGCTGCCAGCAGCATCGCCAGGCAAAGCGCTCCGAGTGCCGCCAGCCGGCTGCCCCAGCTTATCGACCTGCGAATTTTCATGCTCATGTCCGTTGGTGAGTTTCCTGAAGGAATCGACGCTCTCCTTGGCGAACTACTTTCCGGTCGCGTTTCCCAATACCTCCGCGCGCGGACAATGGAAGTTCTATTATGACCCCGCGGACAGCCCGTAGCATAGCCCTAACCGCTCCTCACATCAATGGGCGGCCGGGTTCCGAGTGTCTCCCGATTTTCCGTACGCACTGGTTTGATATCCTCGGCTGACCGACGGCTAGAACATAGCGTAAACTGTACAGGACGCAACGGCCTGAGAAAATCGCCCTCAGTTGGCGCAGGTCTTTCGCGGCTATCCAATTCTCATGACCCATTGGCATCAAATCGACGCGTCGGCGGCAGTGGAAAAGCTTGAGTCCAATCAAGCCACCGGACTGAGTGAGGCTGAAGCTTCGCGCCGGCTTGCGACTTACGGCCGCAACGAACTCACCGGAAGCGGAACCAAAAGCCCCTGGCGGATATTGTTGGATCAGATAACGGAACTGATGGTCGTCATCCTGATCGTCGCCGCGGTGATTTCCGCCTTGCTTGGCGATTACAACGATGCCATCGCTATTGCAGCCATCGTGGTTCTGAACGCGATTTTGGGTTTCAGCCAGGAGTACCGGGCGGAGAAGGCGATGGCCGCTCTAAAGAAGATGACGGTTCCTTCCGTGAGAGTTCGGAGGGACGGGGAAGTGCGCGAATCCTCCGCGCTCAAACTGGTCCCCGGCGACATTCTTCTTCTTGAAGCCGGAAACCTTGTGCCTGCCGATTGCCGCGTGATTGAAAGCGCGGATCTCCAAACACAGGAGGCCGCCCTGACCGGTGAGTCGCAGCCGGTAAGGAAAATCAGCCGCGCGTTGGAGCTTGCCGATGTTCCGCTCGGCGACCGGCGCAACATGGCCTATATGGGAACCTTCATTGCCTCGGGGCGCGGCGAGGCGGTGGTGACCGAGACGGGGATGCGCACTGAACTCGGGCACATTGCCGGAATGCTTCAGCAGATCAAGCGGGAGCCGACGCCGTTGCAGCAGCGTCTTGGGCAGCTTGGAAAGGTGCTGGCGGCCGCGGCTCTGATGATTGTGGCGCTGATTTTCTTTCTGGGGTGGCTTCGGGGAGTGGACCTGAATATCCTGTTTCTGACCGCTGTCAGCCTTGCCGTCGCCGCAGTTCCGGAAGGCTTGCCGGCCGTCATGACGATTGCCCTGACGCTCGGAGCGCAACGGAT
>Ga0307373_10000830_pt1 | contig 59342 bp, 27 predicted proteins | sample OX2MG_FD_202534 | JGI IMG/M metagenome (GOLD analysis project Ga0307373, IMG submission 202534) | Soil microbial communities from Risofladan, Vaasa, Finland - OX-2 | ecosystem: Environmental > Terrestrial > Soil > Coastal area > Acid sulfate soil | place: Finland: Risofladan, Vaasa | collected... | reverse complement strand
GTCGTGGGCGCGCTGCAGCTGTTCCTGTCGCGCACCGGGCTCGGCCGCCAGGTGCGGGCCGCCTCCGACGACCAGGAGGCCGCGAGCATTGTCGGGGTCAACGTCCGGCACGTTTACGGGATCGCTGCCGCGATCGCCTTCGCCACGGTCGCGCTCGCGGGCATCGCGTTCGGGATGTACTCGTCCTTCGACCCCGCGGCCGGACCCCAGCGCCTGATCTTCGCATTCGAGGCTGTCGTCATCGGCGGCATGGGCTCGCTCTGGGGGACGCTGGTCGGAGGGATCATCCTGGGCGTCGCGCAGGTCCTCGGCGCCCAGGTCGACGCCGGGTTCGGGGTTCTCGCCGGTCACCTCGTGTTCCTCGCCGTGCTGGCACTTCGGCCGAGCGGGTTGATCCCCGCACGGATCACGTGAGCGTCGCCTCGGCGGCCGCGCCGCCTCTGCGCGTCACCCGGTCGCGACGCTCCGCCGCCTGGAGCGCCGTCCTCGGCGTGGCCGCTGTGGTCCTGCTCGCCTCTCTGCCGTACGTCGTCCACACGAACATCACAGGCCTGCTCGTGAACGTGTTCATCCTCCTGGCCCTCGCGACGATGTGGAACCTGCTGGCGGGGTACGCAGGGCTCATCTCGGTCGGCCAGCAGGCCTACGTCGGGGTCGGGGCTTATGTCGTTCTGGTCCTGGCGGGCGATGGCCTCAACCCCTACCTGGCGATCCCGTTCGCCGCCCTGGGCGCGCTCGTCGTCGCGGTCCCCACTTCCTTTCTCGTCCTGCGGCTGCGGAACGAGTACTTCGCCATCGCCACCTGGGTCGTGGCGGAATCGTTCCGCCTGATCGTCCTGCACTTCCCATCGCTGGGGGGTGGAACCGGCGCCAACCTCTCCGGCCTGGGTGGCATCGACCCCGTGCTCCGCCAAGCGCTCACCTACTGGTCGGCGCTCGCCGTGGTCGTGGCCGCCATCCTCGGCGCTTACCTGCTGTTGCGGAGCCGCTTCGGCCTGGACCTCACGGCCATCCGCGACAACGAGATCGGGGCCAGGAGCGTGGGCGTGCGCATCGCCCGGGCCAAGCGGATCGTCTACCTGGTCGCGGCAGCGGGCGCTGGGGCCGTGGGATCGCTCCTGATCATCAGCCAGCTCAACGTGCAGGCGGGGTCGATCTTCAACGTCCAGTGGTCGGCTTACATGATCTTCGTCGCGCTGATCGGCGGCGTCGGCTCGATCGAGGGGCCTATCATCGGCACGCTGATCTTCTTTTTCCTGCAGCAGTCACTGGCGGACCGCGGCGCCTGGTACCTGATCATCCTGGGCGGGATAGCCGTGATCATGGCGATGTACCTGCCGCGCGGCCTCTGGGGCCTGATCGGCGACCGGTTCGACTTGAAGCTCTTCCCGGTCGGCTACTGGATGCACCGCGGTCCAGCGCCGGCGGGCCGCGAAACCGAATGAGCGAGCTCGAACCGGAGGGCTTCGAGCCTCCTTACCTGCACCCGGATTACCGCTCCAGCGTGCTGCGAGCGCCGCGGCGTGAGCTGGTCAGGCTCCCCCACGAGTGGTTCCATCACGTCCCGGGGCCGTCGTTCGGGCGTATACCCGTCAAGCCCGCGGACGCCGACCTGACCCGGCAGCACCAGGGCGAGCCCGTCGGCGAACGGATCATCGTCACCGGCCAGGTGCTCGACAGCGATGGGCGGCCGGTGCGGCACACGCTGGTCGAGGTGTGGCAGGCGAACGCGGCCGGTCGATACCTCGATCCCGTCGACGAGCATCCCGCGCCGCTCGACCCCAACTTCACCGGTGCGGGCAGGTGCCTGACCGACGCCGACGGCCGCTATCGTTTCGTGACCGTGAAGCCCGGCGCTTACCCGTGGCGCAACCACGCCAACGCCTGGCGCCCCGCGCACATCCACTTCTCGCTCTTCGGCACCACGCTTGCGAGCCGGCTCGTCACGCAGATGTACTTCCCCGGCGATCCGCTGATGCCCTACGACCCCATCCTGAACTCCATTCCCGACCCTCGCGGCCGCGAGCTGCTGGTCGCGCGCTTCGACCTGAATACGACCGTTCCTGAATGGGCACTCGGCTATCGGTGGGACATCGTCCTGCGCGGCCGGAACGCGACACCGGCGGACGACCGGTGAACCCGACACCGTCGCAGACCGTAGGACCGTTCTTCGGGTTTGCCCTGCCTTTCGAGGACGACGCAAACGCAGTCGCGGCTCATGCGGCGAACGCCGTCAGGGTTGAGGGCCAGGTGCTCGACGGAGCTGAAGAACCTGTTCCCGACGCGCTGCTCGAGGTCTGGAACGGCGAGCAGTTCGCCCGCTGCCGTACCGACACAGAGGGCGCATTTCACTTCACCCTGAGCAAGCCGGAAGCGGCCGCCAGCGCGGCCCCGTTCCTGAACGTGACCGTGTTCGCTCGAGGCCTGCTGCGCCACCTGTGCACCCGGATCTACTTTCCCGATGAGCGGGCGGCCAACGAAGCGGATCCCGTCCTGGCGCGCGTGGAACCACGGCGAAGGCACACGCTTGTGGCGCGACAGGATGCGGGCGCTCTTCATTTCGACGTCCACCTGCAGGGCGACGATGAGACCGTTTTCTTCGCCCTCTGATCGACACTGCAAAGGAGCTGGCTGATGAAAGACGAGCTTTGGGAACGCGGAGACAAGGTGCGGCGCAAAGTGCTGGGCGACGAGCACGTCGAGCGGTCGCAAGCCACCCGCACAGCATTCAACGGGGATTTCGTCGACCTGATCACCCGTTACGGGTGGGGCGAGATCTGGAGCCGGCCGGGCCTCGACCTGAAGACCCGCAGCTGCATCAATGTCGCGATGTTGGTGGCGCTCGGGCGTGAGGACGAGCTGGTCCTCCACCTGCGCGGCGCCCTGAACAACGGCGTCACGCGCGATGAGATCAAAGAGATCCTGCTGCAGGCTGCGGTGTACTGCGGGCTGCCGGCCGCCAACTCCGCGTTTCGCGTCGCCTCAGAGCTCCTTGCGTAGAGATCTGTCCACGCCCCAAGCCTATGTGAAGCTGCCGCAAGGGCACTGCGTTCCATGAGGTTTCCTTAATATATCGGCGTGACCCGCGCCGCCCAGGTTTCGCCCGCGTGGTTGAGCCTCGACCAGGCCGCCAAGCGGCTCAACGTGCACCCCGCGACCCTGCGGGAGTGGGCTGACAAGGGGCGAATCCCGAGCATTCGCACCCCGGGCGGCCACCGCAGGTTCAGCGATTCGGACGTCAGTGCCATGGGCGCCCAAGCGACGCCGGACCTTTCCCTTTTGATGAGCGCGACGGTCGGCCACGCGCGGATCGCAACCACCGGCGGACGTCTCGCTTCCGAATCCTGGTACTCGCGCTTCGACGAGGCCGCCAAGAACCGCCAGCGCGAGCTCGGGATCGACCTGGTTCAGCTGCTCGTCTCGTTCCTAGGCGACGTCGACCGAGGTTGGTCAAACGAAATCCAGGACATGGGCCGACGTTACGCGACCCTGGCCAAAGACGTCGGGCTCTCGCTCGGCGATGCGATGCGGGCGTTTTACCTGTTCGAAGAGCTCGTGCGCTCGAGCGTGGGCCAGCTCACCGCCGCCCGGGTCGGTGGCGCGGTCAAGCTGGAGCACAGTACCGGTTGGTTTCTCAACGAGGTCCGCGTCGCGATGATTGAGTCGTTTTCGATGGAGGGATGAGGTGAGCGTTTTAAACGTCGTGCTGCCGCTGGGCTCGTCGGTGCTGAGCTTCGTGTTCGCCGCGATGGTCCTCGACCAGTGGTGGCAGCGGCGCCACAGCTTTCAGCTCGTGTGGGGGATCGGCCTATTGTGGTACGGCGTCAGCGCCGGCACGGAGTTCCTGGGCGGCGCATTCGGCTGGAGCGAGCCGCTTTACCGCACCTGGTACTTGATCGGCGCCTTCTTCGTGGCCGCCTACCTCGGGGCGGGGTCGATCTACCTGCTGTCCAAGTCGCGTTTCGGCTACTTCGCTGGTGTCACGGTGATCGTCGGCGGCCTGCTCTCTCTCCTTTTCAGCCACGCCGACGCGCAGGGCACCAACACACCGCTGTACCCCGGTTCGTCGACGGCCGGCACCGTGGCGTTCGTGATCGCGACGGTGGGCGGGATCGCCATCATCGCCGCCACGGCTGTGCGCAGGCCCCTCGCGGCGCACATCGCGATGGCGGTGCTCGTGGTGGGCTCAATCGGCGCGGCCTGGATGGTGCTCGGCGCTGCGCTTCCGTCTCCGGGTTATGCCCTCGACCCGAACACGCACGTGCCGGTCGGTTCGGCGTTTCCCGGTTACGTTCGCGTCCTGACGGGCCCGTTCAACATCGCCGGCGCCCTGTGCCTGGTGTTCGGGGCGGTCTTCTCCGCGTACGTCTACATGCCCAAGCACAAGGTGCTGCGCGCGAAAGTGAAGGCCCCCGTCATCGCTCAGCTCTACGGCGTCGCCGCTATAGCGGTCAACCTGGTCGCGTCCCTACCCGGCGCGGTGCGGGCGCTCTTCCAGGGCAAGCTCAACTCGCGGGTGCCGGCGACGATCCTGATCGCGATCGGGGCCTTCATCCCAGGTGTGACGAGCGGCCTGAACCGCTTCGGCGTCACGTGGTCCTTCTTCCTGGGCGAGTTCCTGGGCGTGCTTTTCATCTTCGTCGGGTTCCTGGTCAGCGAGGAGGTCTTTCGCAACGTCCGGCTGGGGAGAACCTTCTGGTCTCGCCGCTCACTCGAAAGCGAGGCCGGCTGATATCTCGATAGCCTTCCTCACCTTCGATACATAACCAGGCCGGTTCTCGCCCATTCAGACGAGCCGGCACACGGCGACGCACTCTCTGAGCGCAAAATTTCCGCTCGCGTCGGTCTCGGACTCCACTCGCTGGCGGCTCACGATCGCCGCCTCGTCCCTATATGTGGCGGCGACCTGGGCCTGCCACGCAAGGTCCGGCCACTCGAACGGCAGCTCCACGATCTCACCTGGCTCCTTCGTGGATTCGAGCAGGGCGAGCGCACGCTTGACTATCTCCCGTTGCAGGTCTGGCCGCCCAGGCGGCCCGGCCTGGTTCCCCAGTGGGAAGTTCAGGAAGGCCGAGCGCGGCGGGCGCACCCGTTCTGTGACGTCAAGCGCCGACGTGAGGGTCACGGTCGAAATGCCCTCTCGCTCGAAGACCCGCGCGACCAGTCCTACGGACTGGTGGCAGGCGGGTCAAAGCGGCACCAGCAAGGCGGCGTCGGCGTCCGCCTCCCGGGCAGCGTGCACCATGTCCACCGCCAGTCCCGTCACCAGGTCGGTCAGCTTCTTGATGGTTCCGAGAAAGCTGAGGTGGTAGGGCGTCACGCCGCCGATCTCCCCCGCCTCCGCCAGCTCTCTCAGGCGTTCGTGAGGGTAGACGACGTTGATGTCCTCTTCCCCGGGCCGTCTGACCGGAGTGGGGTGCGAAGGGGTGAGCTCGTCGCTGCTCGTGTTGGTGCCGATCCTGCGAAACGAGAGGTCGTTGACCGGCCTGAACGGCGGCTCGCCCCGGAGTCTCACGCCCGCGCTGGTCACGATGATCACCCGGGACTCATTAAGGGGCTTGCCCAGCCGATGGAGCACTGGCGGCCCAAGGTCCGCGATGGGCAGCGGAGGCAGCTCGGACGTGACGGAGCTGACCAGATCGATGTAGCGCAGCGGCTCCATGCCGCCGAGCTTACAGCCGGCCGATGAGGTCGTTGGCCCAGCCGGCGAGCAGGGCCGCGTAGGCTGCGTTTATCGAAACTCCGGACTGAGCCTGGACCAGGGTAACGAACGAGGCGAGGTAGCTCTTGGCCGACGTGTAGTTGCCCGCGTTGAGAGCTGACTGCGCGCTCGACAGGTACGAGAGGAGCTGTGACGACACCGTGCCCGAGGTGATGTTGGAGGCCGTGACCCCGTCGTTGACGGCGGTCGTCAACCCGGCCACCGTGGCGTGGACGGTCAAGGTAATCGTCGTCGTCGACACGTTGCCGAGCGCGTCCTTGGCGGTGATCACGATCGTGTGCGCACCGGCCGCCAGGGTCTCGGTGTTGAACGCCATCCCGCTGGCGATTGCCGTCGTCCCGTCCAGCCCCGCACTGGTCGACGCCACATGGTCGGGGTCGGTTGCGCTGAAGCTCAGGGTGACGGCCTGACCGACGTCATAAGGACCTGAGTTGGTGGGTGCTGTGATCGAGTAGCTCACCGTCGGGCCGGTCCGGTCGAGGCGGACCTGCTTGGTGAAGGTGGCCACGTTACCCGCCCCGTCGGTCACCTGGACGGCGATCGTGTAGAGACCGTCCGCCCCCAGCGCCACGGTGGCGGTTGTCGAGTACGGCAGCCGAGCGCCATACGTGGACCCGCCATTGGTCGAGAACGCCATGGTGGACAGGCCCGAGCTGGCGTCGCTGAACGACAGGGCCAGTGAGAGCGTCGGGTTCGTCGTCGCTGTGACGCTGTTGATCGTCGTGCCCGCCACCGTGAACGAGCCGGCCGCCGCGACCGTGTCCTTGATCAGGTTGAGCGTGGCGACGTTCGGGTTGCCCTCGCCATCGGTCTCCGCTACCGTCAGCGTGATCGGGCCCTGGTTGAAGGCTGAGGCGGTCACCGGCAGGTTCCACCACGCGCTCCCGTTGATGACCTTGCTCCCGGTCTGGGTGTGCACGCCGTCGGTCATCGTGAAGCTTACCGACGACCACTTCTCGCCGCTCATCGCCGGCGCGTAGGAGGAGACGTTGGCGGTGTTGATGTACGTGGGCGCGTAATAGACGTTCAAAACGGGCGCGACGGTGTCCTTGGTCTGGAGGACCGTGGTGGGGACGCTATCGCCGGCGCCGTTGGTCAGCGTCACTGAGATCGTGATCTGGCCATCGGCCAGGTTGGACACGTCGACCGGAACGCTGACCGTTCCCGCGGAACCCACGAAGTCCATGCCGTTCGCGAGGTCCGGCGTGGAAGTGTTCGTGCCGTCGGTGATCACGACGGTGGCGATGCTGCCCACTTGGCCGGTCACGTTGACGGTGTAGCTTTCCTGGTTGACCAGGTTGGCCCAGGTCGGAGCGCTGACGGTCGCCGCGGGCGGCGCGACGCTGTTCTTCCCCATCGTCCCGGTCAGCGTCGTGGTCTTGCCATTCGCGGTCAATATGGCGGTCACCGTGATCAGGCCATCGGGGAAACCAGAGACGTTAACGCTGGTGGCGAACTTTCCGGTGGCGCCGATCACGCCCGTGCCGGAGACCGTGTAGCTGCCCTCGGTGAACGTGAACGTGACGGTTCCGCCTGGCACTCCGGTGAGGGCCAGCGGGACAGCGCTAGCGCCGGGCGTGTTCGTGCCCGACGGGAGATTGACCCCGGCGCCGTTCGGCAGGGACAGGTTCGACGCGGCTGTGCAAGCGCTGCTCTCCTGGTAGTCGCAGGTGCCAGCCGATGCGAACGGCAGGACGTTGGCGGTCTTCGCGACGTCGATGCCCGTGCCGCCCAGGTTCTCCGGCATCTCGTTGAACGGCGCCCCGCTCTGCTGGTGCCACGCCGCATCGTGCTGCAGGACCAGGCCGAGCTCGCCGAACGGCTCGCCGTTGCGCGCAGCCGAGCCGCTGTACGTCGGGTAGTCGCTGCAGGCCGGGTTGGACGCGCCGCCCGAGCTCACGCAGAACGCGTCCGCGCGCGGGCCGAGCGTCTGGTCGGCGCCGTCGCTCTTGGACAGCGCGTACAGGAACTCGGGCAGGAACGGCATCAGCGTGCGGCTGACCGCCGGCATCCCGAACTGCGAGAACGGCACGTAGTAGCTGTTGTGGTTGCCGACCCAGTCGATCAGGCGGTCGCCGCCGGTGCCGGCGAAGTAGATGTCCTGGCCCGCGCCGCCGTAGGCGAGCGCTTCCCAGGCCGGCGTGCCGGCGGTTCCGTGCGAGTTCGGCACAGGCATGTCGTTCAGCCCGTTGTCCACCACCGTGCTGGCCCGAAGGTCGATCAGGTCGAAGCCCCAACCGCCGTAGACCCGCACCCGGCCCATGCCGGCGACCAGGTAATCGTTGCCGAGGTCGCCGAACAGCGCCTTGTCACCGGTGACCGGGTCGGGCGCAAAGCCGGCGGGCGCGTTCCAGACGACATCCATCGGCAGGTTCGCGTCGACCTGGTTGAAGGTCATGAAGAACGGTAGGCCCGCCTTGGTCGAATCGGCGCATGCGTTGCCGATCGCGCCCGTCCACTCGCAGTCGAGCGGGTTGTAGCCGGTGGTCGGCATCAGGCCGTCGGAGGCGTAGCCAGGGTCGATCACGCTCGGGAAGAGCTCGATCTGGCGCCTCGGGTCCTCGGCGTTGAAGTACAGCGACTTGCCGATGTTGTACCCGCGGCCCTGGTTGCCGTTCGGCGGGTCGCTGTTGGGCATGAAGCCGGCCGTGTTGCCCGGGTTGTAGGGGTGGTAGAAGTCGGTCTCGACCGGGGCCTTGTTGAGCACGTAATCGACCAGGTTGATGTCGGCGCTGCCCGTGCTCATGTACTGGGCCTGCGTCTCGTTGCCGTACATGTTGAAGTTGTCGGCGAACGCGTAGGTCGGGGCCTCGGCGCCCGAGATGGCCGAGTTGCCCGGCCCGCCGTGGACAACGCCGTTGCCCCAGCCGCCGTAGATGACGTTGTGTCCGTAGACCGTCTCGTACGTCGGGCAGATCTTGTTCTCTTTGCAGTTGGTGGAGTAGGTCGGGTTCCCGTTGGAGACGCCCGGCGACGCGTAGGTCGACGGATCCCAGTTGTACGGGTAGAGGATGGGCGCGTAGTTCAGCGCGCCCGCGACATCGATCACGGCCTGCTGGACGTTGCCCGGCGTGGTGATGAGCTGGTTCAGGGACGGCGAGGAGGAGGTCGTGATGGCCGTGGTCAGGCCGTACAGCGGCTCGGTGTAGCCGTTGCGGCTGACGAAACAGCGGCCGCCGCCGCCGATGATGCACTGGTCGCCGCGGCCGCCCGACACCCAGTTGTCGCCGTAGCCGAGGATGATCGTGTCGTTCTGCGGGCCGCCGAAGACCATGTCGTTCGCCGGGCCGCCGTAGATGAACGCGTCGCCGCTCTCAGCGTGGATCTCCGAGCCCTGCATCAGCGTGCCGGCCGCCTGGCCGCTGCCGCCCCAGTTGCCGGGCACCGGGTTGCCGCCGATGTCGCCCACGCCGTTGGTGGCCTTGCTGCCGGTGACCAGCGCGCAGTTGACGGTGGTGCTCGGCGAGCAGCCGATGCCAGGAGCCTGACCGGCCAGGTCCGGGCCACCCGGGGTGTTGTCGAGCGGCGTGACTGCCCGGGCGATGATCCGCTCGGTGGCCGTCGGGTAGCCCGAGATGTCGTAGTTGTAGTTGAGATAGGCGCCGCCGCTGAAGTTGAAGGTCGCGACCCCATTGCCGGCGCCATACGTCTTCTTGGTGCCGACGAGCCGGATCACGTCGGCGTTGTTGGCCGCGATCACGTTGGCGTCGTGCGCGTGGCCGTTCGGCTGCGTGACGCATTCGTTGCTTGAGTTCAGCGAGCCAAACGTAGTGTTCGTGCAATCGCCGTAGCCGACGTTGTTGCCTGAGCCGCCGAAGATCAGGTTGGATCCACTGGCGCGCAGCGCGGTCAGATAGGGGCTGCCGTTCGGCAGCTTGAGGCTGAACATGTCCGAGTTGCCGCCCACGATGTCGTTCTGACCCTGGTTGGCGAAGATCACGTTGTTGCCGCGGCCGCCCTCGACGTAGGTCTCACCGTCGGTGACCCACAGGGTGCACGAGGCCGCGGTGCACGTCGACACCGAGGTCGGCGAACCGCTCAGCGTGAGGACGCTGACGCCAGTGGTCGCGTTGAAGCTCAGGGCCGTCACCACGCCGATCTCGGTGCCGCCGACGTTGACGGTCTGACCAAGCGCGAACCCGAGGTCCGCCCAAGACAAGCCGTCGGACCGTGTCACGGTGTACTTGCCCGCGGAGCCGCCGAACACCCAGCTGCCAGTCGCCTGGTAGTTGGGACCGTAGTTGTCCATTGACGGGTTGATCTGCAGCGGCAGCGTCGGGTCGACCGGCAGGGCGTCACCCGCGGTCGTGCGGCAGGCGCCGACCCGGTCGCCGAGGTAGAAGCCCGCGAACGCACAGGTCGCCGCGCCCGCGTACGGGTCGCCGCTCGTCTCCGACGCGGAGGCCGGCTGGTTCGCGACCGAGTTGCCTGCGACGGTCGGATAGGCGATGTCGATCGAGCCGTGCGCCTGGATGATGTTGTTGTTGGACTCGCCAAAGATGTAGCTGCTGCCAGAGCCGCCGGCGATGTAGTCGGCGCCCTTGTATGCGGAGTCCTGGAGGAACTGCGGCCAGCTCGGCGTGTTGAGCGGGGCGGATAGCGTGATTCCGATGGCGCCGGTACCTGCCGTGCAGCTCGGCGTGCCGACCGTGCCGGCGTTACCAGCGTTGGACAGGAAGTCCCCCCACCACGCGTGACCCGTCGGGTCGCACTGCGGAGTGCCGTCGTTCATCGACTGGCCGAACGCGGAAGTGTTGCTCGGCGTCCCGTTGTAGATGACGGTCCCGCTCAGGTCCTGGAAGCGCGGGTTGGTGAAGTTGAAGAGGTGCGTGGTGCGGTCCAGCAGCACGCTGCCGCCGATGATCAGGTTGCGACCCGGGCCGCCCTGGATGTTGTCGGTGCCATCGCCGCCGATGAGGACGTTGTCACCGCCGGAGCCGTACAGCGTGTCGTTGCCGTGGTTCTGCGGCCTAGTCGAGGAGATGCTCAGAATGTCGCCGGTCGTCTGCAGCTTCTCACCTCGCGCGTCGCCCCAAGGCGTCGTACCGCTTGGATTGCAGTAGGGAGTGTTCGAGCTCGTGCCCGACGGGCGGCAGTAGCCGTGCGGCGGCCCGACGACGAGCGTGATCGGGTTCTTGCTGACGTTGCCGATCGCGTTGCGCGACAGCGTGGCGGTGCTGCCGTCAGCGCTGACGGCGACGATCACGGTTCCATCCGAGATGAACACGTTGCCTGCGTCGGCGACGTTCAGTCCGACATCGGTCTGGCTGAAGGTTCCGGGCGTCGCCGTAAGCGTCGCCACCGAGCTGGTCGTGTTCGGCGGCAGAGCGTTACTCAACGTCGCCGCGTTCGACTGCAGGTTGCCCGTGACCGTGCGCGTGGAGAAGATCTTCACCGCAAGACCATTGGTGCTGGCGTCGTTCAGCGCGTTGCGCGAAAGCGTCGCCACGGTGCCCGCGCCGTTGATCGAGAAGATCGTGGTGCCGGCGCCGAGGAATCCATAGCTGTCCGACACCAGCTGGCCGACGTCACCGGGCAGGAAGCAGGCAGCACCCGTCGGACAGGTGAGGGTCGCCTTGCTGGTCGCGACGTCCGACACCAGGACGAGGCCGCCCACGAGGCGGCTCCCGCCGAGGACGCCGACGGTGGCCTCCATCGTGTCCTGGGTCACGATCCCGTCCGCGCCGAAGATCACGTTGCTGTAGTCCGCGAAGCGGTCGGTCACCACCTCACCTGCGCCTGGAGTGTTGCCGAAGATCAGGTTGTTGCACGTCGGCGCCGGTGTCGGGCCGCAGAGGAGCGGATCGGCGTTGGAGTAGACGCTCGTGTTGGCAGTCGGGAAGCTGATGGCGCGGGTGATCACGTCAACGTTGATCCCGTCGCTGCCGAGCAGCTGGTTGTTGCCGCGCTCGCCGTAGATGGTGTTGTCGCCCGAGCCGCCCGCGATGAAGTCAGGCGCCTGGCTGCCGTAGATCGTGTTGTTGCCCGGGCCGCCGTACAGGATGACCCCTACGCTCGGCACCTGGCCCTCCGGCACGCCGGCGTTCGGCGCGTGACCCGCGGGCGCAAGGCTCGCGATCGGAAAGTCCATGCTCGCGTCGAGCACGTTGTTGCCCGCGAACTTGAACGGATCCGCGACCGGGAATATGAAGTCGGGCGTGCCGTTGCCGAGCTGGGTCGGGAACGGCTTCGAGCCGAAGTCCCGCTGCGACAGGGTGTGCGGATCTCCGCTGTACCAGATGCCGTCCTGGGACGTGCCGCCGTAGACGACGAGCGGCGACGGCGCGAAGCCGATCAGCGTTGCGCCCGTCAGGGCACCTGCCGTCAGCGCGGTACCGCTCACAAGGAGCGTGCTCGCGGTCACGCCCGTGATCGTCCAGCCAGGCACCCCGTTGATCTGCAGCACCATGCCGTAGACGAAGCCGCCCGTCAGCCACGAACCACCGTCGGTTCGAGTGATCGTGTTCGCGGTCTCGACGAAATTGCCGGTGATCGATGGGGGCTGCACGCCCGGGCCGGGACCGCCGCCACCGGTGACGGTGATGTCATTGCCACCGAGCCGGATCGCGTTCGGGTTGGACGGGTCGTATTGGGCCACGGTTGCGCCCGCGACCGGAAGCACGCCGATCAAGGCCAGCACGATCACGTCGTTCGTGGGCCCACCGAAGCCCGTGATCCGGCCGACCGGCACGCCGTCGACCGCAACCCATTTGCCGACCGCGAAGCCGAACTCCTGCCACGATCGGAGATCTGTGCGGGTGATGGTGTTGCCTGCGAGGACGAAGGCGCCGGTCGACTTGACCGCCGGGTCGAACACAGAGATCGTCCCGGTCACGCCCGCGCCGATCATCGGCGGAGCCCCGGTCACCGTGATGGTGCTTCCTGAGACGCCGGTGATCATGCCGAACGGCTGGCCGTTCCACAGTAGCTCCTGGCCGACCGCAAACTCGTAATCGCCCCAGTTCAGGTTGTCGTCACGCTTGATCGTGGTCGCGGTGGTGTCGTAGGTGCCGTTGACCACGCTCAGCTGCGCGGCGCCGCCACCCTGAACCATGGTCAGCCCACCGTGCACGAAGGTGTTGTAGGTCGTTACGCCATTCACGGTCGTGGTCAGCGAGCCGTCCGTCGGGTTGGCGTACAGGCCCGGAACCAGGCTGCCCGTCACCGTGATGTGATCGTTACCCTGACCGGCCATCAGGTTCAGGACCTGGACGGTCGACAGGCTGGCGTTGGTCAGGAAGTCGCCCGTCGCCGGGTCGATGGTGATCGAGCCGAAGCTGATGCCGCCCGGGAAGACGGGGGGCTCGCCAAAGGTCGGGTGCCGCGGGTCCCCTGGCACATAGCCCTTGTGCCCGGTGAAGTCGAGCCCGGGGCCCATGCCGAAGCCGGTCACCGCGGTCGACGTGACCTGGCCGGTCTGGTCCTGCTGCGAGCCGTCGTCGAAGATGTTGAGCACGTTGACCTGCTGCGACTCGGGCGGCTGGATGCCGATGCCGAACGGCAATGCATTGGTCTCCGCGGGCAGCATCACGGGCATCTGCAGCTGGGTGTGGTCATTGCCAGGGTCGGCCCCTTCCACCGACAGCGGCCCGCGAATGCTCGAGAGCAGGTGCGGCACCTTGGGGAACTCGAGCAGGTTGGCGTTGCTCGACGCCACGTTGTAGAAGGGATCCGCCAGGACCGGGATGGCCAGCGGCACGAACCAGTTGCCCGAGTTGAACGAGGCCTCGGCCGCCCACTGCTTCAGGGTGGCGGTGGTCGAGCCGGTGCCACTGAAGGGCAGCTTGGCGACTGTCTCGGCGCCGGTGACGGGGTCGTGGACCGCGGCGGTGACAACCAGCACGTCGACCTTCGAGCTCGTGGTGCCGGTCAGGGCCTGGATCTTGTACAGCGGCCCGGTCCCGTTGATCTGGAACATCTGGCCCTCGAGGAAGCCGTCGTCGAGCCAGCTGGAGCCGTCGGCGCGGGTGAGCGTGCCGAGGCAGTTGCCGGAGCTGTCGGTGGTCGCGCAGTCGTTGTAGTTCACGACGCCCGTGAACTGGCCGTGGTTGGTGACCCGGCTGATCGTCACGCTCGTCGGCCCTGCGCCGAGCGGGCTGGTGAACGTCATCGAGGCGTCGGTCACGGTCGCGATGGTGAAGTTGCCGCTCTGGCCGGTGATCGTGACGATCTGGCCCTGCTGGAAGCCTTCGCTCAGGAAGCTGCCCAGCTCGGAGCCGGCGCCACGCGAGACGGTGGTGCCGCCAGCAGTGAAGGTGATGTTGCCGTTGAAGAGCGGGGTCGTCGTCTGGGCGCCGATCTGCGTGTTCGAGATGCGCCCGCCAGGCGTGACGTCGGTCTGGCCGTCGGAGATCAGGGCGACGTTGACCGCCAGGGTGGGCTGCATCGTCAACCTGAGCACGTAGCTCGAGCCGGGGCCGGCGAAGTCGCAGGCCACGTCGCCACACTTGGTCACCACCATGCCGGCCGGCGCCTGCACGATGCCGTTCGGCTCGCGGTTGCTGTAGATCTCGAAGAACATCGGGTTGGCGCTGATCGCCGGTGTCGTGACGTAGTTGGCGGCGGTCGTGAGTCCTGCGTCGACGGCGTGCGTGATGAACTCGTTGTGCGGGTCGAACGGCGCGAATAGGTTGGCTGCGGTCACCGCGACCACCACCGGCAGGTTGTAGTTGCCAGGTGTGAACGAGACCTGGTACGCGCCTGCCGCGGCGCCGACCGGCGCGGTGATGGTCGCGAACCGGCCGTCGGGGCTCGACAGCACCGCGTAACCGTCGGTCGTGCCGAGGTCGAGGGTGACGTTGCCGCCCAGGGGCGCGGCTCCGAGCGTGATCGAGTAGTAGGCGACGATGCCCGTCGTCGCGCTGCCTTCCAGGACGATGTTGCTGGCATTGCGGGCGGGCAGCGCGAAGGCGATCTTCGATGCGGTGCCCACCGCGTTGAGCGACAGAGTGGCGGTCTGCGAGTCGGTCACTCCAAGGATGACGGTGCCGGGCGCGAAGTTGGCGCCGCCGTCCGTCTCCACGACGGGCCTGCCGATGTCTCCGGCGTTGAACGCGGCGGTGTTGGACTTGAAGACGTTGGACCCGCTCGTCGTCGTGCCGTCGCGGAAGGACGCGAACCCGGCGACCCTGCTCGGCAGCACGAACTTGATGCCGGCGGCGGCCGAGACGATGTTGGGCGAGACGGTCACGCTCGTCCGGCTGTTCACGGCGAGGATCACCGAGCTCGCGCCGAGGTGCCCTCCGCCGTCGGTCTCCAGGATTGGCTGGCCGAGGTCGCTCAGGGTGAAGTTCGCCGTGCTGGACGTGACGGTGTTCGTGCCGCTCGTGACGCCATCCGTGAAGTTGGCGGGCGGCGTGACGCGGCTCGGCAGCGAGAACACGACCCCGGTCCCGGCGGATGCGGCGACGGACAGGGTCACCGTCGTCGCGTTGACGAAGGTCGCAATGGTCGTGCCGGTGAGGATCCTGCCCAGGCCGTCGAGCTCGACGATCGGCTGTCCGGCGTCGGTGGCGACAAAGGTGGCCGTCGCCGAGGTGAACGTGGTCGTGCCGTTGGCGACACCGTCGCTGTAGATGCCCGGCGTGTTGGTGTTGCCCAGCGTCGCGACCAGGACCGACGGAGAACCTGGATCGATCTTCGTCACCTCGACGTTGCGCACGAGCGCGCCGTCGAAGAACGGATCCGAGCTGATCACCGTGTGGCTCACCTCGTACACGCGGACGCCGTCGTTCAGCTGGTCGTTGATCGCGCCGACGTTGACCAGCTGCGGGATCTGCCAGTTGCTGGAGTCGAAGACCAGCACGACTCCGCGCTTGGCGACGTCCAGCGGGTTGGTGTCGAAGATCGTGTGCTGGTAGAAGTCGGAGTTGGACGTGCCGGTGCCGATGACCGGGTTGTTGCCGGTCGTGAGCAGGATCGAGTCGCCCTGCGGGCTGCCGGTGCGGTTCAGCAGGATGTCGGGCTCCGCCGTGATCTCGACGTAGACCGGGCCGGTCGGCTTCTGAGCCAGGCGGACGTTATAGGTGTCGATCGTGCCGATCGAGCCGGCCGTTCCGCCGTTCTCGGAGACGACGGTACCGCCTGCGTGCTCGGTCACGATGACCGCCCCCTGCGAGGCCTGCGCCACGCTCAGGCTGACGCCCGGGATCACCAGGTCGCTGTACAGCTGGTCGGACGTGATCACGTCGTGGTTGATGGTCGCGCTGGTGCCGTTGATGTCCTGTGAGTAGACGTTCCCATTGACGTCGCCGGCAACGTTGATCTGGTTGCTGCCCAGACCGCCGATCACACGAATCGCGACTCCGGGCGGCGTCGACAGCACGTCGATCGTGTCGTCGCCCTCGAGGGCATTGATTTCAATGACCTGGATGTTCCGGTACGTCACGTACATGCCGGCCCCGAAGATGCCGTGGTCGGTGACCACGATGTGGTCGGCGAACTCGGTGCCCAGGATGATCAGCTTGTTGAAGCCCGTGCCGCCGTCCACCGAGACCGGCGCGTCCATGTTGTACTCGACCTGGTTGTTGCCCGCGCCCGTCCGCACGTCGGTCTCCGCGGCGGTCGAGAACCCGTTGGTGAGGATGGGTAGCGGCAGGCAGTAGGGCGCCGAGATGGTGGCGCAGCCGCCGGGCAGGATCAGGTTGCCGACGGAGTCGGTCTGCGCCAGCGCGAAGCCGCGAACGATGAACAGGTTGTTCCCGCCGTCGCCCTCGAGATGGACGACCGCGTGGTTGCTGTAGACGGTGAAGATGTTGTTGCCTGTCCCGCCCTGCGCGACGAGCGGGGAGCTGACACCGCGCGACAGCCACCCACGCGTGGTGGCGATCGTCGCGACGTCGAAGACGTTCTCGGCCGCCAGGTTGCCGGATCCGTTGAACGTGGTCGGCGGCGGCGCGGGAGAGGCGACGGGGCCAGCGTTGCGGCGCAGACCGTAGATCTGGCCGATCTGGAAGCTGTTGTCGCCCGATCCGCCATCCAGGTAGGTCGGTGCGGCGTTGTCATCGACCGCGAAGTAGTCGTTGCCGCCGATGCCGTACACGTGCACCCCGCCGTTGACCGCGCTGTCGTAGTTGACGCGCTCGACCCCGAACGTGCCGGTCATTCCACCGTTGACGAGGTTGCCCAGCGAGTCGACGGCTTCGGTCTGCAGCAGCGAGGCGTGCAGCACAGCGACGAAGCCTTCGTGAGCGGTGGCGGAGGTCTGTCCGGCGCCTTCATAGATCGATGGCCGAGCCGCCGTCTCGCCGGTGATGAAGGGCACGCTGCGGAGCAGGAAGATGTCGTTGGTCGCGTACTCCTGGCTGTTGGCCAGGTTGACGCCGGTGTTGTTCGGCGTGTTGCCCGAGTACGTGTCATAGCCATACACGTTCAGGGTGTCCTCGCCGTCCGCCGGGGCGTGCGAGCCGAGCACGTTGATCATGTAGTTGTTCGACCCGAACTGGCTGCCGTTCGTGAAGATCGTGTAGGTGTTCGTCCCGGACTGGCCGTCGAGCGTCAGTGTGTCGGCGACGCCCTGGTCCTGGCCGAGCGGCACCATCGACTGCAGGCGGTTGACGATGAACGTGTCGTTGCACTGGGTGCCGCCACCGCACGCGGCTGCAAGTGCGCCGGCGACAGTCGGGGTGGCGTCGCCGTAGGCGCGAGTCTGGCCGCCGAGCAGGCTCTGGTCGAAGATGATCGTGTCCGCCTCTGCGTTTCCGAAGACACGTGTCAGGCCCGCGAGCGCGCCTGGTGTGACGGTGCCGCGCAGCACGATCACGGTGCCGTCGCCGTGGGCAGGGTTGGGGTCGGTGCCTACGCCGGATGCGTCGCCGTAAAGGTCGATGTTGCCGGTCTGGTTGACGGGCTGGTTCGGATCGGTGGTGCCGGTGCCCGGGTCTCCGGACTTGACGGTGGCGAGGACCTGGCTGCTCGGGTCGGTGACGATGTCGTCGGCCGCGTTGAGCCGGACGTTGCCACTCTCGGCTTCGACCAGGCCGACCGGAACTGTCTGCGGCGAGTTCTCGACCACCAGCGTGCTTCCGTTGTGGAGCAGCAGGATGTCGTTGCCCGCGGTCGCGAACGCGTTCGAGCCCGCCACACCGTTGCCGTCGACTCCGGTCTCGGTCGTGGTCAGCCTGACGTTGCCGTTGCGCGCAAGCGCCAGCAGCAGGTCCATCGGAGCTGCGATGGCGACCGGGCCGGGCGTCTCGGTGATGTAAACGCTGTTGTCGGCCTGCGCGGCGAGATCGCAGGTCGCCGTCACCGCCCGCTCGAGCGCGCCGGCGTTCTGGTAGTTCGCGTCCTGGTAGGCCAGCGTGAAGCTACGGGTGCACGGTGAGCCGGCCGACGAGTAGACCTTGAGGTCGTTGACGCCCCCGGGGTCGCCGATGCTTCCGCCGATCGCCTGGAGATCGATCGTGTTGCCGATGACGTTCGGGATGATGTCGCCGGCACCGTCGAGATGGCCGTCGGTGATCGAGCCTGCGTCGTTGGTCAGGCTGATGTTGTTGCAGCTCGTCGCGCTGTCGCTGAAGCAGGTCGTGACGGTGTCGACGTGCAGGGCGCCCGTGGTCTGGGTGATCCGGATCACACCAGGCGCGCTGGCATTCAGCACTCCAAACCGGTCGATCGAGGACCGGATCTCGAGGAAGTTGGAATTCTGGCCGATGCTGCCGTGCTGAGCGGTCAGGTTGATGTTGACACCGACCACATCCGGGTTGGATGCGGGATTCGACTCGCCTGCAGCCGGCGGGTTGGACGATCCGACGGGCGCGTCGTAGATGGACCCTGGCGCGTACAGCGTGACGTCGTCATCGGTCGACTTGATGACCCCGACGCGCATGTCCCCGGACTGTTCGTTCAGGTTGAAGAACCCATTGATGTCGCCATTCAGGTTGCCCAGCTGCTCGACCTGGACCAGGCCGATGACGTTGATGTGCGTCGCGCTCGCCCCGTCGTCCGCCGCGAAGACATTGATGCTCCCGTTCGTCACCGCCGACCCGGCGTCGATGAGCGTGAAGTTGTATGTGCTGGTCCGGTCGTGCGGGTTGTCGCCGAATGCGCCCGGGTCGAACTGGCCGATGGAGCCGGCGTTGGGCTGGAACTGGTTGTAGTACGTCCCGGTGCCGGATGAGGTGGTGTTCACCTGGACGCCTGGCAGGTTGCGGGTGCCGACAGCGTTCTGAGTCGCGCGAAGGCGGATGTTGACGTTGTCACCGGCCACGACGTGGCCGATGTTGATGAAGTCGTCATTCGTCACCGTGGCGTCGTCCGCGGGGACGCCGGTGCACCCCGTGATGCCGGTGAAGGACGTGGCTGTCGTGCCCGTGTAGGCGCAATTGCCCGTCAGACCGCCGGCACTGAACGAACCCGTGCCCGGGAAGCCGGCCGTCGAAGCGACGATAAGGGATCCGCCTGACACGTCCTGGGCGCGGCCGTCAACGGTGGTGCTGACCGGAGGGTCGAGGATGCCCGTATCGCGCGCCGAGGTCAGCATGTCCAGGTTGATGTCGGCGCCGGCGGCGGCGGTAAAGACCATGGCACCACCGTCCCACTGCACCAGGTCGACGCTCAGGTAGTTGCCGGAAGCCGAGCCGATGCTGCCGCCTGGCGCTGAGATGTGCAGCACATTGCTGCGCACCAGCGAACCGCCGCCCCGCGCGGTGCTCGCGAGGATGTCCCCGCCGGTGTTCGACAGCTCGGTGTCGCCGATCGGGTTGTCGATGGTGCCGTTGATCAAAATCTGGGCGGAAGACGTGCCGGTCACGGTGGTCAGGGTCGGGGTGACGACCTGCACGATGTCGAAGAAGAGGCCCGTCGTGACGCTACCGCCGGGGGCGCTCAGGGAAACCGTAGGCTTTGCATTCGGGTTGATGACCGTGATGTTGTTCGTCACGAGCTCCAGGCTCGAGTCGTTCTGGATCGTCACGTTCTGGTAGTTCTCGCGGAACGTGAACGTCGGGACCGCCATGCTGTTGCCGATCGAGCCATTGCCAGACTGCATGTAGATGTCACCAACATCGGTGTTGGTGATGTCGTTGACGTTGATCGGGCCCGGGTTCAGGTCCATGCCGGGAGATGGGTTCACGGTCCCGTCGACGGTGATGTTGATCGCCTTTTCGACGTGGCCGTTGCTGCCGACGAGCAATAGCGGACTGGGCCCTGCGTAGACGATCACGTTCGAGTTCCAGTCGATCGCGTGCGTGCCGCCTCCACCATCGACGTCGGTCGTGCTCTCCGCCTGGACGAACAGTGCCAGGTGATCGTTCCGGGGATCTGGGTAGGGCTGGTAGGTGAACAGGGGCGTGTCAAGGCTGTGGTCGCGCTCGTTGACCCCGTAAATCAGGCGCGGGCTCGTCGTCACGGTGACGCCCGGGTTGCCCGCCGAGGTGTCGTTGAGGTTGACATTCTGGCTGGTGCCGCCGTCCGAGGGCCCGATGCAGATACAGGTCGCGTTCTGGCTCCAGTCGTCGTAGTTGTGCTCGCCCTGGTGGAACGCGCGCACATCGACGCCGAACAGCCCGTTGACAGCGGTGTGGGACGAACCAATGCCGTCAAGAAGTGCTGTGTCGAACGAGTTCAGGGTCAGGTTCGTGTTGGCGGTGGCGTCGCCGAAGAACGCGATGTAGAACGCGTGGGAGCTGCCGTCGCTGTCCGCGCCGGAGGTGGAGTGGACGTCGACGGTGCGGCCGGTGACGGAAGCGTTGTTGCCGATCACCGCGGCGCTGTAGTCGTTGATGGTCGTGTTGGCCTCGGCGTCGGTCCCGCCCAGGCCGCCGCCGCTGTCCGTGTGGGCGTTGACGTTGGTCTCCTGGAAGCTCGTCGACGCGATCAGGACCGCACCCTGGGCATTGATGGTGATGTTGCCTCCATCCACCTGGGCGGTCGTCTTGGTTCCTTGAATGGTCGCGCTTCCGGGGTCACGGCCGACGACGGCGTAGTTCTTGTTGGTGACGTTGTCGGTCGAGTGCACCGTGCTCACAGAGACCACGCCGCCCGAGCCGTTGGTCGAGTCGGTGGAGTCGTTCGTGACGGAGTTCGATGTGATGGACACCGACCCCTGAGCCGTCAACAGCGTGGCCGCGTCATACGCCTTCACCGTCGGGTTGTTGTTCACAGTCGCCTGCGGGAAGGTGAAGGCGCCGCCGCCGCCGCCGCCGCCCTTCGCTACCGCCGAAGACATGCCGTCGCCCGTCGGCGGGTTCAGCTGGCGCAGCGAGGTGCCGTCTGAGGCGTACAGGTAGTTCACGCCACTCGGCAGCGTGTTCTGCATGTCAATGCGAAGCAGGTCCTGGTCGGAAGAGCCAGGCGCGCTCAGGTGGATGCCGGCCGGGAACAGGGCCTGGTCGCCGAGGTGGTCGCCACCGATGACCGTCACGTCCTGCGGACCACCACCATTGGTGATGGTCTCGATCGTGCTCAAGGCGATGATGCCGCCGCCACCGACGGGCTTCAGGTAGATGTTGCTGGAGTCGGAGGATGCATCGACCAGGTAGGTGTATCCGTCGGTCAGCCCGCCGATCGGGGCGGGGACGATCCACTGAACGCCCTTGCTGCTCGCGGGCGCGGTGATGTGGATCGGGTTGACCGCGATGTCATCGACCGGGTTGCCTCCACCATCCGGCAGGCCGTCGGGGTCGCAGCCGACCGCCTCGCAGTAGCTCGCGGCCAGCTTGATGGCCTTGGTGCCGTCGGTGATGACGTAGTACGTGCCGCCGTTGGTCAGGTTGCCGACCAGGTCAGGCCCGGTCGAGCGATAGATGACCTTCTGCCCGGTGAACAGGCCGTCGTCCGCCTGCGTGTTCGGTCCGGTGACCGGGCCGACCACGATGTCGTAGCAGGTACCGCATGAGTTCTTGTAGTTGCCCGTGTCGACGTTCACGCCCGCGGCCTGGAACTCGAGCGGGGGCGCCGCCTCGTACGTGATGCGGTAGCTCCCGGAGTTCGAGAACGAGTTGCCGACCTGGATGTCGTTTCCGCTGACGTTGCTCGGAGCGAACGTGGTCGGCGCCTGCGTGGCATCGCTCTGGCTGGAGTACAGCTCGATGTCGAACGCGTCGATGACCCTGACGTACAGCGTCGTGCCGGTCGGAGCGCCGATGCTGCCGAGGGACTGACCGGCGGCGGCAGACAGGATCACCGGGTCCCCGGTCTGGAAGTTGTGCGCGAACGGGAAGCGGATCACGTCGCGGTTCGTGTCAACGCCCTGGTCGGAGTTCGGGATCGAACCCGCGTTCACCGAACCGGTGGTGAACAGGTTCCCAAACTGCAGCGTGTCGTTGTTCGTGCCGACGACAACGACGTTGTAGAGCGATGGGTTGCCGGACGAGCTGTCACGGAGGCCAGGGATCACGTTGCCGACACCGTTCGTCGTGTACATGACCGTGTCGCCCGTGGTCAGGCTGTGGCGGTCGAAGTGAATGGTGTCGTTGAACGTGTTGGCGTCCGTGCTCGGCGTGAAGTAGTCGACCAGCGGGTTTCCGGTCTGGTCGCTGCGAGCCTCGGCCTGAAGCGTCACGTTGTTGACGTTCAGCATCGTCCCCGTACCGAGGTACGCGGAAACGATCGGGCTGCTGGTGACATTGGCCTCCGATCCACCGATGGTGACCAGGCCTCCACCGTAAGCCGACGAAAGGGAGTGGCCTTCCGAGTGCACGTTGGTGGCGATCACGTTGAGGTCACCGGTGAGCCTTACCTGGTCGTTCGGTCCCACGTACGCGTCCACCTCCGGCGTCACCGTCGAGTCGCTCTCGGTTCCGTTGGCGTCAAACGCCCCACCCGAACCGACGCTCGTGTTGACGTCGGTCGCCGACGTGTCGGTCGCCGAGATCGACAGGTTGGCCGGCGTGCCTGTGCTGTTGCCGACCACGACTCCAGCGTCGCTGTAGGCCTTGGTCGAACCGTTCACCGTGCCTTCGGCTTTGAGGGCATTACCGGAGATCAGCCCACCGCCGCCACCGGTTGAACTCGCGTCACTTTCGCTGACACGCGTCGCCTCGACGGTGATCGCGGTGCCGGCGCTCTCGATGACCGCGCCTGTGGCGAGGAACGCGGAGTCCGCTCCACCGACCGTTGCCTGCGACGAGACGAAGTCGCCAGCGAACAGCAGACCGATCGAAACCACGTTGATTGTCGCGTTCGCGGTGTCCGAGCCGTTCGTCTGGACGGTCAGACCGGTCGCCTGGTCGAGCGTCGCTCCGAACGATGCGCTCACGCCGCCCTGGTCGTTGGCGATCGCTTCGAGGAGGCTGACGGCAACGCCTCCTGCCGATGCGCCGTCGGTACTGGCGTGGGCGTTGTTGGTGCCGCCGGCGCTCAACATGATCGCGCCACCCGGCACCGACAGGGTGCCGGTGCCGACACTCGCGGTCGCGTTCGCGCTGCTGTCGATCTCGGCGTCGGCGTGGGCAGCCGAGGCGGCGAACAGTCCGAACTGGAGCGGATTGGCTACGGCAGTGGCCCTGTTATGGCCGGTCGCTGACACGGACAACCCGCTCGCGCTCGTGATGCTGCCGTTCATCGCGGCCGACACGCCGCTCGCGATCTCGGCGCTGGACAGCGCCAGACCAACCGCGATGGCACCTCCGCCACCGGCATTGGAGTTCCCAGTGGCCTGGTTGTCGCCGTTCGCCGACACAGTGACCATGCCAAGGCTGTTGACCGTCCCGCCTACCGTGGCCTGGACGCCCGCCGTGGAGCCGATCTTGCCTGTGGCGCCGCCCCCGCCGATGCCAACGCCGAGCGTCACTGCAGTCACGTCGGTGATGGCCGAGGCGTTGTTCGGTCCCACCGCCGTCACGCTGACCGATCCGGACCTCGTGACGTTCGCCTCCAGGTCTGCGGTGACTGGAGCGTCGATCTCGGCGTTGGAGGCGATGCCTGATCCGGCGAAGCCCAGGCCGACGCTGGTTGCCGATGCGTTGACGCTCGCGGTCTGCGTCTGCGGGATCACGCCGCCCGAGCCGTCCGGCTGCCCGGTCTCTGCGTCGAGCTTCACCTGGCCGTTGGCGGCGATGCTCCCGCCGCCTGCGCTGGCCTGGATGAGCGCGTCGCTGGTGATGACCGCGTCCACGTAAGCGCCGGAGCCGGCCCCGGCCAGGGCGACGGACTCGATGTTGACGGTCGGGCTCGTGCGGTTCCAGGCCAGCGCCTGGATGGTCACGGAATCGCCCGTGAGGGACCCTTCCGAATCGGCCTTGGTTTCTCCGGCGATCCTGGTCTTCTCATATTCGGCGGCGACGGCAAGGCCGAGCGACCCGGTGAGGCTCGCAGCCGACGCCGAAGCGGTGTTGCTCGAGAACGCCAGGACCTTGATCGCGCCCGAGCTGTTGATCGAGGCCGAGCTGCCGGAGTTCGGCCCGATGAGCGCATCGGTCGTGGCGGCTTTCGTCACCTCGGCGTCGGCGGCGACGACTGCTACCGCGCCGATTCCGCCGATCGAGATCGCCTGGTCGTCGGATTCGGCGAAGTTAGTGCTCGACGCCGAGATCGTGATCGCGACCGAGTGCGTGATGCTGCCGTCCTCGCTGACACCCGTCCCGCCGGCCACGATGGAGGTCGGGACCGCGACCGCAATCGACCCGAGCAGGCCACCCGATGCGAGGTCGGTGTGGGTCTTGGCGTGGTTGTTGGAGGTGGCCGTCATCTCGACCAGCCCGTTGATGGCGGAAAGCGATGAGGTCGAACCGGCGAGGATCTCGGTCTTGGCCGAGGGCTCGATCTCCGAGTCGCTGATGCTCCCGTCGCCGCTGAAGCCGAAGCTGACGGAGATCACCTTGATCTCGGCATCCGTGTGGTGGATGGCGTTGACGTAAACCCCGATGGCGGCGGCCCCCGGCGTCGTCGACGACGACGTGGTCGTCAGGCGACCATCGAGCTGGACGCGAACGGGCGCGGCGTCGTAGGCCAGCGCCGCCATGATTCCGGCGGAGATCAGGCCCCCGAAGCCTCCGCCGTCGGTGGTCGCGTTCGCCACGTTGCCGCCGTTGCGGGTCTTCGCCTCGACGGTGATCGCGCCCGAGCCCGAGAGGGCCGCTCCGGATCCGACCGTGGTCTGGATCTTGGCGTCGGAGGTGATCGTCGCCGAGGCCAGCCCACCGTTCAGGCCGATGACGGAAACCCCGACCACGAGGGTGTTGGCCGTCACCGTGTTGTCGGCGATCGAGCTCACCAGGATGGTCGTGGCATTGCTGACGCGGCCTTCGACGTCCGTGGTCGTATGCCCGGACAGGGTCGCGAACCCGAGCAGGACTGCCATCTGGAAGCCGCCAGCGCCGCCGCCAGGCACCTCGACGTCCGCCGAGTTGCTGGACGTCGCCTGAACGGTGACCGGCCCGGGCGTCGTGAAGGTGATGTTGGCGGTGCCGGTGAGCCCGGCCTCGGTCGACCTGCCGTTCTTGACCACGGCGACCGTCACGCCGATCGCCACCGCCCCGGTGGTCACGTTGAGCGTCTTGATCGTCGAGGTGTGCGTGGCATCGGCGGTCACGCTCAGTCCGCCGGAGCCGACCGACCCGTGAGCCCCAGACGTGGCCTTTGCGGTGCCACCCAGGTTGTCGATCGCCACCGCGGCGCCGTTGCCGGCTCCGACGCCGCCTTCCACCTGGATGACCAGGAGATCCGAGGTGACGTGGTCGCTCGCCGACACTCCGAGACTGCCGATCGACGACGTACCGCCGACCGAGACGTTGCCGACGGTGGCGGATGCGTCGCCGCTCACGTTGACGACGCCGACGGCGGCGCCGACTGCGAACGCGCCCAGCCCGACGCCGATCGCGTAAGCGTTGACGTCACGGGTCGCCGAGACCCCGACGTTCAGGCCACCGCCGGCCGGCACGTGGGCGCCGTCGTCGACGTGGGCGTTCTGCGAGCCGGTGTCGTTGAGGACCGCAACCTGGGCGCCGACCGACACGAAGCCGCCCGTACCGCTGAACGCGATGCCCGTCGAGTGCTCGTCCATGCCCGCGAACACGTTGACGTCGCCGGAACCCGAGCCGACGATCGCGGCGGGACCGATGCCCGCGTTCGTGGAGCTGTCGACGTTGAGGATGTTGATCGCAGCCCCGACCCCGACGGCTCCCGCGGCGGCCGCACCTGCGACGCTCATCACGCTCAGGTTGTCCTTTGCCCAGACGTGGACGTGGCCCCCGGCCGAAACCGTTCCGTCGATCGTGGCTGTCGTGCCTGCCGACGGCACTGTCGAGATGGCCGTGGTGGCGACGCTGCCGCCGACGCCGCTGGCGGCATTGTTCAGGCTGCCCTGCGGGCCGCCCATGTCGGCGCTGATCGTCGAGTTGGTCTTGAACTCACCGTCGGCGTTTACCCACTCGGTGCTGTCGGTCTTGGGGTCGGTCGCGGTGTTGACGACGTTGATCGTCGCGCGATAGACGTGTGAGCCTGTGCCATCGCCGGAGTCGAAGGAGACGAGGTCGCCCTTGTTGTGTGGCCCGGCGACCCACGCGGCGGGCGCCGAGGTCGACGCCGTCGTGCCGGTGAAGGCGGACGTGTAGCCGCCGCTGCCGCCACCGGCCGCCGTGTCGGCGCCGCCGACGCTTCCGCTGTTTCCATCCAGGGCGTCTGCCGGGCCGCGCCACTCGGACGTATGCGTGGGGTCGTCGAGCGGTTGGTCCATCTTCGCCGAGTACTGCTTGACGCCTGAGCCGTCGTTGAACTCGACCACGTCGCCTTGCTTGTAGTAGACGTTCTTGTCGGCGCTATTGGCCGTCGTGGAGGACCAGGTCCCGCGGTCCGGACCGGCGTTCGAGTCGTGGTACGAGCTCGTCTGCTGGGTGCCGACCGACCAGACCGAGACCGAGGCCGCGACACCTACGAAGCCGGCGCCGATGCTCAGGGCATACGACTGGACCTGCTTGTACGAGACCGCGTTGACCTCGACGTCTGCCTGGGCGTCGACGGTTGACCCGCCGCCGATGTAGGCCTGGATGGTCGTGTTGGCGAAGCCGATGTCAACGCCTCCGGCAACGCCGACGAACCCACCCGCAGCGCCACCGGCGACCGTCAGCGACTTGAAGATGTCGACCGCGGAGATGTTCACCGACTGGGCCGGATTGGCTACTCCGCTCTGGTTCACCGATGAGTTCGGCCCGACGAACGACTCGGTCGTGACGTGGAGGATCGTGACGCCGACCCCGCCGGCCGCCCCGACAAATCCGCCCCCTATCGCGGGCACGAGACCGAACACATCCTCGCCCGAATATGCCTGCACGGCGAGGCCATTGAAGTTCGCGTGGGTCCCAGGCGTGTTGCCGTTGATGTTTCCGTCGTAAATCCCGCCCAGGCTCGGCCCGTTGGCGAGGGCGTTGACGGTGCTGTTGCCGCCCAGGTAGGCCTCCGTCTCCTTGTCGAGGCTGGCCACGCCGACCGCGGCGCCGACGCCCACAAACCCGCCGGCCAGCGCGATCGTGATCAGGACCAGCTTGCTCTTGTCGGAGGCTGTGACCAGCACGTTGTTGCCGGCGTCGAGCGTGGCGCCCCCTGAGTCGCATGCATAGGGCTTGGAGGAGTCGGTGGGAGTGCCGGTGCAAGCGTAGGTGCGAACAGTCAGAACGCTCACGGCCACGGTGCCCGCAATGCCGACCTCTCCACCACCGGCGCCGACCGCCACCGACACGACCGTGTCCTGGGCGTTGGCGGTGATCGAGATGTCGTTCATCGCGTTCATGGCGGCTCCGTCACCCACGTAGGCGTAGGTGTCGATGTTCGCGACTCGGACCGCGACGGGAATCGAGACGCCTGCCGTGCCACCGATCGCCAGCGTGAGCGCGATGCCCAGCTGGTAGAACTGGTTCTGCGCCGCCACGCGAACCGACTGGCCCGGATCGGCGCCGCTGACGTTGCTCGAGCAGTCGACGCCGCAGTTGACCTTCGCTCCGCCGCCGATGTGGGCCTCGGTGTGGATGTTGTCCACGTTGATCGACCCTGCGAGCGTCACCGCCGCGGTGCCGCTGAAGCCCAAGCCGACACCGAACGCGCCGACGTTGTCGCTGTTGCTGGCCGTGACCGCGACGCCGCGGAACAGGTCGGTCGGAGCCTGAATGGTGCGGGGACCCGCCGCGCTCGCGTCACCGGATGGAGCAGTTCCGCCCGGGACGATGCTGTGTGAGCGGCCCGAGCCCAACGAGGTCAGCTGGACGACAGTGCCGCCCTGGGTCGAGCGCTTGTTCAGGAGGCTGAAGCGGCCGCCACCTTCGTCTTTGTAGTAGTAGGTCTGGCCGTCGACCAGGCCGCCGATCGGGTCGCCGCCGCCCGAGCTGTAGACGACCGCGTCGTCGTTGTTGACCGATCCGAGGCTGTACGGCAGCAAGATCGTGTCGGGGTGCAGCGGATCGGAGTGGAGGTCGACGGCACCGTTTGCCGCCGGGTCGAAGCGGTTCGACTCGTCCTTTTGCACCGAAGCCTGGTTGGTCGGGACCAGGCGGTGGTTCTGGCCGCTGCCACCGGTCAGCCCGATGGGCGATCCGGTCAGCTGCGGGTTGTTGAACAGCTGCACCGCCTGGGGGCCGACGACCTTGACGTAGTAGAGGTTCCCGTCGGTCAGGTTTGTGATGCTGGTGCCACCGCCGTTGTCGTAGCGGATCTCCTGGCCGTCCTTGAAGTTGTGGTCGAAGCCCAGGTTGATCGTGTCGCCGCCGGTGATGACGCCGGATCCGGTCGGGTCGAATCGGGTGTCCTGCGTGGTGACGGCGTACTGGCCCGTCTTCACCGGTAGGGCGAGGCCACCCGCGCCATTGACCCGCGCGTAGTTGCCGATGTACGCGTCGGTGTGCTTCGTGACAACCGGTACGGAGACCGCGGCGCCGACGGCGGCGCTCCCGCCGGCTGAGATGTTGCCGGCGATCGAGTTCAAAGTCAGCGTCTCATCGGCGGAGACGCGGACGCTGCCGTCCGCGAAAACCTGCGCGCCATTGCTCGGGCTGGTCCCGTCGGCGATGAACGCCGCCGTCGTCACCGAGTAAACAGGGACCCCGACGTTGACGTTGACCGCCGCCGTGCCGGCAAAGCCGCCTCCGACCGAGATCGATAGGACGTTCTCGCTCGAGATCGCGTCAACGGTCACATTGCCCTTCGCCTGAGTGACCCCTCCCTTGCCGATCGACGCTTCGGTGTCCTTGCTGACCACCTCGACATCGACGCCTGCACCGACGCCTGCGGTGCCGCCGATGGCAAGCTGACCGGCGGCCGAGGTGATGTGCGTCGTGTCCTGGGCGGCCACCGCGACACCCTGCGTCCCCGATGGTGATCCGCTGTTGGCGCACGAGTCGGCCACTGCGCAGTTGACCCGGGTCCCATCGTCGATATGCGCCTTGGTGTTGTCGGTAAGCACATCGACGATGACCGAGCCGGCGACTCCGGCGGTTTCACCGCCGCTGCCCGCGACGACAAGGATGAACATGTCGTCCTCCTGCGTCGCGCTGACCATGAGACCTGTCGAACCCCGGGAGGTGATGTCACCGCCCCGGATGCCGGCGTCGACGGTGCCCTGGCGGTCGAGGATGACCGTTGCGATGCCGATGCCGCTGCTGCTCCCAAACTGCAGGTTGCCCGCCACGATGCCAGGGACGCTGCCGCTGCCTCCGGTGCTGAAGGTGTCGCTTGCGATGACCGACACGTCGCCCTGCGCCGCCAGCGTGGTGCCCGCGCCGATGTAGGCGTAGGTGCCTGTCCCGCCGACTGCGTTGACGACCACGACGATGACGGAGCCGTCAAACGCCGTGCCAGAGGTGGAGACCGCGACGTCTGCCGCCACTGCGAAGTACGTCTCGGTCGTCGCGGCCCTCACGGTCACCTCGCCCTGGGCGGCCACGTTCGTCGCGTCGGAGCTGCCTATGTAGGCCGTGGTCGTCTTGTCGATGACGTCCACGATCAGCCCGATGCCGACCGCTGCGCTGCCGGTGCTGAGGGACATGCTGCCCGCGAGGTTGACGAGGTTGGTGTCGTCGGTGGCGATCACGTCGACGCTCTGCGCCGAACCTGGCGCCCAGCCCAGCAGAGGATGCTGGTTGACCTGCGTGCCGCCGGCGATGTGCGCTTCGGTGGTGAAGGAGAACACGTCGACGATCACTGAGCCACTGACGGCAGGGTCGCCGGTTGCTGCGGCACCGCCGGCGGCCACTGAGGTGATCTTCGGTAGCGTGATCTTCGCCACCACCGGCGCGATGGTGTTGAGCGTCATGGTCGCCTTCACCGATATGCCCTTCAGGGCGTCCAGCCGGGTGATGTGCAGGCTGGCGTCGGAGTCGACCAGGGCCTGGGTGTCGACCGCCGGGAGGATGTTGACGATGATCGCGCCGCCGACCCCGACGCCGCTGAGCGAGAGGTCGCCGCCGACCGCGATCGACTGCAGGCCCATGGTGTCGGTCGCCTGGACGGTGAGCGTGTCACTGGAGGTGATGTGAGCTCCGGGCTTCACCTGCGCGATCGCCTTGAAGGTGATGACCTGGATCGCGATCGAGGCTGCAACGCCTGCGTCGGTCTTGCCGCCCGCCGCCGAGACGCCCCACGCGATGAAGTCGTTCTCGCTCGGCGACACCGCCTCGACGGTCACCCCGTTGCCGCTGATCTGCGTATCCTGGCCGACTATCGCGGTGTTCGTGAAGTCGATGTAGTTGAAACCGACGGCGGCGCCGATTCGCGCATCGGACCCGCTCAAGCTGGCGTCGAACGCGTTCGCGATGGCCTTGGCGGTCTCACCGCTGGTGTCCTGGGCGCTGACCTTGACGGCACCGGTGCCGGTCAGGTGCACCCCGTCGTTGACCTCGGCTGTGTTCGAGCCCTGGACCCAGTTGAGGGCGACGCCCGCCGCGACACCGACACCGCCACCGTTATCGCCCGACTTGCTGCTGGCGTCGCTGTTGCCGCTCGACGCCTGCTGGTTGGCGCTTGGCGTCGAGCCATTGGTCTGACCGGTGGTGTCGGGGTTCTTGTTGATCTGGTCGTTCGACTGGCTGTCGGCGCTCTTGCCGCCATCACCCGAGCTCTTCTCGCCTTTGGCGCTCGCCATTACCTCTACGTCATTGCTCGCATTGGTGCTTGCGCCGATGGTGATCGCGCCCGCTGTGAGGTTGCGCGACACGTCGCCCTTAACCGTCGTGGTGACTGCGTTGATGCCGACGGCGGCTCCGACCGCCACGTCGCCACCCGCCGCGCTCGCGTCGGTCTTGAGGCTGGACGAGAAGTCCTCGCTGGCCTGGATGGTTGCGTCGCCGGTAACCGTCAGGTCGTTGCCGCTGCCAAGGTGCGCCGATGTCGTGTCGCTCACGATGGCCAGCGAGAGCGCCGGGCTGATGGCGACACCACCTTCGGTCCCGGCCTTGTCCTCGGTCTCGATGTCGTGGTGGAAGCTGGATGTGATGGACAGGGCCTTGCCGCCGGTGAACGTCGCGCCGTCCTGGATCTCTGCCTTGATGTTGTTCGCGGTGAGCACCTGGATCGCTGCCGACGCTCCGATACCGACCTTGCCCGCCTTGGCATCCGAGTCTGCCTTCGCTGTGTCTTGCTCGTTGCTCAGCGCCTTGAGCGTGACGTCGCCACCGGTTGCGGTGATGGTGGCGCCCGACGGGACGATCGCCTCGGTCGTGTTGGACACGATGTTGAGCGCCAGGGCACCGGCGATGCTGACTTTGTCCTTGTCGCCGCCGGCGCCGGACTCGGCCACCGCGATGATGTCGTTCTGGGCCAGGCGGTAGTAGTCGCCGCTCGACGGGCTGCTCGGCAGGCTTGTGCCGTCACCCTGCAGGACCCAGCTGGACCCGTTCCACTTGTAGATCCCCGCGGCGTACGTCGCTGCGGCGGCGGTCGAGGTCACAGCCGCCTTGTCGGCGGGGGTTCCGGTGCATCCTGAAACGTTGAACTGCGTAGCCGATGCGACCGTGTAGGTGCAGTTGCCGGTGCCGCCTGCGACCGAGAACGTGCCGCTGGTCCCAAACCCCGACGTGGACTTGACTACCAGGGTGCCGCCGCCGAGGTCCTGAAGAGCGCCGTCCACCGTGGTGGCCGCCTGCACCGCGGTGATCGTGGCCTTGTCGTCCGGTGTACCGGTGCAGGCCGCGCCTGAGACGTTGAACTGGGTCGCAGAGCCGACCGTGTAGTTGCAGGTGCCGGCGATGCCGTCAACCTTGAACGCTCCGCTGCTGCCGAAGCCGGAGGTGGTCTTCACGTTGAGAGTGCCAAGGCTCAGGTTCTGACCCGGACCAAAGACTCCGGTCGTCGCAGCCGCCGCCTTGGTGATCTGGAAGTAGTCGCCGGTCGAGGGGCTGTTGGGCAGCGCTGCGCCGGTCGGGATGCCGACGGTCTGAAACACCCAGCTCGACGACGAGTCGTCCCACTTGTATATGCCCGGAGCCTGTGAGACGCGGGTCACGACCGCGCCGTCGGCGGGCACGCCGGTGCAGCCCGTGATCCCCGTGAAGGCGCTCCCGGTGGCGGTGAGATAGGAGCAGGTGCCTGTCCCACCCGCGACTGTGAAGATCCCGTTCGCAGAGGCGAAGTCGGCGGTCGACGTGACGTTGAGGGTGCCGCCACCGAGGTCCTGGCTCGCGCCGTTCACGGCCGTGGTGGTCGCGAGCGTCACGGTCACCTTGTCATCCGGCGTACCGGTACACGCAGTTCCCGAGACCGAGAAGTGCGTGGAATCCGTGACCGTGTAGCTGCAGCTGCCGTCGATCCCGTCGATCTTGAGAGTGCCAGTCCCGCCCACAGTCCCGAACGCCGCAGTGGACTTGACCTTCAAAGTCCCCGAGGTAAGGTTCTGCGAACCGCCGTCGACCGTCGTCGTCCCCGGCACGGCCGCGGTGAGCTGGAAGAAGTCGCCGTTGGACGGCTGCTCGGGGAAGGTGGCCCCGGCGTCGATCGTAGACCAGCTCTTTCCATCGAACCGCTGGATGCGGTCGAGGCCGTTGACGACCATGCCCGCTTCGATGTCGATGCCTTTGCTGGAGACCGTCGCGTTATTGGTCGTCGCGAGGTTGGTGCTGGTCACTTTGTTGACCGACACGCCGACGCCGATCCCAACGGTGCCCGCCGCGTCGGCCTTGCCGCTGCCCGTGGCGCTCGCGTCCGTGTTGGCCTGCGTCTTGAGGGTCAGAGCGCCGCCAGTGGCCGTGACATTCGCGGTGTCCGCGAGCGACGCCTCCGAGCGCGATGTGACGATGTTGATCGCGGCCGCTCCGGCCACGGTCACGGTGTTGCCGCCGTTCTCGTTCTTGTCCGATGTCGTGGCCTGGGCGCTGCTGGTGTCGGTGGTGCTCGAGGTCTTGCCGGTGGTGGCGCTGCTCGAGGAGTTCGCATTGCTGATCTGGTCGTTGGCCTTGCCGTTGACGTCCTTGCCGGATGTGTCGTCGCCCTTGCCCTTGGCGCCGGTCGCGCTCGCGTCGGCCTCGGTCACGGTGGCGGACGAGCCCGTGGCGGTGAAGCTCACCGTCTTGCCGCTCACGGTGCGCGAGTCGGTCGCCGTGACCTCGTCGTCCGGGATCGCCAGGGCGAGGGCGAGTCCGATCACCACGGTGCCGTTGACCGCGTCGGCCTTGGCCGTCGTGGTCGCCTTGGCGTTCTGGGTCGCGCTCAGGCTGATGGCGTCCGACGCCGTGAAGGTCTGCAAGGTGCCTCCGCCGATCGTCGCGGTGGTGGTCACGGTCGGCAGGGCGATCGCCGCGTCGGCGCTGAGACCGAGAGTCGAACCGGACGCTCCGGCCTCGCCGGCTTCAGCGTACGTCGTCATGCTGTTGGTGTCGGTCGCGCCGATGGTCACCTTGTGTGCGCCCGTCACGACAGCGCCGTCGTCGATCGAGGCGGTGGTGACGTCGTTCACGATGTTGATCGCGGCGCCGGCGCCGATCCCGACGGTACCAGCGTCCTTGTCGCTCGCCATCGCCTTCGCGGTGCTGTCCACCGAGCTGGTGGCGGACTGTGTCAGATCGCTCGCGTTCAGGTTGTCGCCGGTGGTGGCGTGGACGGAGGCGGACGTCTCGAAGTCCGCGATGGTCAATGCGAGCGAGCCTGCGATGCCGACCTTGCCGCCGCCTGCGCCCGCTGTCGCTTCGGTGTCGAGCGTGCTCTTGCCGTCGGGCTCGCTGCTCACCACGGTCCAGTTCGTGGAGTCGGAATGCGGGGCCGCGAGGTCGGTGGTGAGGTCGTTCTGCGCGGCGTACGCCTTGCCGTCCGACGGGTCGCTGACCACGGCGCCCTTGCTGTAGCTCGACCCGGATACCCACGGCAGCACGATCGCCCAGTTGGCCGAGTCGAAGTGGGGCGCGCTCAGGTCGGCCGTGATGTCGTTCAGGGCCACGTACGTGTTGCCGTCCAGCGTGTCCTTGACGACGTCACCGGTGTTGTAGCTCGTGCCCGAGATCCAGTTCCCCAGCAGCGCTCCCGTCTTGGTCATCGCCGCGGTCAGGCTCAGGCCGTGGGTGGAGATCAGGTCGTTCAGGCCCGTGCTGGCGTCGTTGGTGACCTTGACGAGGTTGATCGCGGCAGCTGCACCGATGTTGGCCGTCTTCGCCTTCGTTGCGCTGCCCTTGGCGATGACCTTCGAGTCGACGTCCTCGGAGCTCTTGAGGCTGAGAGCGCCGCTGCTGTTGATCGAGATCGAGTCGGCCGGCGTGGCGATGGCCTTCGCCGTGATGATCGCGATGGCGGCGGCGGCGGCGACCGTGACGGTGGTCCCGCCGTTCTCACCGCTCTTGGCCTTCGGGGTGCTGGTCGAGCCCGAGCTCTGACCGCCGGCGGAGGTGGAGTCGCTGTTGCCGAGACCGAGGTTGTTGTCGGCCTTCTGGTTGACGTCCTGGCCGGTGCTGTCCTTGGAGGCGGCCGAGCCTTCCGTCTCGGTCGAGCTGGAACCCGTCTTCTCCTGCGAGCCGGCGGAGCTGGCGTTCGCCTCGGTGTCATTGGCCGAGGCGCCGGTGGCGGTGAAGCTCGCGGCCGTGCTCCCCGCCAGGTTGCGGTTGAGCTGCGAGAGGACGATGTGATTGGCGACCTCGAGCCCGAGCGAGAGCCCGATGCCCGCGTTGCCTCCGGTTGTAGAGCCGCTGGCGGTGGTCGTGGCGGAGGCCTTCTGGGTCGCGCTCGCCGTCAGGGCTCCGGTCAGCGTCAGGTCGGGGCCGGTGCCGATCGAGGCGCTTGTCGTGACGTTGGAGATCGCGATCGCGACCTGTGCCGAGACGGCGAAGCTGCCGCTGCCCGCAGAGGCCCCGCCGTCGGCCTTGGTCGTCATGGCGTCGGTTCCGGTCGCTTTGATGGTCAGGTTGCGCGCGCCGGTGAGCTGCGAGCCGTCCGCGAGGCCGGAACGCGTGGTGTCGTTGACCACGTTGACCGCCACCGAGGCTCCGACACCGCTCGTGTTGCCGTCGCTCGACTGCTTGGCGTCCGCCGTCACGTTGCTGGCCAGGTTCGAGCTCGAGGTCAGCGTGAGGTCGCCACTGACCGCTACCGGCGTCGGCGCCTCGACGTCGGCGATGGTGTTGCTGACCACCACGTTGACCGCGATCGAACCGGCCACGCCGACGCTGCTCCCGCCGGCGCCCGAGGTCGCGTGGGCCGCGAAGCTCGAGCTGCCGGTGCCCGGACCGGTGGCCTCGACCGTGACGCCCCCGCCCGCAGTCAGGTTGGCATTCCCGGCGAGGTAGGCGTCGGTGTTGATCACGGCGACGTTGACCGCGACGGCGATGCCGACACCGGACTTCGTGTCTTCGGTCGGCATGTCCCCGGACGGCGTCGCGTTGGTCTTGTCGATGTAAGAGGTGGCGCCGAGGACCGACGCCAGCAGCAACTCTTTGCCGGTCGAGTCGCCGCGGTAGATCTGGTAACCGATCGCGTTGGCCACTGCGCCCCAGTTGAGGGTGATCTGGTTGGTCGAGGTGCTGCCGGGCACCTTGTACGTCCCCTCGGCGCCGGGCAGGCTGACGTCGGCCGCGGTCACCGCCGCGGTGTCGGCCGCGGAGCCGGCACAGCCGTTCAGCGTGAGCGTGGTGCCGGAGGCGACGGTGTACGAGCAGGCTCCGGGGACGCCGGCGATCGTCAGGGCGCCGGTGCTCCCGAAGCCGGTGGTCGAAGCGACGGTCAGGGTGTCCGCGGTGCCGGTCAGAGTTTGCAGGCCATTCACCGTGGTGCTCGCGTCGCCCTTGAAGAGCGCGGAGACGCGGTAGTAATAGGTGTTGCCGCCGGTCAGGAAGCCGCCCACCGTGGAGGCTCCGGTGAAGGTCGGCGCGTCGGGCGAGAACTTGACGTTGCCGCCGTCCGCCACCGCGGAGCCGTTGGTCGTCGCGCCGGCGTGGATCTTCTGCGCTCCGGTTCCGGTGTTGATGGAGACGGGCGACCCGCCATTCGGACCTATGTAAGCCTTGGTCGTCTCCACCACCACGGTCACCGCGAGCGCCGCGGTCAGGTTCTGGTTGCCGTCGGCGGTCGTGGACTTGTTGTCCGCCTGGGAGGCCGAGCTGGAGTTGTAACCGGGAGCGCTGGAGTCCAGGCGACCGCTCCCGGAGTTGCTGTTCGCGCTCGAGTCGTTGCCCTGTGCCCCGCTTGGGCTCGACTTCGCCGTGGTGGGCGCGGTGTTGCTCGTGTCCGCCGAGACGGTCAGGCCCTGCGAGCTGATCGGGGTCGGCGCCGTGCTGTCGATGTATGCCTCGGAGTCGGTCGTGAGGACCGCGATGGCGATGCCGGCGCCCGAGCCTGCGGCCGAGGAGTCGGCCGTGGTCGAGATGTTCGTCTTCAGGTTCGACGTGAGGCTGACGTTCCCGCTGGAGGCCACGATCGCGCTGGTGTCCGACAGCTGGCTCTTGGCAGTGGCGTACACCTGGGCCACGGCCACGGACGAGTCGCTGCTCTTGGCGTCCTTCCAGTTCGTCGAGTCGCTGTCCGGCGTGGTGGTGTCGGTCGGCACGTCGTTCTGGGCCACGTACCGCTTGTTGTTGTAGGAGACGACGTCGCCCTTGAGGTAGCTGGAGCCTGACGTCCAGTCGCCCTTGTCGGGGCCGCCGGCGGTCTGGGCCGTTGCGTTGACGGCAACGTTGCTGGCGATGGTCACGTTTCCGCTCGCAGCCGTGATCGACGAAGCACCGTGGATGTCCACCGCGGCGGTGTAGATGAGCTGCAGCGCTCCGTGGTCGATGCCCGTCCCGCTGCCGTTCTGGACGATCCCGCCGTTGACCGCCGCGCCGTCGGCTGCGGTCCCGGTGCAGCCCGACACGCCGGTGAACGAGGTGTTGGTCGTGCCGGTGTACGCGCACGTGCCGGTCAACCCGTCGACGGTGAACGAGCCTGTGGAGTCCCACCCGAACGTCGACGCCACGTTGAGCGTGTCACCGGATCCCGTCAGCGTCTGGGCGCCGCTCGCGGTGGTGGCCAGCGTCCCCGACAGCGCCTCGAGGTCGATCGAGGCGCCGCTCAGCGTCACGCCGTTGAGGTCGATGCTCGCGTTGACTCCGAGGATCGTGCTCGTGATCCCGAGCAGGCTGTGCCCGTTGCTCTGGTAGGTGGCGTTGAAGTTGACGGCGCCGCTGGCGCTGACCGTGTTGCCCGAGTCAACCTTGATCTGAGACCCGTCGATCTCGAGCGTGCCCCCAAGCGAGTCCAGGTTGCCGTTGATCTCGACGTTCGACTGGCCGGCGTTGATGATCAGCGACGTCATCGCCGAGCGCGCGGTCGTCAGGGTGCCCGACGCGATCGTGATCCCCAACACGGAGTAAGAGAACTGGATCCCGCTTCCGCTGTCGCTCGCAAAGAGCGTGGCCAACCCGGTCGGCTCCTTGAGGCTGATGACGGCCGCAGCGGCGTCTGTCCAGCAGAGGTACCCCAAGCCGCCATCGCAGGTGGCACCGATCGTGAAGAGACTGAAATGGATGACGGTCGCGATCAGCTGGTGATGCGCCCAATCCAGGGTGGTCGGCTCGCGAACCCAGCTCCCCGTCGTCGCGTCGTAGTGGTATATCGACAACGCTTCGGCTTGGGCCTGGGTCATGCCGGCCGGCACGGCAAAGGTCAGAGTCGCCGGCTGGTCCAGCTGGTGGACCGGGTCGCCGCTGGCGAGGCTCGTCGCGTTGACGTCATAGGCCGATCCGAAGCTGCTCACGCCCGACGGCAGAGCGGGCGGCGAGCTGTCTGGCGAGAAGCCCAACGCCAGGCTGCCGCTGGTGGCCGTCGGAAGGCTGACGGCAACCGAACCGTCGGTGGACGAGGCCGTCCCGTTCGCCCCGAAAGACGAGATCGCGGTTGCGGAGACGATGGCGGTGAAGGCGGACGCGGGGCTCAGGCGGACGACCTGGTAGTCGTACGAGTGGCCCGGGATCACCGCGGAGTCGGTGAACTGGCTCGAGGATGTTGTGCCGAGGGATGCGAAGTCGGTGCTGGTGTCAACTGAACGCCGAATCTGGAACGAGTCGCCGGCGAGGCCTGTCCAGCTCAGGATATTGCCGGTTGCGCTAGGAGTGACTGAAAGATCGAATCCGGGGGTTGGCGGTCCGCGAGCGCCGGCCACGCCGACCACGAACGAGTCGATCACCTCGGTGGCCCGGCCGATGAGATCAGTCGCCACTACGCGGAACGCATACTTACCGGCCGTCAGGCCGGTCGTGTTGAAGGTCGTAGCCCATCCGGCGGCGCCGTTGGCTCCCAGCGTCGGGCCGCCCGGCGCGACCGGGGCCCGCGGCGAGATCGGTAGCACATTCGGGATCGACGTCCACGCGCTCGAGCCGAGCGGAGCGAAGAAGAAGTCGACCGAGGCGATGCCGGCGTGCGCGGCGACCTGCGCGGCGAGGTCGACGATTGCCTGGTCGGGCTGCTCGGCGGCGCCGGGGGTCAGGATCGTAACGTCGGGCGAGGACAGGTTCCACGCCGTCGGCGTGGTGATCCAAACGGCCTGGCTGTATGCGCTCTCGTTGCCGTAGACGTCGTTCTCGGTCACGACGTAGCCGGTGGTCTGTGCGCCGGCCAGCCAGGAATCCTGGAACGTGCCGCCGGTCACCCCGGACGCGGCGAGCGAGAAGCCGCCGGTCCCGATGGCTCGGTAGACGTTGTAGCTGGCTGCGGTCGGGGCGGGCGTCCAGCTGACGCTCACGCTGTCTCCGGACACCACCGCGCCGACGCCGGTCACGGCTGAGACCGTGTGGACCACGGTCAGGGTCGAAGGCGCCGTCGCACCGACGACCGAGCCACCCGACGACAGTGCGACGGCACGAATCTGGTGAATGCCATCGCCGAGCCCACTCGTCACCAGCGTGCCGTCGGCGGTCCAGCTGCTTCCGTCGGCGAGCGCCGCCAGCCGTCCGATGGCGTACCAGCTACCCGCCTCCATGGTCTCGACCTCGACAGAGGTGAAGCTGCCCGTGGCGGTGCCCGACGCCAGCACATCGAGCTGCGCACCGGCCGAGCCGGTGTTCTGCTGGCCGCTCAGGACGATCGAGCCCGGCGCCTGCGGAGCGGAGGTCGGCGTCCCCGTGGCCACGACGAAAGGCGTGGAGGCCACCGTCGAGCCCGCCACCGGCATGACTGTCGCGGACTGCACCGCCGAGGGGTCGGATGTCGCCTGCCCGTTGATCGCGCTGACGCGGTAGAAGGCGACGGCGGCCACGGGCGAGGAGTCGCGGTAGATTGTCTCACCGGTCGTACCGATGGTGGCGAACGGCCCGTCGGACTGCCACGCGCGCTCGATGTTGTATCCGGTGGCGCCGGAGACGGGCGTCCAGAGAAGGGTTACGAAGCCGGTGCCGCTCACCGCCTGAAGACCGGTGGGCGCTGCGATGGCCGGCGTCGCCGTGCTCGCGGCGGGCCGGGTGACCGTCGGCACGATGATCGTGACCGTCGCCGAAGCCTGCCCGGCGGTGCCATCGGAGTCGTAAGCCTGGATGCGATAGTCGTTGCTGCCTGGCTGGGCGGTGCGGTCGAGGTAGTCAGTTCCGGTGACGCGGTCGAGAAGAACCCAACCGCCGCCGTTGCGCCGGCTGATCGCGAAGCGGCTGGCCAGCTCGCCCGCCGCCGGCGTCCAGTGAAGCGAGACGCCGAAAGGCGTGATCAGGGCCAGCGGTGCGTTGGGCGCCGGCAACCCCGCGGAGGCACGCAGCGTGAAGCCCGTGGCTGAGCTGGCCAGGCCACCTGCAACCACCCTTACCTGGTAGTGACCCTTGGTCAGCGAGCCGACCTGCCAGTCGATGCTGCAGTCGGGTGAGCACGATGTGGTGCCCTGCACCTGGGTCCAGGGGCCGCCGTCGATCGCGTACTGGAAAATCGCGCCGTTCGATCCGTCGGAGTCGCTGACGAGGATCAGGCGATCGTCGACGGCACCGTCGGGAGCAAGGTTCTGTCCGTTCGGCAGCGTGACCGCCAGCGTCGGTGTCTTGACCGGCGCCGCGTTCGATGACACCACCACGGACGCGCTGACCGGCGAGCTCTTGTGCCCGAACTCATCCTCGAGCACGACCGTGTAGGTGTGCGAGCCCTGTCCCGCGTTTTGGTCGGTCCACGCGAGCGACCCCGTTGCGACCGCTGCAACCGGCACGATATCGGTGTCCTTCTGGACAAGGTAAGCGGCGCCGTTGGCAGCGGCGGGTTGCTGCCAGGTGAGCACGACGGTCGTGCCCACGGTGCCTGCACCGAGCGCGGTCGGGGCTGCCGGCGCCGCGTTGTTCACCCGCACCTGCGATGCGACCTGCGAGCTGTGACCGGATCCGTCGGTCATCGACACCAGGAGGGTGTACGAGCCGTCACCGACGCTGCGCGAATCCCACACCACCTGCGCGTTCCACGTCAGCGGGTCGCTCGCGAGCGGCACGCCCGCCGCCGTGCCGACCTGGGTGGTGACGCCGCCGGCGGAGACGATTGACCAGGTGGCGCTCCCGGCGCCGTCACCCGAGCTGGCAGCGACGCTCAAGGCGACCGAGCCGCTCATCGTGTTCGACTGCGGCGCGGAGCTGATGAGCACGGGCAGCGAGGTCGCGGCGACCCACGTTGCCGTCGCGGTCTGCGTTTGCGTGTTGTCAAGTCCAGACGACAGGACCGGGACGATGGTGTACGTGTACTGGGTTCCTGGCGCGCCGCCGACATCCGTCAACGTGGTCGCTGTGGTGCTCGCGACGAGAGCCGGCGTACCGGCGGCGATTGAGCGCATGACCTGATAGCTCTGGGCGCCGGCCACAGCGGTCCACGTGAGCAATACGTGGCCGTCAGCCGGAGCTGCGATGAGCTTCAGCGGCACGCTGGTCGTGGCCGGGGGCGCGGGCACGCTCGTGGTCCACCCGGTCCCGCTGGCGGTGGACGTCGGCGGCGGAGTTGTCGCGTCGGCTGGGGCCTGCGTCGTGCTGGTCGAGGTCTGCGACTGCGAGGCCGCAACAGCGCTCGGGCATCCGGTGGTGGAGGAGCTGACGCAGTTGATCTGCGGTATGGCCCGAAGGGAGGTGGTGGCCTGGGTCTCCTGCCCGACCGGAACCGTGGCCACCGCGAGCTCCGTGCCGCTGTCAAAGCTCGTGAGCTGGCCTCCGGCCTGCTGGACGTCCTGCTGAGCGGCCGCAAACGTGGTGCCGGGCTGGAACGCGATGTAGAGCTTGCTGGTCTGCGGAGTAATGGTCGTGGTGGTGACGATGGGAGCCTTGGTCACCACCCTGCGCACCAGGACCGGCTTGGGTTTGGGACCCTGGATGAGAAGCTCCCCCGTGGTCGGGTTGTAGCTGATCAACTGCACGTGGTTCGTAGTCGCCCAGCTGTCGATGCGGCTACGGTCGATTCCCGGTGTCAGCATCGCGCGCCAGATGCCCAGGCGCGAATTGACAAGGACTGGATTGATCTGCGGAAGCTCGACCACCGCCACGCGGCCCATCGCATCATCGGTCGAGGTCCACGACTGCACCGTGAGCGCGTTCCTCGACAAGTACGCGTTGATGTCAGCGGTTGTCGCGTTGGCTGGGAAGTAGATCGTGGCTGTGTGCAGCTGCGGTCCTGGACCGATTCGGATCTGGGGCAGCGAGAAGATGTACTGGCCGAACGCGGGGTAGGACGTGATCAGCTGCATGCCGTACTGGGCGCCGAATGCACCCACCACCTGGTCCGATGTGAACGGCGTGAACGTCATCGTCGCCTGACCCAGCGCGCCGTCGACCGTCACACCGTAGATGCGAGTCTGGGGAACGTAGGCGTGGGACGGAGCCGGCAGCTTCTGCTGGATCAGTGGAATCAGCGAGCTGTACTGCGCAACGTTCTGAACCGTGAGGACCAGCGCCACGGCACCGGCCATGGTGCCGGAGGCGAAGAGCAGCTTCAGTAGAGCTTTCAGCTGAGGGCGCCCCCGAGGTTCGTGGTGCGATCAGCTACAGCGCCCGGGCGTGCGCCCACGCTATGCCTTGAGCACCATGCTCGACTGATGACCAACACTCCTCCCTCTGGATACGCTGAGCCCGGACCGGCTCGAAAAGTTGCAGCACTATAGCACCGACCTGAAAAAGCGCAAGAAAAAGTTTTCAGAAACGTCAGGGTCCGTTTGGTTAAGGCGTCTGGAGCCTCACTTTTCAGGTGTTGGACTCGCCTCGCGGCTCGACCAGGAGGCTCTGCGCGCTACTTCCGATCCTTCCCCGGCGGTCGTACAGGGCGCCCTCCGCGACGCCCGTGCCGTGCGGGGCAAGCCATGTCCGCGCGTCGACCATCACCCACTCGTCGACCGGCAATCGATGGACATTGATGGTCAGATCCGGGTTCAAAAAGCTCGTCCTACGTGGGTCGACCACGTGGCTGATCCCGTTGGGGAAGTCGGCCGCGGCGCAGATCCGAACCAGGCCGCTCGGCACCTCGCCTTCCGCCAGCGGGAGCCGGAGGCGAAACCATGCCCACCCCGGCCCGACCTCGGGTCGCTCCTGGGCCGGGCCGCGGACCTCCACGCCCTGCAGGTGATACGCGGCGTCGGGCCGCCAGCTGCCCGACCACTCGGGCACTGACTCGGGCGAAGGATGCGGCAAGGGCTGGTCGTCGAGCGGCGCCACGACCTCGGCGACACGCATCCGCAGCGCTGTGGTCCGCGCCACCTCCTGCTCGCCGTTCCACAGCGAAGCCTCCACGAGCTGGACCTTGCGCCCGGGTCTCACCAGGCGCGCGCTGACCGCGAGTGGCGCGATCCCGATCGGACGCAGCAGCTCGACGGTGAGGCGCGTCACGAACATCGGCTGATCGGCCGGGAAGCGCTCGAGCTCGCGGGCCATGAGCATCGTGGGTGGGCCGCCGTGTAGAGCCCGGTCGCTCCACGGGCTCAAGGCAGCTTCAGTCGCGCGGTAAAGACCCTCACCAACCGGCTCGAACAAGGCATCGGCCACTGCGATGACAAGTCTGCCGGACGCCGGAGGCCCGCCATGGGAGCGCTTTCCAGGCACACCGAGGTTGACCGCGCAGGTCCGCTGTCCTTTACTTATGCGAACTCATGGAAGCGCTTTCAAGGCCGGCCGTGACTCTTGACCAGGTGGCGCGGGCCGCCGGTGTCTCCAGGGCGACGGCTTCACGCGTGTTCAGCGGCAGCCGCGCCGTCAGCGAGGAAGCCCGCCAGTCCGTCGAGCGGGCCGCGCAGGAGCTTCGATACGTGCCCAACCGTGCGGCCAGGAGCCTCGCGGCCGGCCGCAGCGAATCGGTCGGCGTGGTCGTCCCCCAGCCCACCTCACCGCATTTCCTCGACCCTCACTTCCCTCGCCTGCTCCGTGCGATCGGTGAAGAGCTTTCGGCGAACGGCCTGCAGATGGCCGTCTTCGCGCCACAGTCCGAGCGCGACGTCGACCGGCTCGAGCAGTACCTGGCCGGCGGTCACGTGGACGCGGTGCTGATGCTGAGCCTTCCCGGATCCCATGCCCTCTCCGACAGGCTCCAGGCGCGAGGCATCCCGGTCGTCTTCGGCGGCCAGCCGCGCGGCCCGCTCGCGAGCTTCGTCGACATCGACAACCGGGCCGGCGGTCACAGCGCCACCGAGCACCTGATCGCCCAGGGCCGGCGGCGGATCGCCCACATCGCCGGGCCGAAGCAGGTCTCCGCGGCGTCCGACCGGCAGCAGGGATTTCGCGATGCCATGTGGAATGCGGGATTGAGGTCCGACCTCGTGGAGCACGGTGAGCTCGACCGCGACGGCGGAGAGCTCGCAATGTCACGACTGCTGGCGCGGGCGGATCAGATCGACGCGGTGTTCGTCGCCTCCGACGCGATGGCCGCCGGCGCGATGTGGGCGGCGCAGGTCGTCGGGCGCCGCGTCCCCGACGACGTCGCGATCATCGGCTTCGACGACTTGCCGCTGGCTGCAGCGACCCGGCCGCCGCTGTCCAGCGTGAGGCAGCCGATCGAGCGCATGGGCTACGAGATGACGCGGATGGTGCTCGCCATGGCGGCCGGGGGAGCGCATCCGCCGCAGCAGGTCATTGTCCGGCCGGAGCTGGTCGTCCGCGAATCGACGGTCCGGTGTAGCGCCTGAACCCGTCTCTGCCGAGCGATCGCGCCGGTTCAGGCGCGATCGATCACGCGGTTCGGGAGCTCCTCGAGCAACAGGGCCAGGCGCGGGCAGGTGCCAACCGCCCGCCGTGCATGACCGAGCATCTCTTCGTCTTCGATCGACTTGGCGCTTACGATCGGAAAGCCCCAGTCGTCCAACCCGATGCGCTCTGGCACGATCTCGGCGCAATACCCGTATCCGTCGCAAAGGATCGGGTTGACCCGAAGCTTGCGCTGCACCAGCTCGCTCATCGCCAGCGGTCTCCCGAAGGTGGAGGCGGCGGGAACCCTGGAACGTCAAGGCCTGGGCATCGACGCCGGGACATGTGAACGTCGAGGTGCTCGCCGAAAGCCGACAGCGCACCGGCCAGCTGGCCAACCGCGCCGTCCGGGTGGTGACACGCGCCGCGGCCGCGCACCATCCCGATCCAGCGCCGCACTCGCTCGAGATCGCCGGGCTGTGGAGCGGATGAGGCGATGCGCTCCATCGCCTCCGATAGGGCGGCCAGCCCGTTGACGCACGGACCACACTGGCCCGACGTCTCCGCCGCCAGGTAGGTGAGGATCCGCGTGGATTCGATGATCCCGCACGCGTTGCTCGGCAGGACCGCGATGACGCCACAGCCCAACGAGCCGCCGTGTTCGGCACGCAGTCGCTCGGCGTCGAGTGGAAGGCCGGCCAGCGCCTGGGACGCGACCCAGGTCCCAAAGTAGCCGCCGACCAGGGCGCCTGCGGGCGGCGTCAAGGTCCCGCCCACTGCATCAAGAATCGAACCGAGTCGTGCTCCCAGGTCGACCTCGTAGACGCCTGGACGCCTGACGTTTCCGCACAGGGTCAGCAGGGTGCTGCCCGGCGAACGTTCGGTGCCCAGCTTGCGAAACCAATCGCTTCCATATCGCGCGATCGTCGCGACGTGGGCCATGGTCTCCGCGTTCTGGACCAGCGTGGGCCGATCGTCCACGCCCTTCTCGGCCGCGCGCTGGAGGCTGAACTTCGGTTTCGACGGACCGCCCGAGACCCGGTTGATGGCGGCCGACGACTCGCCCGCGATGTAGCGATGGGCCGTGCCGACAACCTTGATGGGAGGCTCGTGCAGGCCGGCGCGCTCGCGCTCGGCCAGCGCCCGATCCACCGCCCTGTTGGTTCCGCGCGATTCACGCGACAGGTAAAGGACGATGTCCGTCGCGCCGATGCTCTCCGCCGCGAGGGCCGCTCCATCGAGCACCAGGTGTGGACGGAGGCTCAACAGCGTCCGGTCCTTGGAGCTGAGCGGCTCGCCCTCCGAGCCGTTGATCACGACCACCGCATCGCCATGCGAAGCGGCGCCGGTGGCGGACCACTTGCGTGCCGTCGGAAACCATGCACCGCCCCGACCGCGCAGGCCGCTTCGGTCGATCACGTCGATCAGCCACGGCCCACCGGCGGGACGCCGCTTGAGTCGCTTCTCGTGATCTTCCAAGCGCTCGTACCCGGAGTCGAACGCGGGACCGGCCATCAACCGCCAGCCGACCGCGGGATGCGCAGCGCCAATCGCAGCGGGCAGGCTGACGGCCATCAGCTGAGCGGGCCCGAGGTATCGAGTCGTCCGGTGATCTGTCCACCCGAGGTGAGCACCAGCTGCGAGCCGTAGAAAGTGATGATCATGCGGGTCGTTCCGCACACGGCGTAAAGCGTCGCGCCCGCGGTCGCCGGCACTGTGCAGATCACACGCGAATCTCGCGCGACCGTCACCACGGGAAGTGTCTCGCTGGCGTTGGGCGAGCGGATGGCGATGGTGAGCGCGGTGTCGACGGTGTCGCGCATCGAGATCTGGAGGTTGCCGCCTGGATCGCGTACCAGGACGCCGACCAGCGGATCGCTGAAACCTGCAGGCCCCGGGTGGACCGGGCCGACATGCGCGGCCACCTTGATCTGAGGCGTGCCGGCCCTCGCCGCCCAGTCGGCTTGAAACGGTCCGCTCAACGCCCACCGAGTCGAGACCACGAGCACCACCATGACGACGACCGCCGCGGCGGCTCGCACCGCCACCGTCGACGGCCTGCCTTCGCGGATTCGCGTGATCAGCGCGAGCAGAACCGCCACCACGCACGAGACCACGACACCGATCAGCCAGGGGGCGCGTGCGTCGCTGCCCGTGCCGAGCCCGTGGATCACCGCGATCGGCCACGACGCATATGCGATCCAGTGGATCGTCCGCCACGCGCGAGGACCAACTCGGTCGCGCAGCATGCTCGTGGCGGCGACCACGATCATGATCTCGGCAGCCACGACGCCAAGACCCAGCCAGATGGGGCGATACGTGGCGCTGAACGGAATGACCACGTCGCGCACGCTGATGTGAGCGAACGGGTCGAGCACCGTCGTGATGATGTGGGCGAGGAGCAGCCCCAGCGCGATCATGCTCAGGTTTCGATGCATGTCGGCGGTCACGAAGCCGGGCGTCGACCTTCCGATCCACCGCGTCGCGGTGACTATCCCCAACACCAACGTGCAGGTCAGCACGATCAACGTCGCCGCGCCGAGCCCGCGCGTCGCGTACCAGAACCAGCTCGGGTCGCTCGCGGCAGCCGCGACCAGGTGAGGGCTCACGACCCGTTACTCGCCCCAGCCGCCGGCGTAATGCACAGATCCGTTCGCCTCGACCAGGCGCGCGGGAAGCGCGAGGTGGGACAGCCACTCGAGACCGCTCCTGCCCATGATCAGCGCTGCGGTGGCCGCCGCATTGGCCTCGACGCACGTGGCGGCGGCCACGCTGACCATGGCCCACGGCGTTTGCGCCGGCAGCCCTGTGGTCGGGTCGATGACGTGGTGGAGCTCCACCCCGCCGCGCCGCCATCGGCGCGCAGTGGTGCCGGAGGTGGCCAGGCCGCCGTCGAACATCAGGATGTCCTGCCCGTCGGCGGCGTCGACGTCGGAAGCCACCCGCATCGGCCATCCAGCGCCGGGCGGCCGGCCCCGCACGGCGATGTCCCCGCCGCAATCGACCGCCACCGCGACCCCGAGTGTTTCGGCGACCGCGCCGGCGGCTCGGTCCGCGGCCCATGCCTTGCCGCTTGCGCCGAGGTCGATGGACGTTCCGAGCGCCAGTTTCAAGGTATGAGCGGCGCGGTCGTGGTGAAGCGCCCGCCATCCGGCGACATGCCGAACGCGCAGCTCCAGGGGCGGGCCTTCGGGTGGGACGTCGCGGAAGGTCACGGTGTACCCGGCCTCCTCCACCAGCCTGCCGACCGTCAGGTCAACCAGGCCGCCCGTCATCTCGGCGGTCTGGAGAGCGGCTGTGATCGCCTCCTCCAACAACGGCGAGAGCGCGATGCCGCCCGATCCGCCGCTGCGGTTGAGACGGGACAGCTCGGAGTCAGGGCGAAAGCGGCTGCACGCCCGGTCGATCTCCTCGAACTGCCGGCTGACCATGGCCATCGCCGCCGGAAGGGCCGCGGGGTCGTCGACGACCACGGTGTTGGTCGTCCCCATGCACCGGAAAGAGTCGCGGCTCAGCACGGTTTGGACGGGGTCGAGTGGCACACTGGGGCGGGGGGCGCAGCCGGAGCCGCCGCCGGAGCTTGCGACGGAGGGCGGGGCGCCACGCCCCCGGAGGTGGGAGGGTAGCCCGAGTGGTGGACCACCGTCTGGACCACGGGCGGGGCCTTCTGCACGGGCGCGGCCGCGATCGGGACCGCCGGCGGGAGCTGCGCGGTGGGCTCCTTGCCGGAGAAGAATGCTTCGGCCAGGTTCGTGAAGAGCCAGGTCAGTCCGAGGGCCCCTGCGAGCCCGCCGACGGTGGCCAGCCGCACGATCTGGATGGCGCGGTCGCGGGTCGCCTCCTCCGGGCGCCGATCCATCAGTCGTCGCCCGGTTCTGGAGCGTCGCCGGGCTCTGGCTGCCGGCTGGGCTCGGCCGTGGGCTGGGGTTGAGGCCTGGGCGCCTGCTTCGGCGGATCGTATACGTCGATCACCTTGTGCACCGGCTGAACCGGCGGGAAGATCGCGGTGGCCTGGATCTGGGGCGCGGGGCGGGTCGGGAAGACCAGGCCGAGCACCGTCGGGATGCCCGCGATCACGATCGCGAGCAGCGCGGCGATGGCGCCCGAGCCGAGGGTGAGGACGAGGAAGCGCACCACCCGGTTCTTGCGGGGCTTCCTGCCCCGTGAAGCCTCCTTCACCGACCTTCCGATCGCGAGTCGCCGGATCATCGTCCCTTCCTCCTGCTCGGGCTGTACAGCTCTTGAAGCAGCCCGAAGATGAATGTGAAACGCCTGAACACGCCAGAGTCGGAACCCATGGATGCGCCAACGACGCCCATACCCCTAACTTGCGTCGAGCTCGTACGACCGGCGCGGCACCCGCGCGGGTTAGCTACTCGACCGCCATGCTCGCTACCCTCAACCCCTGATGCAGACACGGGCGGTTTTCGGCCTCCGCGCTTTCGACAACCGGACCTTCCGAAGGGTCCTCCTCGCCCTGGTCGGCATCCCGGTGGCGGTCCTGTATGCGTGGCGAGTGGTGATCGAGCCGTTGGCGCTCGGCACGTACCTGGGCGACTTCCAGGAGAGCTACATGCGCGCGGCCGGCAGGCTCGCGGCCGGCCTCGACCCCTACGACCTCTGTGCCACCTTGGGCTGCCAGGAGCCGACCGGTCCCCAGTACGTGATGCCGGCGCTTCTCGCATGGCTGCTCCAGCCCCTGGTCGGCGTCGACAGCCGCCTGGTGGCCGCGGCCGTCGTGGTCGTCCTCAACCTGTCGCTGGCGGTCTTCCTCGTCTGCGCGCTCCGCGCCCTCGAGGTGCGCGACCGGGAGCTCGGGGCGCTGCTCGTCATCACCGCCCTGAGCTTCGGGCCGGTGATCGGCAACATCGACGAGGGCCAGGTCAACCTGGTCCTGCTCGCCCTGTCGGGCCTGTGGCTGATGAGCTGGATCTCGGGTCGATGGTGGGGCGGTGTACCGCTCGCCCTGGCCGTCGCCCTGAAGGTGATACAGGCCCCGGTGGGGTTGCTCGTGCTCTGGGGAAGAAGATGGTCGATGCTGGTCGCGACCGCGGTCACCGGCGTGGCGCTCTCCGTGCTGGCGGCGCCGCAGTATCTCTTCGAGTACCTCTTCAAGGTGCTGCCCGTGGTGAGCGCCGGCACCGGCATCTTCGAGAACCACTCGCCGGGCGGGACGATCACCCGACTCATCGAACCGGCAACGTTCTTCGGAGCCGAGCGAGGCAGCCCACCGGCGGCCCGGGTCATCACGGTCGTCGTGGCCCTGGCCGCTTTGCTGATCACGTTCGCGGTGCTTCGCGAGCCGGCCCGCGACCGCGTCGGCAGGAGCCTCGAGGCGGCCGCGATCGTCGCCGCAGGACCGATGGTCGCCACGTACTCGTGGGGTAGCCACCTCGTCCTTCTCCTGCTCCCGATGCTCGTCCTGGTGGCATGGGGAGTCCGCAACCGGGACTGGACTGTCCTCGCGCTGGTGGCCGCGAGCTCGCTGTTGATCGGTCCCGGCGAGCAGCGGCTGCAGACCCTGCTGGTGAGCGGCTACTCCAACGTCGTGGTCCTCAGAGTGCTTGGAGAGATGGGCCTCGCCGGCGTCATCGCCGTCTGGGTCGCGTGCCTGGTGGCAGTGCGGCGAGAGCGCTCCTTCGCCGTGAGGCATCTACCTGCTCCCGGCTCCATACTCCTCGGGCGTGGGCCCCGATGATCGATGACCCCGTCCTGGTCGACGACTGGCACCCGGTCGCCCTCGTCGAGCAGCTGGCGGACGGAGGCCCTCTCGCGGCTCGCCTGCTCGGTGAGGACATCGTGCTGTGGCGGTCCGGCGACGCGCTCCTGGCGTGGCGCGACCTTTGCGTTCATCGCGGCACACGCCTTTCCCTGGGCCGCATCGTCGACGGCACACGCCTGGAATGCCCGTACCACGGCTGGACCTACGGCACGGACGGCCGCTGCGTGCACATCCCGGCCCATCCCGAGCAGGCACCCCCGGCGAAGGCGAGAACTTCCACGTATCGCGCAGCCGTCGCTCACGGCGTGGTGTGGGTGACGCTCGGCAGCGGGGCCACGGCGATCCCGACGTTCGAGCTGCTCGACGATCCGGCTCACAGCGTGCTGCTGGCCGGGCCCTATCGCGTGCGGGCCAGCGGCCCGCGCATCGTCGAGAACTTCCTGGACGTCGGCCACTTCCCCTTCGTCCACGAAGGCGTGCTGGGAGACCGGCAGTGGCCGGAGATCGCCGACTACACCGCGCAAGTCGACGAGAACGGGGTGCTGGCGACCGGGGTGCAGGTGTTTCAGCCCGACCCTTACGGCACCGGTCGCGGCTCTACGGTGACCTACACCTATCGCGTGCACCGGCCGCTGTCGGCCTCCCTGGTCAAGCACGGCGAGCTGTCGTTCGGCATCCTGCTGTCCGTGACACCGCATGACGTGACGGACAGCACGGCCTGGATGTGGATGGCCATGAACTACGAACCGCCGGAGGGAATGGTCGAGTTCCAGGACCGCATCTTCGAGCAGGACCGGCCGATCCTGGAATCGCAGCGCCCCGAGCTGCTGCCCCTCGACCTGCAGGCTGAGCTGCATCTGCGCAGCGACCGCACTGCGATCGCATATCGCCGATGGCTGGCTCAGCTGGGGGTGCGGACCGGCGCCTCGTGACTCAGGCGAAGATCAGCCGAGCTCGAACAGCTTGCGAGGCAGTCGGTGCAGCCTCTCGACCTCACCATCCGCGGTGAGCAGGTAGTTGTCGCAGGCCCACGAATAGGTCCTCGCCGTCGAAAACGCGGGGTGCAACGCGAAGTACATGTTGGCCGCGACCGGCATCGTCTCGTCGAAGCGTATGAGCGGGCGCTCGACCATGTCGTACCCCTGGCCGTGAAAATGGACGCGCTTCTCCTCGGCGCGGCCGTGCTCGCGCATGAAAGCGTTGTAGGTTTCCCAGATCGCCGCCGGTTCCGCGCCCGGCCGGAGCAACCGGGTGCAGAACTCCTGCGCCTCCACCACGAAAGCCTGCTGCTCGCGCATCTCGTCCGTGGCCTTGCCCAACACCGCCGTGCGCCCGAGCTCGCAGTAGTAGCCGCCCGGGCCGTTGTTCTCGACCAGCAGGCTGAACTGGTCCCGCTCCTGAAGCACCCTGGCCTGGAGATGGCGGTTGACGATCTGGCCAGGCGAGCCGGCGGGGGCCGAGAACGAGAGGAACAAACCCTGCTCGCTGCCGGCGTCGTGGCCCGCGCGCTCGGCAACCGCGGCGACCTGGAGCTCGGTCATTCCAGGGCGGATCGCCTCGAACGCCGCCGCCATCGCCGCATCCTGTGCCAGCGCCGTGCGGCGGACGTAAGCCAGCTCGTCCTCGCTCTTCACCGCCTTGATGGGGTCGACCAGATCGGAGGCGTCGACCACCTTGGCATTGGCAAGCGCGCCTTTCTTCAACCCGTCCATGAGGGCGAATGAGATGGACGCGACGCCCAGCAGGCCGACGGTCGCCCCCGAGTAGCCTTCCAGCGCCCTGGCTGCAAGGTCGGCGTCGTAACCCGCCGTGTAATGCGCCGAGGAGTAGCTCGGTACCCCCATCAACCTCCCCACGCCGCGGCGGATGCCATCGCCTCCCGGCGGCAGCCTCTGGTCGAGACCGAAGGCGCCCTGCCCGATCACCGTCATCGGCTCGTTGCGCGGAAAGATGACCGTCAGCCAGTAGCCGTTGGTGGCGGGCATGTCGGTGAGGTACCTGACGTACCCGCCCATGAAGTCGTTGTTGGCCTGTGCCACCAGGACGTCGACCCCGCGCTCCGCCATCGCCTTGCGAATCAGTGCCCAGCGCCGCTCGAGCTCGCGATCCGGGAGAGGATGGTTGACGCGCTCCGACATCTCCCCCACCTGCGCCCGCCTACCGCCTGACCACGTTGATCATGCGGCCTAGGTCTCCGGCCAAAAAGCGCCGGATGTTCTCCTCGACGACGGGAAGCGCATCCGCGGCATAACCGACGTGGAACCCCGCCATGTGTGGCGTCATGATCACGTTGTCCATCGAATAGAAAGGATGGCCGGCGGGCAACGGCTCCTCGGCGAACACGTCCAGCGCCGCTCCCGCGATGGTGCCATTACGGAGCGCATCGATCAGCGCCGGCTCGTCGATGATCCCGCCCCGCGCGAGGTTGACCACGAACGCCGACGGCTTCATCGCGGCCAGCACCTTCGCATCGATGACGTGATGGGTCTCTTTCGTGTATGGCGTCAGCAGGACGAGGTAGTCGAGCCGCGGCGCGATCCTCATCAGCTCATCCCTTCCCACCATCTCGTCGAAGCCTGGCAGCTCTCGGGTGGCCGAGCTCAGGCCGATGACGGTCATGCCCAGCGCTTTGCACCGGGGCGCCAGCTCCTCCGCGATGACCCCCACTCCGAAGATGCCGACCGTGGCGCCCGCCAGAAGGGTGACCTGGAAGCGCTCCCATCTCCCGACGGACTGGTTGCGCACCGACCGTGGCAGGTTGCGAGCGAGCGCGAGCATGAACGCGAGAGCCGCCTCCGAGACCGACTTCCCATGGAGCCCGCGAAGGTTGGTGACGATCACACCCTCACGCAGGGCCGGCCGGTCGACGATCCCGTCGACCCCGGTGCCGAGCGCTTGGATCCACCTCAATCGGGCGCCCTTCTCGAGCACGCGATCGCTGATGTGGGCGCCGAACGTGACCAGGATCTCCGCATCCTCGATGTACGGATCCACCTTCGAGTGGTGGTCGACCAGGTCGACCTGCACCTCGGGAAAGCTCGCCGCCAACCTGTCCCGGTACTGGTTGCGGACCTGCTCGGGAAAAGCAAGGACGAGCAGCAGCTTCGCTCGACCGCCGCGAGTCTTGTCTACGGGTGCGGGCACGACCCTCGGAGGGTAATGCAGGCGGGGACGCGGCCGCCGTGCTGCCTGACGCCGCAGCCCCATCCCGCCGTACAGTCGGTGCCGATGCGCACGGACGGTCGCGGCCAGCCCACCGGCTCGACGCTCGTGTTCCTCGAGGGCGCGCTCTCGGGCCGGCGCTACCGAGCGGACCAGCTCCAGGCCACCGACCCGGTCGACGGCCGCACTCTGCTCGCGCGTTACAACCTGGAGGCGGCGGCGGCAGCCCTCACTCGCGAGTCCGTGACGTCTCGCCGCGGCAGGCTGTGGCGGTGGTCCGAGCTGCTTCCGGTGCGCGATTCGGCGTTCGTGACCACCCTCGGCGAAGGCGGCACGCCCCTGCTCCGGCCGGGCCTGCTCGCTAAAACGCTTGCGCTGCCGAACCTTCACATCAAGGCCGAGAGTCTGAACCCGACCGGCTCGTTCAAGGCCAGGGGGATGGCCGTGGCTGTGAGCCGCGCCGCTGAGCTCGGGGCGCGTCATCTCGTGGTCCCGTCAGCCGGCAACGCCGCCGGCGCGATGGCCGCGTATGCGGCCGCCGCCGGCCTGCAGGCCACGGTCATCATGCCCGCCGACGCGCCGCCGGCCAACCAGCAGGAGGTGCTCATCGGCGGAGCGCGCCTGATCCTGATCGACGGGCTCATCTCGGATTGCGGGAAGCTCGCGCGCCTGCTCTGCGAACGAACGGGCGCGTTCGACATGGCGACGCTTCGCGAGCCTTATCGCGTGGAAGGCAAGAAGACGTTGGGCTTCGAGCTCGCGGAGGACTTCGGCTGGGAGCTGCCGGACGTCGTCGTCTATCCGACCGGCGGCGGGACAGGCCTGGTCGGGATGTGGAAGGCGTTCGACGAGCTGGAGGCGATCGGCATGATCGGGGCCGAAAGGCCGCGGATGTTCGCGGTGCAGGCCGAGGGCTGCGCGCCGATCGTCCGCGCCTTTGAGCAGGGCGCGCAGTTCGCCGAGCCGTGGGTGGACGCTGTGACGCGGGCGGCCGGAATTCGCGTGCCGGGTGCCCTGGGCGACCATCTCATCCTCGATGCGCTGCGCCGCTCAGGAGGGGGCGCGGTGGCCGTTGCCGAGCATGAGCTGGCGAGCATGCAGTCTCGCGCTGCATCGCTCGGGGCGGGCTACCTCAGCCTGGAGACCGCGGCAGCGCTCGCGGCCTTGCCGGTGCTTCGAGAACGGGGGCTCATCGATGCCCGCGATCGCATCGCCCTTTTCGACACGGGGGCAGGGTTCAAGTCCGCTCCCCCCGACGTCGTGGCGCCGAAGCCAGTCAGCCGCGATCCGGCCGCCTGGGAGGCTTTGGTCAGGTCGTACTGACCCGCCCGATGCGGACCGCTCCACAGACGGGTACGGTATCCAGACGATGTGGTGCCCGTGAGCGTCGCACGCCTCGGTAAGGTCAAACCCGGCCGGCTCGGCATCTTCGCCGGGTCGCTCACGGCGCAGCCCGCAGGCGTCCTCCGAGAGGTCACCCGGGAGATCGAGACCCTGGGCTTCGGCACGCTGTGGTACGGGGAGGCGGTGGGGCGCGAGGTGTTCGCGCAAGGGGCGATATTCCTGGCGGCGACCACGAGCCTGGTGATCGCCAGCGGCATCGCCAACATATGGGCGCGCGACCCGATGGCGATGGCCGCCGGCGGACGTTCGCTCGCCGAGGCCTGGCCCGAGCGATTCATCCTCGGCCTGGGCGTGAGCCACGCGCCGATGGTCGGCGCGCGGGGGCACCAATACGCGCGGCCGGTGACCACCATGCGCGACTACCTCGACGGGATGGCCAGCGCGCCCTGGCGCGGCCCCGACGCACCACTGCCTCCTGTCGTCCTGGCCGCCCTCGGCCCGAAGATGGTCGGGCTGGCGGCGGAAAGGGCGGCAGGTGCGTACCCATACTTCACGACGGCCGAGCACATCAAGCAGGTGCGGGACCAGCTCGGTCCGGAGCCGTTCCTCGCCGCGGATCTCCCCGTGGTGCTGGCGCCGGACCGGGACCAGGCGCGGGTGATCGGCGATCAGCACACTCGCATGTATCTCAGTGCCGAGAACTACCGGAACAACCTGCTGCGGTTGGGCTGGGATCCGGCCGACCTCGAACCACCCGGTTCGGACAGGCTCTTCGATGCGGTCGTCGCCTGGGGCGATCTGGCCAGAGTGCGCGATCGGGTCGAGGGCCTCTTCAACTCAGGTGCGGACCAGGTCGTCTTGAACCTGGTCACCCGTGACCGCTCGGTCCCCTACGAGACGGAGCTCAGGAATTTGGCGGCCCTGAACTCGGCCTTCGCCTAGCGCGACGCCCGTCCCAGCTCATGAACATCCAGGGGGTGTCCATGAAGATCTCGTCGTGGAGCGGTCGTCCTGAGCGCTCACTCGAGGTTCACCACGATCGCTGGACTGGGAGCCCGACTCCGCCACGCACGGACGCCTCCTGCCAACGTCAGCGAGGCGCCCAGAAGTCCCATGTACACGCCGGTTCCGATCGCCCTCCCCACCACCAGACGGGAATCGCCCAGGGCGATCGCATGGAGCACGCTTACCGAGTTCCAGGCCGCAAGGCAGAGCTCCGCCAAAGCCAGGGCGAGGAGTCCAATCGCGACCGCTGACGGGGCCGGGTGTCGAAACAGCACACCGCTCGCGATGAATGCGGAAATCAGCGTGAGGGCCACGAGCGCCGGCACCACGTCCCGGAGCCCAGAGGTCGCCACGGAAACTCCGAACAGGACTTTCAACAACCACGGGGCTGCAGAGCCCAGGAGCGTGGCGGCGGAGCCTGCCAGAGTGATGACGCCCGCGTCGCGGGCGGAGACCGCCTGCCAAGTCGGGCCTCCGGCCGAGCGTGGCTCCCGGGTCAACTCCAGGTCAACTGGCCACCTCGAATCGGATCGCGGGGAGCTCCGACAGCAAGATCGAGACCAGCTCTCTGTCCCACTGCTGGCCCGCGCCGCGCATCAGGGTTTCCACCGCTTCGTCCGAGTTTCGGCGCGCCCGGTAGGGCCGGTCGCTGGCCAGCGCGTCGTACGCGTCGCAGACCGAAACGATCCGCGCCAGCAGGGGGATCCTGTGACCGATCAGTCCGTCGGGATAACCACCGCCATCGAATCGCTCGTGGTGGTTGCGGATGATCGGAAGCAGGTTCGCGGCCGAGGGCATGGGCCTGACTATGCTTTCGCCGATGACCGGGTGCGCGCGCATCTGCCTCTCCTCCTCGGCGTTCAGTGGCCCCGGCTTCAGGAGGATGGAGTCGGATACTCCGATCTTGCCGATGTCGTGGATCCGCCCGCCTTGATAGAGGGCTATGAGGTCCGATTCCCGGAGGCCGAGCCGCGTCCCCAGGTGCAGAGCTGCACTCGCCACCCGCTGGGCGTGGCTCACCGTGTACGGGTCTCTCGCCTCCGCGGCTGCGGCGAGCGCGAAGATGAGCTGTTCGGAGTCCAGTCGAACCGTTGAGGCCATTCCCACCATTGTTCGGGGACTTCGTCGCATAGTCGCCATCCCTGAGCACTGGGCGGCAGGCCACAAATTCGGGGGTTTTCCAGACCCTGAGTTCAGAGGGTTCACCGGTGGGCGCAACTCGGGTGACGGGGTACCGCAACCTCGTCCGACCTTGCATATATAAGGACGCGAGCTTCAGCGCCATCCGGCCACCGCCGCCCCTAACAGGTGGAAACCGGCTTGCTCGGGTTTTTTCGTCGAGGCGGCGGCCAAAGGCTCTGCACACCATGCGCTGGGATTTGCCTCCCAACCGGGATGGCGGCACGATCACCCTATGATCGCCGGTAAAGTCCAGCGTCGCGCCGCCCCCATCGGATGTATGGTCGACCTGGGCAATCAGACCTTTCGGTGCGTCTCGTCCCCCCGTAGGTTCTAAGGGCTTTGCCGAAGAGCATGAGATGTTGGTCCGCAAAGTAGCTTCGGCGATCACGGCCGTCGCGGTGGTGGCCGGGTTGACGGTTTCGACCGCCACCGGCCTGTGGCCGGCCTGGGTTGGAGCTCTGACGACGGCCGCGACCGCCAGAACGGCCTCGACCCAGCAGGGCGGACCCGGCGTCGTGCCGGTCTTGCCCGGCGCTCTATCCGCGCCGGATGCCGCGCCGAGTGCCGCACCCGCGGACATTGCGCCGATCAGCGTGGCCCAACCGACCAACATGACCCCGCCGATGGGCTGGAACGGATTCAACCGCTTCCACCTCGGCGTGAACGCAGCCATGGTGGAGGCCGAAGCCAGGGCCCTCGTCACCTCGGGAATGAGGGCGGTCGGCTACACCTACGTGAACCTCGACGGCGGCTGGGACCTCCGCCGCCGAAGCCCGGCAGGCGAGCTGGTGGCGGATCCCGCGAAATTCCCGCACGGCATCCGACCGGTTGCGGATTACGTGCATTCGCTGGGCCTGAAGTTCGGAATCTACACGAGCGCCGGCACCCAGAACTGCGCGGCCACGAGCGCCGGGAGCTTCGCCCATTACCGGCAGGACGCCACGACCTTCGCTTCTTGGGGCGTCGATTACCTGAAGCTCGACTGGTGCAGCATCCCCTATTTCGACTACCCGCGCATGACTCACCGCGAGGTCGCCGAGCTGCTGGCCACGCAGATGCGATCGGCGCTCTCATCCACCGGCCGATCGATTGTTTACGACGTCAACGACTGGACCAACGACAACCCGTCCAGCTGGGCGCGCGGGCTGGCCGGGCTGTGGCGGACCGCCCCCGACAGCCAGGACCGGTACTCGAGCATGCTGTGGAACTTCACCCACACCGTGAGCCAGTTCCGGCAGGCCGGCCCCGGCGGCTGGAACGACCCCGACATGCTGGAGATCGGCAACGGCGGGATGACCGCCACCGAGTACCGCAGCCAGCTCAGCCTCTGGGCTGAGATGGCGGCTCCGCTCATCGCGGGTAACGACCTGAGCCAGATGTCGGCGCTCACCCGCGAGATCCTCACCAACCAGGCTGTGATCGCGGTGGACCAGGATCCGCTCGGGCGCCAGGGCTACCCGGTGGCGAGCGCGGGCGGCCACTGGGTGCTGGTCAAGCCTCTGGCCAACGGCGACCGGGCGCTGGCCCTCTTCAATCAAACCGGCGCTGAAGCGACGATCTCCACCAGCTTGGCCCAGGTAGGGATGGGGGGCACCGGGCAGTACATGCTGCTCGACCTGTGGACTGGCAACGCGCTTGAGACGACCGGCGCCATATCCGCCATCGTGCCGCCTCACGGGGTCGTCTTTTACGCGGTGGGAAAGAGCGTGGCGCGACCGTTCACGACCGGCTGACACCCTCTCGACGAAGACCGGATCGTGGAGATGTTCGCCCATGGCGCCCGCTGCCTGCCCTGGCCGGAGGCGAGAGAGAAAGCGCACGCCATCATCACAACAGGCGGCGTGGTTCGCGCGTGCGTCACCCTATGGGAGGCATGAAGCTTTACGACGAGCTGGCCGCGTGGTGGCCGGTCTTCTCGGATCCGAGGGAGTATCAGCGAGAAGCGGCGCACGTGATCCGCGTTCTCCGTAAGTCAGCCAAACCGGCGCCGCGCACGGTGCTCGAGCTCGGTTCGGGCGGTGGCAACAGCGCCCTGCACCTCAAGAGACGTTTCGACATGACGCTGGTGGATCTCTCTCCCCAGATGCTCAGGGTGAGCAGGAAGCAGAACCCGGAGTGCGAGCACATCAGAGGCGACATTCGGACGCTGCGCCTCGGCCGGACATTCGACGCAGTCTTCGTTCACGACGCGATCTGCCATATGACGACCGAGGCCGATCTACGGGCGGTGATGCAGACGGCGTACGAGCACTGCCGGCCCGGCGGAGGCGCGCTCTTCGTCCCCGACTTCGTGCGCGAGACGTTTGTCGCGGGCACCGACCAGGGAGGCAGCGACGCGCCGCACAGGAGCGCGCGATTCCTGCAGTGGATCGTTGATCCCAACCCGAAGGACACCACGTACCTGGTCGACTTTGCAATCCTGCTGCGCGACCGGCGAGGCGAGGTTCGGGTGGCGCACGACCGTCATGTGCTGGGGTTGTTCCCACGCGCGACGTGGTTGCGACTCCTGCGTGAAACCGGCTTCGTCGCAGCCGTCATCCGAGACGATGAGGTGCGAGATGCTTTTCTCGGACGTCGCCTTCGCTGATCGCATACGCATTCGTTGATGAGACGCGACATTAGAAATCCCATTGACAGCGACGGGCACATGCGAGTATCACAACGTTCGTAAGGCGGTGCGGCTCATGGTTGCCACCACAGAGGCGACGACCCGATGCGAGCACCCGACCTTGCGCAAGGACCGCGAGAGAAACCTAAAAGGTCCGAATCCACGGTGAAGGAGGTATCCAATATG
>Ga0307373_10000827_pt1 | contig 59431 bp, 62 predicted proteins | sample OX2MG_FD_202534 | JGI IMG/M metagenome (GOLD analysis project Ga0307373, IMG submission 202534) | Soil microbial communities from Risofladan, Vaasa, Finland - OX-2 | ecosystem: Environmental > Terrestrial > Soil > Coastal area > Acid sulfate soil | place: Finland: Risofladan, Vaasa | collected... | reverse complement strand
CGCTATCGGATTACATAATCTGCGCGTCACCATGAGGACGAGTTATCAGCACTCGCGCATCTAAGGCGACGAGAACGGGCCACTCTTGCGCATTACGAGTAATGCTTATTGGGGAAGAAGTCTATTGGCTTTAGCTTCTCGTCAATAAGGCTTCCAATTGCCAATAAATCATCTTTCGTTAGCATAGGATTGTAGTATAGTAAGTTTCGGGTCTGCCAGCAATAACAAAAAATCTTACAGGGCAAGCCGTAGCGTTTGCGCGTGGGTTTTCCTCTTCCTGGTGGTCTACCTGCTGCGGCTTGATTATTCCCTTTGCTTTTGCTATAAGTAAGACACGAAAAAAATAAGAACCTATGACCGAAAAACAACCAGGAAACAGAAAAGACAAACGGGAAAGTACCCCTGCTCCAACTCCTGAACAGGAAAGACGAATACAATTTTCAGAAGTAACCATTGCCGCGTGGACTGGTGAGGTGAGCGGCCAACACCTTTACGATCCACGTAGCGGTTATGCGAGTGTTAGTACAAGCGGCATGTACGGTACGAATGCGCTGCAACGCGCATTACCCGATGTAGCCGAGGGCGGCTATGTTATTGATCTTCGTCCTCTCGCTGACCATCCCCAAATAACAACGTGGGTTTTTCAAGCTCCGATGCCCAATGGCCGTGTTGAAGGGGACGATATTGAGAGATTTCCAGATGATGTAAGAAAAGCTGCTGGTGAAATGGCAGGGCCTTTTGGATTACAGGGTGCGTTTCAAGACTTGGCGTTATTGGCTGCTGCGAAAGTTGGTGAACCTGTAGACGGTTCTGCTGGCCCGTTTGATACCGTCTCAGCCGCGTATCGTGCTGTCTATTGGGGGTCAAGAGGTGCGTTAATCGGAAAGCGTGTGGGGAATACGCTTCAATGGTCAAACGGAACACAACAAACCATAGAGGGGAAAGTAACACCAGTACCGTCTCCACAAAAACCAATAAGAAGAGCAAGAGGGGGAAAATAAGAAGCGGTTTGCTACTTCATTTGAAGCGTACTGTAGGGAAATTATAGCATAAACTCAGCCTTTTCGTATTTTCTTCTATCCTGTTACAACGCTCGTTTGTTGTCGTCGGGTCGCTCTGTGTGCGTGTTCTTGCACTGAACTTACTTCGCTCCCTCGCATTGCCTGTAAAAAATGCCTGATGGTCGGCCTGTCTTCTTGGATAACTTGTTCTTCCTCTAAGGCGTTTTTACGTAGCTGCCGTTGAACAAGGTCATACACAATAGCATGGTCGGGGGTGATAACTGCTGAATAGCCAACTAAGGTTACTACTTCGGGGTCTGTGCGCGAGGGTTGCAATTCACCGGAAAGATACACCGTCTCATTCCCTTGCTGCGCCTTTGTGATACATTGCACATAGGAAAGTGGCGCAGTCTTGACTCGCGTTTCTTCTTCTGGTCTTACAAACACCTGAATATCATTCACCTGCGCTCCCTCACCCTCGTGTAAAAAGTCTCCTTGTTGCTGTAACATGCTCACTGCGTGGTCTCTGTCCGTTGATGCTGCTGAGTAGAGAGGGTGTAGCTCGGCAACATTCCACGTTGCATCAAAGTTGGTCATAATCGCCGGGACATAGTGAATTTCCCTTTTATCATCTAAGGCAAGTATATGAAATTTGGGTAAACTGAGAGGTGTATATTCTCGCGTTTCTTCTCCTGATCTCTGTATAGCTGGATGGAGTGCTTCTACTATATGCTCGGCTGGCGGCGTTGTAAAAGATGCTTGATGGGCCTCTGGTGATTTTTCTGGTTTCGCAAAAAGGGTACCCGATGTTGGGGTAACGCCTAACCGGTCGGGGACGGCATTTAAGGGTTTATCAGGAAACGGTACGCGCAGGTCTTCACCGGAAAAAAGGCTACTTTGCACATGGGGTACTCCATCAATAAGTATTGGTTGGTTTTTCCTGCGTCGTCTTCGTCCGGCTGGTGCTAGTTGATTACCCCATATATCTGCCTCATACCCGCGCTGATCTGTTTTTCCTGGTCGTTCCCTTCCTGCCATACGTAGGAATTGTAGCAAATAGCCTCATAGATGGGTAGTAGGGAGAGAGACCTTTTTGGAAAAAGTTACCGGTCTTCCGGCTCCGGGGTGCCAAAGTCAAGACCGACTAATCTTCGTTTATACACTCCCACATTACGCGGCGTTATAGTCCAATCTAACCCAAGTTCCCTCTCGCATACTCTCCTCATTTCCTGCATGAATGTCTCAAGCACCTGCTCATCTACGCCAATGGGCCGCGCTGCCTCTGGCATTAACAGCACCGATTGAGCGAACCCACAGCCACACGCACCGCGTATTACCGGTCTAACTCCATGTTCACTACACATATCCCGGCTTATCTGCGCTGCTACCTTTACTAAGGGGTGATAGTCAAGTACCGGTAATGCTTTCTCTAATTGGGCCATATGCTGCTGTGCTACAACTTCATCGGGTTCAACTAGCCCTATTTTGGCAACAATACCGGGTGCTGGCCGGTAGATGACGCTATAACCTCCAAGATTTATGCGCTCGAACGGGTGCTGCCAATTGATAGTCGCAATGGTCGGTCTCGTCAGTGTGTCACGTTTGGAGGGGTGCGGTTCACACAAACGGGTGTTTCCGATGCAAAAAGAAGAGACGGGGATAAGTCGCTCACGCATAAGAGGAGAGTATAGTGTTCATGGCGTGAGATTTCAAGAGGTAGTTTCAATCGGCTTCCTGTCTATTGTTCTCTTTTTTCCGGGGTGATGTATGGCTGCTGCTGGCCTTCCTGCGCTCCTTTTGCTTTGATGGCGTCTACCTGTTCTTTGGTAGCAAGTAGCCTTTGGAACTCTTGCATACCGTATTTTGACTCCCACATTTCACCGTTTGCATAGTGGACAGAGGGGTCTAAACAGATGATGGTTTTCTTATTTACTTTCTTCACATATACCCCTCGACCTCGCACCTGGATATAGTCTCTTGGCTGCAAGGGACGTTCACTTTGTTGTACCTGATCAATGGGTAAACCGCCGCGCTCGGCAATTGCCGCTTGCAAGGGGATAATTTCCTGAGCTAAAATTGTTAATCGTTTTCTATAATAGTCAAGGTAGCTTGCGTTTAATCCTTTCGCCTCCTCATACTCGCGGCGTACTTTTCGTAAAAGTGCGCTTAATGTATCAACTCTATTTTGCATACTGGAGAGCCGTTTCCCTCTATTTTGTAGCCTCCTGCTTCCATCTGCCCGGTTCTCTAACCATTCTGCCTTTTTATAGAAGTCTACAAACAAGTCCATTTGTCGCCAGATTTTCTTTCGGTAGCTGAGATCACTTCGATAGCTGTAGTGGTTGGGCATCATGGGCTGTCCAAACGGAATGATGGAGGCAAGCTGGTTACTGCGTTCTAAATGTGCGCTGCTTTTGTCCCGCGCTTTGGTGGCCCTGGCTTCTATCCGCTCGGCGTTTTCCTCTGAGTAAAACGCTGGCCCCGCGTTCGCATACTGCATATCTTTAGGCATATCAGGAAAGTGGCTTGCAGTATGCCATTGCTGGCGGTACCCTCCCCAACGCCATTGACTCTCTTTCAAGGCTGCATTTAATTCCGGTTGCTCTCTGGTGTCAAACGGAAACTCAAGCCACCACCGGTAGGTAACAATGTCTCTTCGCAAAAGTGGATAGCCGTTTTCCTCTGCCTCCTCTATTGTGACCTCGTTGGGGTCAACATAGATTTCATCCTCTTTCAGAAGTGCTAACAAGGGGTTTTGTTGTACCTGCTCGGAGGTCGGTGCTGGCTCTGGTTGTGGCTCTGGCTTCGCTGGTACAACAATGGGCTGTAACCCTTCTCTGTCTAACTTTCGTTGTCTTACGCCTTCCTCAATCATCTGATACGCTTCCTCTATATCCTGCGTTTTCTCTCCGAATGCGACCAGGGCTTGCTGCTTTGCGGTAACAGGGTTTCGCTCAGTTATCATGCCCGCTTTGTACTGGATGCGCTTCTCGCGGTCTTTGGAGGCTAAGATGCATAACGGTGTTGGTATAACTAGCTCCACTTTTTGTCTCTCGGTTAGCTGCCATAATTTCACAACGGTTACTAAGGGGCGTAACGATTCCAGATTGAGGTGTGGATCGGGGCTGGCCGGTGCTATCACTTCCTCCGCGTGTGCTTCTTGGATTGTCAATGTGGTTTGCTGCGCGGCTGGTCTCACTTGCTCCATATGGCTTCTATCGTAGGCGATGTGGTTGTGAACAAGCATAAGAGCGGTTCGTAACGCTAGTTCTGCGTCTCCCCCTACCGCGATTTTTATATCGTACTCTGACAGTGCTTCTGCTCCCCGCTCTTCTAAATCCTGCAGTCTCGCTTCCTCCCGTTGTAAGGATTGTTCATAGTGTTCAAAATTTTCTAATTTGACCGGCTTTCCTTTCTCGGTCAGTGCCTGACTCGCGGCGGCGGTTGCTTGTTGGTGTGCAGCAATAAATTCTGTTTGTGCCGTTGCGCCTTCCTCGGTTCGGTTTGCTGGTAAACTCGCTGTAGCTGGAGCTACTTGTGGGATCGCTGTTGCTGATGGGGTGTCTGGTCTCCTTCGTGTCTGCGCTTGTGGTAAAGGAACGGTTTGCCATAATTCGATTTGCTGTGCGCCTGCTGGTTTTCTGCCCTTACGTTCTGCCATACTTCTTTAACGAATGGGATTATATCACAGGTAGCCTCACATTGTGAGCGTTTCCCTTCCCTCACATTTTTGCTATACTACCCTCCTGCCTGACAGATGAACGAGAAAACATTTCCTGGCTCTGCCCATACCATACAAGCCGAGTTCCTTATCTCCTCGTTTCGCTTAGACAAAAATGGTTTATCCCCGGTGGGTACACCGTCGTTTGCGGAATGGGTTGAGTGCGGTCAGTACCTCAATGCAGTGGAAAAGTCGGTACAATTCTGGATCGGGGACTGGCTTCTCTACGGGGAAAAGCATTTCGGCAAAGTACGATATGATACAGCAATCTTAGAAACTGGCCTTGATTACCAAACATTGCGGGATTATAAGTGGGTCGCTAGCCGGGTTCCTCCCCCTGAGCGTAGAGAAACATTATCCTTTCATCATCATAAAGAAGTTGCTGACTTGCCAATTGAGAAACGCTCTGAATTGCTCACCCAAGCGCAAAAAGAAGCGTGGCCGCTTCTCAAATTAAAACAGGTCAAGTTTCTGCTCTCACAAGTTCGTCCTCCCTTTGCAAAAAAAGTAGTTCCGGGGTTTCACCTGGGCGATTGTACAACGTTACTTACAACCCTGCCTGATGCAAGTATTGATTTGCTTCTCACTGATCCACCATACGGTATTGCATATGAAAGTGAACACCGGGAGGTCAATCCCTTTGCAAAAATTGAAAATGATGTGTTAGAAGAAACGCTTACGGTGTTAGATACCGCCCTCTCAGTTTGCGAAAAGAAACTCAAACTAAATAGCCACATCTATATTTTTACCTCCTGGAAAACTTACCCGGTTATCCTCCCTCTGGTTGCAAAGTATTTCACGGTGTCTGATCTGCTGGTATGGGAAAAAAATAACTGGACATCGGGCGATCTAGATGCCAATTTCGGGCAAATACATGAACTTATTCTTTTCGCTCAAAAAGGGCAAAAACCGCTCAATGGGAAGTCTTCGTCAAACTTGCTTGCTTTCTCGCGTGTTCCTGAAAATGGGCGCAATCATCCAACGGAAAAGCCCCTTCCACTTCTTGAATTTCTCATCGAAAAATCAAGTAACGTTGGGGATATGGTCTGCGATCCGTTTGCGGGGGTTGCCTCAACCTGTGTTGCCGCGAAAAACAAGGGGCGTCAATTTCTCGGCATAGAAATAGCGGAACAATGGTATCAATATGGGGTACATCGACTAACAGCACATTCGTAACCCGTTCGTTTTCCGAAAACTATGACAACTATCACTCCCCACGCTGGCGCGTTTACTATTGCCTCCTTTCGGTTAGATAAAACCGGTCTGGTGCCGCTTGGTACTCCTACCCTTGAAAATTGGGTCTCTTGTGGCCGCTTTATCAAAGATGCTGAAAAGTCTGTCCAGTTCTGGGTAGGCGATTGGCTTATCTATGGGGAAACGCATTTCGGCAAAACTGACTATGAAAAAGCTATTGAAGAAACCGGGCTTTCCTATCAAACGCTGCGTATCTATAAACACGTCGCAAGTGTGGTTCCTTTGTCTTTACGTAGAAACAAATTAAGCTTTCATCACCATAAAGAGGTCGCTAGCTTATCGCAAGAAACACAAGAAACCTTACTCAATCAAGCAGAAAAGCATAACTGGCCGGTCTTAAAACTCAAACAAGAAAAATACCGCTATCAACTGGAGCAGGCTCGTGGTGTGTCGCTTCTCTCTTCTTCGCTCACCTCGCGTATCCTGTCGGGTGAAAGTACGACGGTGTTAGCTGGCCTTCCTACTGAAAGTATCGATCTGGTGGTCTCTGCCCCGCGCTTTGCTGCGCTCACCTCTGACGTGTTACAAGAAACATTCTCGCAACTGGCCCGGTGCCTGAAGATAAACAGTCACCTGTACCTGTTTCTCAACCGTTTTGAATATGCGTGGCTGCTGCCTCTCATCAAGCCGTATTTTACGGTAAAAAATCTTCTGATATGGGAAACGGCTCCTGGCCTTCCTTCCTCCGCGTTTCGGTACACTCCCGCGTATGACTTCATCCTCTTTGCACACAAGGGGCGGCGGCATCTCAATGGGCGGCGGGATGCAAGTGTGTTTCGCTGGACGGCTGGCTTGCCTACTGCTCCGGGGGGAAAACCGCTTCCTTTGCTTGAATACCTTATTGAAAAATCATCGCTTCCTGGCGAGATGGTCTGCGATCCGTTTGCTTCTCCTGCTACGCCTGTTGGGGTGGCAGCGCGTAACAAGGGGCGTCAGTATATTGGTGTCCCGCAAGAGGAAACAAAAACGAAATAAGGCGTCTACGTGTTCTCTCTGTGCTGTTCCTGTTGAGCAAGAAACCGTTTCTCCCGTCTCCACAAACCGCCATACCACGTATCTTGTTGGCTTGCTACCCACACGTTTTCATTCGGGTCTTTCGTGGCAACTTCAAACGCTCTATAGGTGCCGGTAAAGTGATGGTCTCTCAGGCGTCGGTAGGTTTCCACATTGCTAAAATAGCGGGTAAAACTTTCGCCATGTAACGGGTGCATCACAGCAAAACAGCTAGCGGGTTGTGGGTCGTGCCTTCCTACTGGCGGCGGCTGGACGAACACTCGTTCTCTCATAGGAGTGCCTCCGGCGGTCTCTGCATAAGAAGAGACGATAGCAAAAAGAGACGGAAATAGCAAGCAATGCGTTTTCCAAAACTTACCGGACTGCGCCTCCGGCTTTTCTGGCCGCTCGTGCTTCGTGTCGCTGCTGCTTACGCTTTTCTGCGCGTTTCTGCCAATTAGCTTGTAAGCGGCAGGCGTCTTGACAATATTTCTGTACTTTGCCTTTTTGCTTTTTGGGTATAAATGGCGTTGTGCAATGGGGACACGGTGTTTCTTTCGGTGCCTCGCTGTGCCGCTCCCTATACGCGGTCGTTCTACACGTTGAATTACAATAGAACTTTGCTCGGCTTTGCTTTCTGGCTGGCTGTGGTACGGCTTTGCCACATGCTAAACACGCATGGGCGATGGGTTGTTCGGTCTGCTGTTGACCTGATGATTGTTCCCGCTTTGTCTGGTCACTAGCGTCTAATGCTCCGGTATGTGTCCCTTCCTCGTCGCCTTGTAAAATGGCCCATAGGGTTTTGTGGTCTCCTACTTTGAGAAGTTTTGCTATCGCCCTGTCACGGTAGTTTCTAATGGTGCGCTCGGTACGGCGCATACTTTCACCTGCTTCCCTATTAGTATCTTCATTGATAGCAACCATTACCAGAGCCTGTTGCTCCTCTGGTGTCAATCCTGCAAGCGAAAAAAGATAGGCGAGAGATGCGTTGGTTTCCAGGCTCGTGTGAGCCGGTTGGGGGCTTGCTAAAGTGTCTGCATACCTTGGCGGGGTCTCGTCTGTATGCGTGGTCTGTAGAGGCGCGTCAAGGCTCAGAATGCTACGCCGTGAAGAGTCCTTAAATGCAGTAGTATGGGTTGGTTTTATCTCGGCTGGCAAACTTCTCAACTCCCGCGCTCGTTTCTGTGCGACTCCATGTAACCGCCAGAAAAGCATTCTACTGGCCCAACTTCTGAAACTTTCCGGGACAATAGCGGGATCATAGGTTCGCGCCTCGTGGGGTAACAAGTCTGATAAGGCTGTATTATAAAAGTCGTCTAAGGGGAGGGCTAAATCTCGAAACATTGACGCATAGGCGTTTATCCACTGTACGATTAAATCATGGTTGGTTAGAGCTACCATATCCGGTATGGTTATGGGCTTGCCGTCTAGGCGGCGTTCGGTAAAAAGAAGCTGGTAACTCGGTCGTAGGGTCGAATTGTGGTGAATAGAGCGGGTCGCTTCTTCACTCGCGAGTTTTTCCTGAAACGGTGCTATGTGGGCTAGCTGTGAGATGTTCATGCCGCTTCGGTAAGCTCTGATGGCTGTATCGGTCTCCTGGGGCGTAAATATCGGGTAAGCGTGCATATGTTGGGCGAGCCCTTCGTATCCGCTCGATAGCTCGCTGGAGCATTGCCTGTTCACGTTCCGCATAAAGTGTTCTGCCCGCTCTGATGTATGGCGCATAGAAACATGGATTATAGGGTGTTCATCCAACGCTTGCAAGCTATTCCTCCAAGCAACACCTGTGTCTCTCTGCATCTGAACAAACCAACTCAGGTAAAGCAAGCTAGCGTCTCATAGGCGGATTTCGGCGTCTCTCAATAATGCGGTCAATGGTTCTATCAACGTAGTTGGTGTTTCCTCTGCGTCCTCTGCCTTCGGGGTCTGCCGCTTTATCACGGCTTCCTAACGGTGAGGCGAAAAAGATTGATTTTGCAAGCTGTCTATCATCGCCTGTCCAGTGAAGAAGCTTCATCAGGACATGCCAGTCGGCGCGGTGATGATCGTTGCCGTATCTGCTCATGTCTCCCCGTAAAAGTTCTTGTAACACGGTGTCGTTTGCTGCCTCTGGTGGAAGTTGCGTGAGGGCAGGAGCAACTACAACACCCCCCACCGTGTTCTGAAAACGTCTTTCCGTGACTTTCGGGTGATAGAGGTCTTCAAGTGTCATTATTGCCGCTTGTTGGGCTGTTACTTCAAGAGGTGTTCCTGGGAGATGTTTTGTGGTGACGGTACTAAACCAGTTGGTATACATCTCAAGCTCTGCTGTCTTAAAATTTCCTCGCGTTGGTACGCCTTCCGTGATAATATGCAGTCCGTTGTTCGGCGACAATTCAGCGTATGAGGGTACTTGCTCTATAATGCTTTGGGCAAGAGGACTAACCACTTTCCGCGTTGCCTTATCATAAATAGGCATGTCTTCTTTTGCGTCTTTGTCTATAAGCACGTAGGGAGCGGGTAACATGACACCAATTCCCGCAAAGTTGCCGGTAGCAACCGCTTCTAAGACACTTCCTAAACTCGCCCATTGTCGGGGTTTATAGATGCTCGTGGCAAAGTTTTTTGGTGAGTAGGGTCGTTTGTGCATGTTGCCTTTGTTGTCTTGCTCTGGCTTCCATACAACCCAGAACGGTTTCTCTTGCATATTGGCAAGCATACCCGATTGAAAGCGTTTGCTGAGGGTTTCAGCGTATGCGCTGTAGCGTTCCCCTCTACTTTGTTCTACATTCATAGCTGCAAGCCACTATTCTACCATGCCATTGGCAAAACATTCATAAGAAATAAAAATGCTGCTCCCTTGTGTAGTAACAGGGGAACAGCAACAAGGAAAGTAGGAAATGGTTCTAAGCTACCTTCGCACTGCTAACAATGCTGATTTTGCGTTGCTGGAAATTGTATTTCTAATAATCTCTCTTAATATGAACCGTTTCCTCGTAAAAATGAGTTCCTTATGTTGGGTATATGGTGGTAAACAGGAATATATTGTGTCCTAGAATATACCTATTGTACGCCCGGCAAGCATACCAGTTGCAAATTGCGGCAAACAGGCAAATGCTCCAACGACATTGCGGTTACGCTCGCTGGCGGTCAAGCCCACCTGTGCGGGCGTGGCGCGATGGCGTATCAGTATATTATTGCGGATAGGAATGCCGATATAATGTGCGCAACTGTTCGCCAGCAGCGTCGCGTGATTGTATCCCCGCGCTTTTTGCCGTTCCGCATGCAGTGGTACAGGGATAATGGCATCGGCTGCGAGACTGTAGTATCTATAGGAGTGGGCAAGCATCCGTCCCAGGGGTTCCGCGAGACGTGTGTTTCCCTCGTATTTGAGCGCGTGGATGCAAGAACGTAACGGTTCTTGATACACGCTCATTGCTCGCAGTTTGCTCAATCCAAGTGGATAACGTTGACATCGCCGGCAAAGCGACGAGGCTGATGCTGGCAATGTTGATAAGGATGCGCCGCAACTTTGACACAGTGGGGGAGTAATAGGTGGTATTGTTGCCAGACAGGATGAGCAGAGGATAGTGCCTTGCCTGTGACAACCAGCGCACTGCGGTGGAAAGAGCAGGTCTAAAACACGCTGAGTACATTGTGCTACTTGCCAAGGCTGGAGCGGGAAAGCCTGTTTATGTTGTTTATGCACTTGTTTCGCCTGTATGCTTCAACGAGTAGACATAGTGGAGATGAGGTGAACAGGTAATAGTGACTGTTGCCCCTTCCTCAACTGTCCTGAATGTTTCTTGATTGACAGCCAATGTGACCACTCGTGCAATTCCTGAATTCTTGATATCCCCAGTATTTTTTGTTGTATTGTCGGGAAGTACTGCGACTCCGTACCAGGTGCGTACACCGCGGCGAGGTAGCATGCCGGGGCGGCGCATCTGTGTCTGGTCGGCGGCCCGCAAGGCAACAACAGTGCCGCTTATTTGTAAGGTCCCTTGCTGTGAATGCCGGTTGACGTAGAGGTCGCGCCATCCCCAGCGTGCCAGTACAGCAGGATACGGTAGCAAGAGTACTCCCAGCAGCAAGAGAGCGATGGCACCGAGCAGGATTCCGCCCGCGCCGGAATTTGGCAGCACGTAATGCTGACTGTGCTGGCCTTGTTGACCAACGCTGTCCAGGGCGTTTAACACATGCAACATTGGTGAATATTCCGCGAGGATATGATCGCCATCATGGATGGTGTGATAGGCTCCGGCGCTCACTGCTGCTGAAACTGAAGTGGGAAAACCCGGTGTTTGCAGACGCAGCGTCAGGTAGTAAGCATTGTCCAGGCCAGCAATCGTATGGTGTGTCACAATGCCGGGAACGGTAATTGTGGGAGACACACTGTCTCTAATGCTGAACGCCAGTACGACCGCTCCAAGACTGATAAAGAGTAACGCGACGAGACTGAACGCCATGCCAATGAGTAATGCGTTATGCGGCCTGATGCCCGGTCGCCAACTCCACCATGAAATAGGCCGACTATCATAGCTTATGGTTTCGGTTTGTGGCCGTGATTGTGCGGTATCCTCTCGCACCATGTTCTCCTACTTTGCGCTTGAATGTGCGTCAAGCATAACGCAAAGTAGGAGGAATTGCAATACAAAATCTGTGATATACTTACTGTAGCCATTATTATTTTGCTTCAGGAGATTGATATGGACGAGAACACTGTAAATACGACAAACTCCGATATTACCACTCGGAAAAATGCTCAGGTGATAGCCCCGCAGGACGGAACGCAGTCCACAGCGACGATAACTGCCCCAACTGAGAGACCCGCGAATGAACAGCGACAGGCATATGGCACCGCGAAGACCGAGAATTTGCGTGACTCTGGTGCATGGCGCGTTTTATTGCCTGCTTTTGTAGCACTGTGTTGCCTGGCACTCCTTGCCTTACCGCTGCTTATTTTGATACCGCTGCTTTCGGATTCAATTGACGCCAGTTCTTCAACGCATGGGCTGATCTGGTTGTGGGTTAGCATGATCGTAATTGAGGTCGTGGTTGCCGTTGGTATTATCTGGGGGCTGGTGAAGGTATTTATGACCCAGGCTGGCAATTATTCGCACTAATGGTTTGAGGAGTGCATGGGGATTCATCGGGTTAGCCATAGCCGCGCAGCAGAGGCTCGCGGCGTTGTGGGGTGGTCATAGATGTTATTGTCATTCCTGGCATGGATCAAGTCAGTTCTTCCGATACCTCTGCGGATCAATGCCCTGCCTACGTAGAAAAATATCGTGATTTCATTGCAACACGCTATGCTACACCGGAGAATTTCGCTTCAATCTATTCGGTTGCCTTACGCATTCAGCCCATTGCAGTTCGTGGTCATTGAAACATGCGGGCTTTTTAAAGCAATGGATTTTAACCAGCAAATACTGGAGTGAACCGGTCAAAGGGGTTCACTCCAGTATTTGCACTATTCTAACTCACCAATGAGAGCCTATCAGAAAACCAGACTGTTGTTCAAGCAAGCGGGCTCACATATTTTGAGGATGAGTCAGTATCGCTATGGTCGGGAACTGGGTCTACCATAACCATCACTATTTCTTATCGTGGAAGCATGTCTGGTGGTGCTTTCAGCCATTCATTCTCTTCTTTTTGAAACCATTCATGTTTCATTATGGCCCTGATGACTTTTGCTTCTCCGTCGCCAGTGTTCGTGATACGGTAGCTTTTCGCACTTGCCGGTATAATGAACGTTTCAGCGTAACTGATATACTGCTGATGCCCATTCTCTGTCTCAACTAGTACGGAACTACCTTCCACCAGGTTCATGATATGAAATGATCCGTCGGTTTGCGCTTCGACAGTCGAGGTGAACTCAAAACGATGCACATCATAGAACTGTACTGGATGAGTTGGTAGGTGAACCAACCGCCAGTCGGGACCCTCTTTCGCTGTATAAGGTTTGGCAATGAGCTCTTCTTGAATTATCCTCTTCCCTTTGCGATTGAAATAGAGGTTCTGCAAACCACGATCGATATTAATCGGACGTGGTGTACCATCAAGGTCAAGACGCAGCCAGTCATAAAGCTTAAAGGTATAAAGATAGGTTGTTCCACTAATCTCCAAAACCAGATTGTCAACACCGCAGGCGTGTATGGTACCGTGGGGAATGAGGAGAAGTTTGTGTTTATACGCTGGCTCGCTATTGACGAATTGGTCGATGTCGAGAGGTACTGCCTTATGAAGGCTGTGTTCCAAGGCAATGCGGAAATCATCAGGAACAATATCTTCTTGAAAGCCAATGTATATTTTGGCACCGGGTTTGCAGTCAAGAACGTAATACGTTTCGTCCTGCGTGAAGTTCTCTCCAAAATTTTCTCGGAGGTATTGCGGACGGGGATGAACCTGAACGGAGAGATTCGTACCCCCGAACGTATCGATATAGTTAAAACGGAGTGGAAACTCAAAGCCAAAGTTCGCAGCATAGTCACCCAGCACCTCCTTGTAATGCTGGGACATTAATGTATCAAAAGAGACTTCGAGCAGATTTCCACTACTCTCGAACATCAAACCGTTTTCAGGCACGATGGCTTGAAATGACCAGGCATAGTTTGGAACATCCTGTGCTAACTGCGGAATATGTTCCTTACTCCACTGCCCACCCCAGGTACCAGGTTCAAACCATGGACGAACCCGGAAGGAGCTGTGAGTCATCTCACTCAACGCCGCACGCAAATCATCGCCACGCATCACAGCAGGCTCACTGGGCCGCTGCTCATCAACAATGATATCGATGCGCGATAGGATATCCGCTTTATGTCGATTGAGGGCGATCCAATCGACATAGTAGAACCGTTTGTACATTGGTTTAGGAGGCACCATAGTAGTGGCACCCAAATTGTATATGCTGCCAGCACGGGAGCGAAACTGAATCTCGTTCTTAGGCACATCGACATAGACCAGCAAGCCATCCCAGCCTACGAGTGCCGCCCCACAGCCGTACACAATACTCATCTCTGACTGAGAATCGGGTTGCAGGGCGTCAAGTTTTGCTGGATCGAAAAAATCGTTGAGACTTTTCGTGAAACGCCGACCGAAAATTGGATCATCTCCACCCAGAAATGGTGCGATGAACTCGTCGATTTCACTCTCAGGGATGAAGGCATTTTCAACCGATTGCCATGTTGCCTGGACACCAAGTGCGACCAGGGCCCCATTCAAACAATCTCTGAAATGATCCCAGAATACACCAATATATCCGTCGATGATGACCCTACGTTGCCCTGGCAGCATGTGCGCGAGTGCGGCAAAGCCAACACCTATCTTACCCGCCCCAACGGAAAAGCTGGGATAGATCTCGTACTCACCTCTTGGTCCAGGTGTATGATGAGCGGGGGCAAGGTATTGCTGAGTGTTGCGATAGGAATCCATTTACTGTTCCTTTTTAAGATTGCAATTAGCGAGTTGTAGCGGAATTACTGTGGCTGCGACTTACCATCTGCTGTCCGGCCATAATCATCGGCATGGCGCGTGATATCTTCGTGTTGCCAGTTTCCAAAGGCGATATCAATTACGCGCACTTCCGATTCCATGCTTCCCCCCCGGTGTTTGGCACCGACCGGTATCCATACCTCGTCGCCAGCCCTGGGGTGGTATATCTGGTCATCAATCTCGACCTCAACCCCGTCGTCAAGGATAATCCACAACTCGGCTCGACCGGTATGAGATTGGAGGCTACAACGTTGCCCAGGCTTAAAATGCACAACGGTAATGGTAACTTCTTCATTATGAGCGTATTGCTTCATTCGTCCCCAGGGACGCTCGATCCCCGTTCCTTCTGGTTTATCTGTGGGGATGGGTTTTGTTGCGTAATCGGTCATCTTGATCAATCTCCTTCCGACGGCTGGAGTGAATCCAGCCACTTTCGTATCTCTCCTGGATTTTCCCGAAACATGAGCGATCCGGGTACGATAACATCTGCTCCCGCCTCCATAAGAAGGGGAACCGTGTGTCGGCGGATTCCGCCGTCTGCCTCGATCTCAGTTTTTAAGTCTTGCTGAGTCACCTTAGCATGTGCCTGTCGTATCTTGTCCGGTGTACCCTCATGCATTGATGTGCCTTTAACCCCCATATAGGTGCCAAGGATAGTCACTATATCCAGAGCTTCCCAGTAAGGGTCAAGCAAGTCAACCGGATCTTCAACGCGCAGCGACACCCCTACTTTCTTTCCATATGCTTTGATGGCCCTTATAACTTCACGCGGGTCCGGGGCAGCATCGAGGTAAAAGATGATGCTATCCGCCCCCGCCTCGACAAAGGGATCAACCCACTGTAACGGGTTTACCGCGATCAGGTGAACCTCAAACGGTCGTGTCGTATGCCGGCGCATGGCATGCACCAGGTCAGGGAAGAACAGCAAGGTTGGTACATATTGACCGTCAGCGACATCGATGTGGAAGCGATCTGAATAAGGTTCGACCCGCTTGATCTCTGTTGCCAGATTGCTCAAATCGGCAGACCAGAGCGACGTTGCGCATTTCAGCATTGACTCCTCCTCTCTACTGTTTTAAAGTGTTGCTGCAAGAATTCAGCAATATATACAGCTGCCTCCTTGTTATGTTGTTCTATGTTGATCGATTTTGGCATCAGTTCTCGCAGTTGGGCCTGTGGAATTGCCTGAGCCAGGATCTCACCAAATTCATAAGGATGGACCGGGTCCATGCGGCTGATAAGCACGAGCGTGGGTACAGTGATGGTTAACCACGCTGCTCTATTCTGGTTGGGAGCATCCCCAGGTAGCTTTTCTAATTTCGCTACTGTTTCCTCAGCACGCGGATGTTCAAATTGGGCGATCATTGAACGCGCAACATAAGGCGCGGTAGCAAGCATTTCGGAGTAGACATGAGATGCCTGGAAGTGTTCCCGCCCGGCCTGTGCCCCGAATTGCTGGATCAAACTGGCTATAAAGGGAAAATACTTCAGGTTATCGGGCAGCGGCTTATCCAGCCATGCGGGACGCGAGAGAATGAGCCCGCGCACACGCTCAGGGAAACGTAGCGTAAAATTCAGTGCTACTCCAGCTCCCATAGAAATACCACCAATCACAGCCTCATCAATTTCGAGATGATCCATCAGAGCACGCAGGTCATTCGCAAAGGTCGCGAAGTTGAGCTTGTCCACTTCACCAGGTGGATGAGTCTTTCCATGTCCACGGCAATCGAAGGCAATAAGCCGAAAGCCGGGCAACTCTTCATAGACTTCCAGCACCTGCGTGAGATCTGCTCCCAATCCGTGTTGGAAGATAAACGGAATGCCTTCTCCTCGATCGAAATAATTGAATGCCAGCCCGTCATGGTAAAACAAAGGCATATGCAGTCTCTCTCCTTTCGGTAAGCGTATTTATCTCTATATAAGATAGGCTACGGCTCATGCACAAAATTGAGCTTGCGGCGTAAAAACCCTACTGACCGATCTACTTGATCTTCCCTCAGTCCGTGGAGAATCAGCGGACCGGCATAATGCACAGCGCGTAGCAACTCGATGTAGTAGTCATAATCCAGCAGACCATTTCCAGCAGCTTCCTGTCCCGCTTCTCCGTCCCGCGTTAAATCCTTCGCATGCGCAATGACAATATTACTACCCAGCAAAGCAAAGGCTTCCTCCAGTATCACATGCATCTGCGGCAGTGTACCTTGCTTAAAGAGGTTAGCCCCATCCATAACGACCTTCAGACGGGGTGATTGCATCTCATTGAGCAATTTGCGCCCCTTTTGTGCCGAGTCAACGATATTGGTAAGCTCTGGCTCAATTGCAAGTGTGACATCGTAGCGCTCGGCTATTTCCAGGGCTTGCTGCATAGCACTGGTGAGATCATGCCAGGCTTCTGGGGTAAGATTATCGGGATGCCAGCGCCATTGATCTAGCGAGTCACGAGTCCCAGTACAGAGAGTAATAATCTTTGTCCCCATACCGGAGCAAGCTGCCGCCAACGTTGCCAGACGATCTAAATTAGCTTTTACCTTGAGCTGATCGGGATCAATCATATTGAAAGTGCCACTGATAGCTGCCAGATCAATACGGCGCAATTCCGCTGCACAGCGAATTCGATCAACCAGTTCTGGATCTATCTGGTCTGGCATGGTTGGTAGTCCCGCAACCGCGAGATTAAACTGCACACAATGCAAACCATGCTCCACGACTGCATCCAACGTCTCTTCCAGGGTGGAGTTGGAGTGCGCAAACGTTTTAGCAAAGATTCCAATCTGCATCATACTCCCCCCGATACATCGGCTAAACGCACAGGTACGCCTCTTTCCACAGAGCGGGCAATCGCAACCATAGCTCGTATGGCTGAGAGTCCATCTACAACACTGGCTCCATGCTGCGGAATCCCCTTCAGAATGGTATCCGCGAAGCCCTCGATTTGTAGTTTATAGGTATAGGCGTCTTCACCGAGAATGCGCCGGTACTGCCTATCGGTCGCTGAGAAACACTCCACGTAGCTCGACTTATGGTACCAGGGCAGAAACATTTTTCCATTGATGCTGCCCTTCTCACCGAATACCTGGAAGCCCTCTTCCCAATCTCCACGAATGGCAATGATCAAGTCTAGATGCCCGACACTTCCATCTGCAAAGGTCACAGAGACAAACCAGCAATAGGCATCGAACTTTTTAACAAACCTGGCCTGTATACTCTCAATTTCCCCAGCCAGAAAACGAGCAGTGTCGACGAGATGACTGCCATGCCCGAGGATGTAATAACGCTGCATCTCAGCTTTAGGATTCCCTGCGGGGCGGAGCATCTGCTGACTATTGAGAATGATCGGCTGGAGGTTGTCCGTCATGGTATAACGATATGCCGAATCGCAATACCAGGCCTTGACCGCCAGCAACTCCCCGATTTCTTCTTTGATAAATTTCTGAGCAAAAGCAAGGCCAGGATCGAAACGCTTGTTGTTTCCCACCTGTAAGACCCGTCCGGTCTCCCGAACTTTAGCGTATAACGCCTCGCCTTCTTCTACGGTTACGGCCATCGGTTTTTCAATCAATACATGTTTACCTGCATCGAGTGCTTGTATCGCGAGCGGTACATGATACTGGTCAGCAGTTGCGATGATAACCGCTTCCACCCGCTGGTCGGCAAGCATCGCAGCGTACTCGCGATAGGTGATGGCGGGCCTGTGTATCTCCGCCATGGACTGCAAGAGATCTTCAGCGTGTTCACAGATCGCGTAGAGTTCGGTGTTACGAGCCTTGCAAGTGGCGTCAAAATGCGCGCTTTGCGCAATTGGGCCTCCACCCAGTACGCCGATACGTAGCAACCGATCTTCCTTGTTCACGAACATTCTCCCTGCTTTGGTGTAGTCCTTATACACTACCATTGACAAAATAGCGTATCATCATTATAATTATGACATGACAAGGTTGTCATTACGAATTAGTGTACCGTCAGCAGTAACTTTTGTCAATAGGCAAGGCTTTGGAATTTCCATCACATAGCACTGAAGGCTTAAGCGATCATACAGATAGGAGGCGCATTACATGGCTAGAATCGATTTCGGACTCATGCTCAGACAGAACGATCCCGGCCACTCGCTGGACGAATTGATTGAGTATAACCAGCGATGTATCCACGCTCTCTCATCTGGCTTTACGACGCTCTGGCTCGAAGACCATTTGCAAGTGGAGGGAACCGATGCGCTTGAGTGCCTCTCCACTTTGAGCTTTCTTGCTGGTGCATATCCACAATTCAAGATAGGTACTCTTGTTCTCTCTCAGTCTTACCGTAATCCTGCCCTGGTCGCAAAGATGGCAGCGAACTTGCAAGCCCTTTCTCGCGGGCGTTTCATCTTAGGAGTAGGCGCTGGATGGAAAGAAGACGAGTATCTTGCATATGGTTACTCGTTTCCTTCAGCCAGGACACGTCTGGACGAATTGGAAGAAGCTGTTCAGATAATAAAAGCGATGTGGACAGCGAAACCTGCAACATTTGAGGGCAAACACTATCAAATCAAGGAGGCCTATTGTGAACCTCAGCCCTCTTTCCCACTCCCGTTACTTATCGGTGGCGGCGGTGAGCAACGCACGCTTGCTCTTGTTGCACGCTATGCCGATTGGTGGAACTTCAATTCCTGTACTGTAGAAGAATACAACCACAAACTCATAGTTCTCAAGCAGCACTGTGAGCGTATAGGGCGCGATTCTACAGAGATCAAGCTCACCTATATTGGTACGTTAAGCGTATCAGAGGACCCCGACAAGATTATCCGCGATCCTCACAAGCACTATATTGCGGGAAATACAGCCGAGGTTACGCGGGAGCTTGAACAATTTTATGCCATAGGAGTCACACACTTCATATTCCGTATATCCAATCTTGCCACCCTTGAACATTTTGTCGCACGCGTTGTTCCAAATTTTCTGTAAATGTGAGGAATTTGTATGTCTACTCAACAATCAAATACATGGAAGCAACCCGTTTCTGTTGAACAAGGTCCTTCCACTCCCAGATATTATCAACTCATAGAGATCATTCGAGAGCAATGTGCCGCCCTGGAACCAGGCCAACCTATACCAACTGAACAGGAAATGTGTCAGATATATTCAGTCAGTCGTACAACCGTACGTAAAGCCTTAGATTATCTCACACAGGAGGGGATACTTTACCGCATCCAGGGTAAAGGCACATTCATTGCACCTCCCAAGTTACGGGAGCGTTTTGTACAACAAGCTGTTGGGATATATGAAGATATGTCGGTGCGAGGTGTTTCGTTGCGAACGCACGTCATAGAACAATCGATTGTCCAGTCCAGTAAGGTGGTAGCAGCGGAATTGCAGTTGGTCGCCGGTAACCCTGTTATCAAACTCATACGTGTGCGCTATTTGGACGATGAGCCTCTGCTCATCTCTACATCATTCCATCCTTACCGTTTATTTCCTGGGCTTGAGAGCGAAGATCTTACAAGCGTCTCGCTCTATGTTGTCTTACGGGAAAAATATGGCACACGAATTGGAAAGGGAACACGTCTTGTAGAGGCGGTACCATGTTCTGAGAGGGATGCTGAATTACTTCATACGATACCAGGATCACCTCTGCTTGTTTTGACCGGCACTATGTACGACACCGAAGGTCACCTGGTTGAATACAGCTTTTCTCGACACAGAGGGGACCGCAGCCAAATTGAAATCGAAGTTGTGTCATGAAATTTCCTGTGCTCTTTTCTGAGCACACTCTCGTTTTTTGCTGTTAGCAAGTCTAGTTGTACGAAAGGAGGCGGAACACAATTACACCTTTTCCGATTGTCGTCTATGTAACGCGTTAAATATGTGTATGCACACTCAGAATGTGTAGCATTCTTTCCCACGAAGGAGGTTCTAACATGCAGGTATGGCAAGCGGCATTAATTGGCCTACTGTGTTATCTTGGGGCTCTGACCACGCCCTGGGTATTTGGGTTGACAGGTGGATGGTATGTACTGACGCGTCCGCTTGTGGCGGGCTTTCTCTGTGGATTGGTACTGGGAGATATCAAAACAGGCGTTCTCATTGGTATTGCAGTGCAAGGCGTCTTCATTGCCCTGATTACTCCCGGGGGGACCGTCCCACAAGACTTAAGTTTTGTGAGTTATCTTGGTATACCTATTGCTCTGATTGCTCACGCCTCGCCTGGGGTAGCAGTGAGCCTCTCAGTCGCATTCGGCATCATCGGTGTTGCGGCCTGGCAAATCCTGAGCGTTGGTAATGCTGCCTGGGCGCACGTTTGCGATCGTTATGCCAACGAAGGGAATCTGGCAGGCATCATTCGCGTGAACTACCTGGCCCAGATTGGCACCTTCCTGCTCCGTGGCGTTCTGCCTTTCTTCGTCCTTTTATTGGGTGCCAGTTTCGCTCAGAACCTGATTTCGTTCCTCAATACTCAGGTACCCTGGCTGATTACATTCTTCAGCCTGTTAGGTGGAGCGTTACCTGCTGTCGGTATCGCGATTCTGTTACTCCAGATTGCCCCTTCGGCTCGCTTGCTCGTCTGGTTCTTGTTTGGATGGGTTCTCGTAGTGTACCTGAACGTGCCAACCGTGGGTGTTGCGGTGATTAGCGCACTTGTAGCACTCATTTACTATTGGTTCTTCTCTCGTATGGATACAGAAACAACTCAACCCCAGAAAGCGGAGGCGTAACATGTCTGACTTTACCATAGAACGACCTGATGATACATCCCATGAAGGCCCATCTGCTACTCAGACAGAGAAAACGCTCTTAAAGAGTGATCTCAACAAGGCCTGGTGGATCTGGACATTTTTTAACCTTTCAGCGTTCAGCATGGAACGTATGCAGGCACCTGGCTTCGTCTACATGATGTCGCCGATTATAAAGCGCCTGTATAGTGATAATCCAGAAGAGATTAAATCAGTATTGAAACGCCACATGGTGTTCTTCAATACTGAACCACAGACAGGCATCATTGCACATGGAGTGACGATAGCCCTTGAGCAACAACGGGCGAGCGGCGCCCCTATCAACGACGAGATGATCAATGGCATCAAGGCAGGCATTATGGGTCCAATGGCTGGTATCGGCGACTCAATGATACCTGGCACCTTGATTCCCATCCTGCTCGCCGTCGGTATCAGCTTGAGCCAGGGAACGGGCAGCCCAATCGGCCCGATCTTCTACATCATCGCTTATCCGCTGATCATCCTGCTCATATCGTACTACCTGTTCATGTTCGGCTATCGCTACGGTATGTCCTCCATGAAAGAGCTGGCTGAAGCAGGTTTCCAACGTATTACCTCTTCTTTCGCCGTGCTTGGATTGATGGTGGCGGGCGCTATTGGCGCTTCCATTATTACGCTGAAAACTCCGCTCACGTACTCGTCGGGGTCGGGCGCGAACCTGGTGAAAGTCTCCCTTCAGGGTACACTCGATAAGATCTTTCCCCAGCTTCTGCCACTCTTGCTTGTCGTATTTCTCTGGTGGGGTATGCGCAAGCGCGGCTGGCCGATTAACCGGGCGCTGCTGGTCATCCTCCTGGTTATTTTCGTAGGGTACTTGCCTGGCTTACTCGGGTCAATCTTCAACATTCCGGTGTTGTCGTTGTTCCGCATCTTCTAGACTGGTACAGAAACCGACTGCTGGCAGTCCTCTCTTGTCGGTTGCCAGCAGTCGGTTTCTCAAAAAGGATGGAGTTTCTTATGATTGGCATTGTCCTTGCCGCACATGGGCCTCTGCCTGGTGCATTCCTGGAATCGACACAGATGATCCTGGGAGAGTTGCCACAGGTAGCAAGCATATCGTTGATGCCAGGTGATAGCCTCGAAGGGCTGGTAGATCGCCTGCAGGCGGCTGTGCATGGAGTGAACACGGGTGATGGCGTACTCATCTTGCTCGACATGTTCGGCGGCACGCCCGCCAACGCCACCGCCTTTTTGACCCAACAGGCGAATGATCTTCGCGCTGTTACCGGCGCTAATCTCCCGATGCTTCTGGAAACCTTTCTGGCACGTATGAATACAAATAGGCTCGAATCACTGGCTGAGATGGCATTTTCAGGGGGACAAGCTGGTGTTGTGGATATCGTAGAAGCTTTCAAGAAGTTCCAGCAAGATAAGAGCCAATGAGCAAAGAGGGGGACAACTATGTCTGAGGTTGTATTGAACCGTGTTGATGACAGGCTCATTCACGGACAGGTGATGACAGGGTGGCTTGGATTGCGCAGGGCAAACACTCTCTGGATTGCAGATGATGGTGTGGCAACGAACCCAATGATGTTGGATATCTTCCGTTTTGCCGCGCCTTCAGGGATCAAGATCGAAGCGTTCACTATCGATAAAATTGCCGAGAGACTGTGCGATCTGAGTAGTGGTCATGATCGCATTATCCTGCTCACGAAAGTTCCCAAAACGTTCTTGCGCCTGTTGGAGAAAGGCTACCGGCCGTCAGATATCAATTATGGAGCGATGGCTCACAAGCCAAACTCACGCAACATGGCTTCGAACTGCGACCTGTCGCCTGAGGAGATCGAGGATACGGAAAAATTGCACGCGCAAGGTGTTCGCATCTGGATTCAACTGGTGCCGTTCGGGGGCCAGAAACTGATTGAGTGGAAGGTAGCACGTAAGAAAGCCGGGCTAAATCCATAGCAAAGACAGGAGGGAATCTTCATCATGGCTTACTGGCGTAGTTATATGGAGGCGATGATCGTGGCGCAACAAGCGATGATGGAACGTGAAGCCTCGAACATTGAGGAAGCTGCACGTGTCATCACGCAATCATTACGCCGAAATGGTGTCTTGCATATGTTCGGCTCTGGGCATTCCCATTTGCCGCCGGAGGAAGCTTTTTATCGCTCCGGCGGTCTGGCAGCCGTCAGCCCACTGCTTGATCCCAGTTTGATGTTTCATGAAGGCACGGAGAAATGCATTGCCCTCGAAAAATGGGATGGGTATGCTACTCGCTTTGTCCTGCCGAAATATGATCTGAGGTCAGAGGATGTGATGATGGTTTTCTCTGCCTCCGGACGCAACAATGCTCCTATTGAGATAGCACTGGCTGCTCATGAGAAGGGCCTCTACACTATTGGGGTTACATCTCGTCGCTATTCAGCCTCTGTTCCATCGCTGCATCCGAGTGGCAAACACCTTGCCGATGTCGTAGACCTGGTACTCGATCACGATGTTCCACCAGGAGATACCCTGGTACCTATTGAGGCAATGCCAGAGCTTGGAACAACAGGAGGTGCCTCGACAGCACTAGCAATTATCCTGGTTCACGCTATTACGGCGTCAGTTATTGAACACTTCGTTAACGCGGGCGAGGTACCACCCATGATACGTTGCCCCAACGTTGGGGTAGTGCAGGAAGCATTGCAAGCCAACGCCATAACCCTGGCGCTGTATCGCCAACGTCTGCCCTATATTTAGCGTCTGGTATCGAATGAAAGGTGAGCATGCATGTCCGCCAAGGACGAACAGATCAGAGAGAAAAGAGAAAGAGTCCCAGAGAGGGAACGCACATACGACCTGGTAGCCATTGATATCGATGGGACATTGGTAACTTCCGAGAACAAACTGTCAATTGCTGTTGCGTCATTGATACACGAAACGCAAGCCAGGGGGATCGGGGTAACACTGATATCAGGGCGTGCGAAAATGAAGGTGACGCCATTAATGAAAGAACTGGGCTTGATGCTTCCATATATTAGTTCTGGAGGCGCGCATATCATCGATCCATCAAACGGTCTGACAATCCTGTATTGTTCCTTAGGACAAGCTGAGACCGCAGAGATCGTCGAACTGGCGCGAGCTGCACAGGTATCTATTTTCTCCCAGGAACCAGACCACCTGTTTTATGAAGGAAGTATTGAAGATTTGGATCAATTGATAGCCGTTTCTAAAATTGATGCCATTGGCGTTGGGGACTTTCAAGTTGAGATTCTCAGGGTAGATGATATCTTGCAAGCGATTGCCGATCCGAGCAAGATCACTCTTTACGGTGAACCAGACATCCTGCTAGAGATCGAAAAGAAGCTGCAACTGCTCAATCTGCCCATCTACCTGACTTACTCAGTACCGACATACCTGGAAATCACCCGGTCAGGAGTCAATAAGGGCGAGGCACTTAAGCTGTTAGCCGCATATCTCGCTGTACCGCTGGAGCGTATCCTCGTCATTGGTGACGGGCGAAACGATATTAGCATGTTTGAAATCGCAGGGATGGCGGTGGCAATGGGCAATGCTCCCGAGGAGGTGAAGGAGATCGCCAACATAGTTGCGCCGTCGAATGATGAGGATGGTGTCGTCTGGGTACTGCGCGAACTGGTACTTGAGGAGCAGGCAACGTTTGATAAGTTCTGATGAGGCACGCGTGATCATGTCTCAGAATCGTTAATGCAAACCGTACTATAGTGCATCACAATCAAGAAGGAGATTCAGAATGGGCGCCAGTCAATTCTTTAGCGCTTTTCGTAATGTGTTCACCCAAATTGAAGAAACCCAGTTAGAAACCATCAGCAAGGTAGCAACATGGGGTACCGATGCCATCGCCGCCGATCGTCTGATTGTGCTGTTTGGTTCAGGGCATTCGTTTATTCCAACAATGGATACCTATCCACGAATCGGAAGTTATCCCGGTTGGCTACCTATTCATGAGCTTTCGACTTCGTACATGCCCACCGTACTTGGCAACCAGGGATTGCGGCAGGCGTTATACCTGGAAAAAGTGGAGGGATTCGGGCGGGTTGTGCTGGAGAATTACCGGCTTGACCCGAAAGATGTTATGATCGTGATCTCCAACTCGGGTGTAAATGCAATGGGCATTGATGTTGCATTGGGTGCGAAAGAACAGGGTCTGAAGACGGTCGCGATCACCTCACTGGCCCATAGCAGGGAGAGTAAGTCTCGCCATAGCACCGGTAAACGGCTCTTCGAGATATGTGACGAGGTGATTGACACCTGTGTACCTCCGGGGGATGCCCTGGTCACGGTTCCGGGTTTCCCCCATAAAGTCGCATCGGCCTCCACTATCGCTTCGTGCATCGTCATGCAGTCGCTGGTGGCGGAGGTGGCGCAGAACCTGGATGAGCGCGGCATTCGGTTGCCTGTATTCCCCAGCCATAACACGGGGATGGTACCTGAACAACATGCAGCGATTGATGCCATGGTTGACGCATGGTTTGTCGAACATGCACGCCGTACAGCAAGCATCTTTAAGTGAGGAGATATCTATTATGTTGCGACGACCAGGAAAGAAAGAAGTGTCTCAAGATGTCATGAATCGCCAGGAGACTGCCCTATGGCTGGGACGGGCTATGTCAACGAACGAAGTGACCTTGCGCGTTGTACTGGAATTGCTCGATGTGGTCGCCTTCCAGCAGGCTATCATCAAGGAGTTCTATGAGCAAGGTTGTGCTGTACCTGTACACGATAATGGTCAGGCGAAGGTGCTATCATTGACTATCGATCCAGACATCTCACATAAACTCATAGAGAAGCTGACGAAATTGCGTGATGAACTTGACCCGGTTTTGAAAACGGTTGAAGATGCTTGCCAGCAATTCGAGAAGGTGATCCAGCCAACCTGAATGAGCGGAAGCCATGCTGACGGGGCGTTGTATCGTGAGAGGAGGCAACATTGAGTGTATCGAGCGAGGTCGTGGTTCGCCACAAGGTAGGTCTACATGCCAGACCAGCTGCGTTATTCGTGAAAGCTGCAAGCGGCTTTGCTTCGCGAATTACGGTGGAGAATCTCACAAAGGGGACAGCGGCGACAAACGCCAGGAGTATTTTAAGTGTGCTTTCAGCGGCGGTGCAGATGAATGACCGGGTACGCATCACTGCTGATGGCGGTGACGCCGAAGCGGCTGTTACCGCACTGTGTGATCTGATCAAGAACAATTTTGGCGAGATGGGGTGAGCGTTCATGCTGACAAAAACTATTCAGGGGATGGGTGCATCAGAGGGTATAGCAGTTGGGCCTGTCTTTCGCTACGAAGTACACCGGCTTGTTGTTGATCGACGACAGGTGGATGATGTCAAGCACGAAGCGACTCGCCTGGACGCTGCTCTGGCACAGGCCAGGCAGGAATTGCAACGCCTGTCAGCGCAGGCTCAAGCGGATATCGGCGCGGACGAAGCAGCTATTTTCGAGGCCCATGCGATGTTCCTGGATGACCCCGAACTCCTGGAGCGAGTGCATACGACGATTGAAACACTACAGATGAACGCTGAATATGCCTGGCAGGAGGGGACAGAGCATTATATTGCAGCTCTACGGGCCATAGGCGATGAATACCTCTCGGCACGCGCTGCTGACGTTGAGGATGTGGCTCAACGGGTACAGCGTATTCTTCAGGGAGGCGGGACACAATCAATCACCCTCACAGAGCCTGTAGTGATCGTAGCCAATGATCTTACTCCGTCGGATACGGTGACGCTTGAGAAGACGAAGGTGCTGGCCTTTTGTACTGCGACGGGTGGCCCAACCTCACACGTGGCTATCCTAGCAAAAGCGCTCGGCATTCCTGCCGTGGTCGGATTGGGCGAGGAGGCGAACCAACTAGCTACTACTGCGCAAGTGATAGTGGATGGTACCAGTGGTGAAGTGCTGATCGGGCCGGACGAAGCCACAATAGCTGGCTATCGACAACGTGCGGGCTCGCTCTCGCAGAAACGCCAGGGGGCGCTCAAAAGTACCGGACAACCGGCGGTCACGCTTGATGGAGTGCGCGTAGAAGTCGTTGCGAATATTGGCAGTCCTGCTGATGCGATAGAAGCATTGCAATATGGGGCTGAAGGGATTGGCCTGCTACGCACCGAGTTTCTGTTCCTGGAACGAGAGACAGGGCCGGATGAGGATGAGCAAACGGCGGTCTACCGGGCGATATTTCAAATAATGGGGCGGCGGCCGGTGGTGGTACGCACGCTCGATATTGGCGGTGACAAGCCTGCATCCTATCTCAGCACCATCTCAGAGATGAACCCATTTCTGGGGGTACGTGGCGCCCGCTTGTCATTAACTCATACCGACGTGTTCCAGGCACAATTACGCGCCCTGCTGCGGGCTGGCGCAGGACACAACTTGAAGATCATGTTCCCAATGATCGCGACGCTCGAAGAGGTCTACGCGGTGCAGGAGCAAGTTGAACAGGCCCGGGCGATGCTCGAGGCCAGTGGTATGGATTATGCGCAGAAGGTTGAAATCGGTATTATGGTCGAGGTGCCGTCTGCCGCACTGATGGCCGATGTACTGGCGAAGACGGTGGATTTCTTCAGTATCGGTACCAATGATCTTGCGCAGTATACGCTAGCTGCTGATCGTACCAATGCGGGTGTCAGCAAGCTTGCTGATGCCTTGCATCCTTCAGTGTTGCGGTTGATTCGCGTGGTCATCGAAGCTGCTCATGCACAGGGAAAGTGGGTGGGATTGTGTGGAGAACTGGCCGGCAACCCACTGGCAACGCCAGTATTGCTTGGATTAGGATTGGACGAGTTCAGCATGACCCCGAAGGCCATACCGGTGGTCAAGCAGACCATCCGACATTTTAGTGCCTCGGAAGTACGTAACATTGCGGAACACGCGCTAGCTCTGAGTAGTGCCACCGAAGTACGTGCTTACCTGGAATCGGTGGCGCTGTAAAATGCCATACCAAGGTTCGCTTCTTCCCTTCACCACTTTGCGCTAAAACCAGTGAGAGCCCTGCTTGTTGATTGTCGAATAACCTGGTTCTTACAATTCGTGGTCATTAAAACTCACAGTCTTTAACCCGTAAAGCGCATTTGGTCCCGTTGCGCGAGCCGCGCAACGGGACCAAATGCGCTTTACGGGTTTATTTATTGCCTCTTTCCATTGCCAGCAACCATTCTTTGGTAGGTAGACCACCGCCGTAGCCGGTCAGGGAGCCGTTGCTACCGATGACGCGATGGCAGGGAACGATGATAGCGATGGGGTTGGCACCGTTGGCGGCTCCAACTGCACGAACTGCCGCAGGGCGTCCAATAGCCCTGGCGATATCCGCGTAAGAGCGCGTTTCACCGTAAGGGATGCGGAACAGTTCTTCCCAGACGGCAATTTGAAATGGTGTGCCGTGCAGGTCGAGCGGGCAGGAGAATTGCAGGTGTTCACCCGCGAAATAGCGGCGCAACTCGTCCATAGCGTGTTGTAGCGGTGCAACCTCCTCGCCTTGAATGAAGCTCTCAATGGGCATATGTCGTTTGACCCAGCCCAATCCCCAATCTTGTGTGGTGCCGGGTGTACCTGTCCAGCACACGCCCTTCTCTGTTGCCATTGCGACGCAAGTACCCATTGGAGTATGTACGCTGCTCCAATAGAGTGTTTTAGTGCTTTGTAAGGTTGTTATCAATGTTTGGCCCACCTTTCTTGTACGCATGTTCTTGGTGAGTATTATACCATATCACTCATCCGCAGCAACCTTTTTCTCTACTGTGCCATTTTTCTAAAAACTGGGTCAAAAAGCTCTTGACTTTTCGCGGAAGTGCAAGTACACTTCTAACATATTTTATCGTTGCTTAGTTTGTAGTAAACATGATTACACATAATTTGAAAGGGGGTGAGTTCTATGCAGATAGTGTTTGTAAGCGCAGTGCGCTGGATGCGGAATGGTGGAACTCATCCGTTGAACAACTTCAGAGGGTAGGAGCTATCGTAGCGATTCCTACGCTTACTACGCCTGTGCAAGTTGTTGCTCGGATAAGTATACATCCGGGTGTTCCTTTTGCCCCTACAATTCCTCATCATGCGTTGAACATCCTCAATATGAAAATGCTGAAACATCACACCACATAGAGAGAAATATGAAGCATCCGTTTTTATACGTTTTACAGATGAGTTTATCGGACGTGTTCATGCAGCCGCAGAAAGGCAATTCCATGTTGCTTAACAAAGTGCCGGTACGCCAGGCATACCCATTTGCCTGGAACTGGAATTTCACAGCCCCGATGGAGAGGAGGTGAGAGCATGAGAGGAAAATTACGAGATAAGCGTACAGAGACGAAGCGCGATGGTTTCAAACGTGATTTGTTGGAACGCCGTCGTCCCGTGAAGCGTGACAACCGTAACATCACCTGGCTGAATCAAGAGCCAGATGAAGAGGAGGATGGACTTCTGGAAGAAGAAGAAACTGCTGTAGTGGCAGTCAAGCAAAAGGGGAAATAACAGTGCGTGTTGCCAGTACTGGAACTGCAAGCTTCAGTACTGGCAACACGCACTTTGTAGACATTAGGGAATATCAATTCCCGGGAATAGACGGCGTGCGATGACGAGGCGCTGGACTTGCGCCGTGCCTTCAAAGATATCGAAGACTTTGGCATCGCGGAACCACTTGTGGATGAGTTGCTTGTACTCGGAGTCTTCACCGGGCGCGGTAATACGCACGGCGGTTGAGGTGGCTTTCATCACCAATCCCCCCGCGTAGGCCTTGCTCATGGATGCCTCTTTCGAGTTGGGAATGCGCTTGTCCGCCATCCACGCGGCACGCCAGACGAGGAAGCGAGCCATCTCTATTTCCTGGCGCATCTCCTCCAGTTCATTCTCCATATCGCGCCGTTTTTGTGGTGAGTAGCCCTTTGGCAACTCTTCCTGCACCCACTGGCAAGCGGTTTCGTAGGCTGCACGAGCTATGCCGATTGCCAGCGAACCGACCATCGGACGTGTGGCGTCGAGCGTGCCCATTGCCGCTTTGAAGCCCGCTTTTTTGCTCTGCTCGCGTCCACTGAGCAGGTGGTCTTTGGGAATGCGGCAATTTTCGTAGATAAGTTCCGCTGTCTGCGAGGCACGCAAGCCCATTTTTTCTTCGATGCGCCCGACGACAAAGCCCGGCGTACCTTTTGGCACGACGAAAGGGCGGATGCCCTCACGACCCATGTTTTTGTCAATGGTAGCGAAAGTAACGACGATATCGGCCCGCGCCCCGTTGGTGATATAGTGCTTATGACCGTTGATCACCCACTCGTCACCGTCGAGAACGGCGGTGGTGGACATACCGGCTACGTCGGAACCAATGCCTGGCTCGGTCAGGGCCAGCGCACCCCAGTGCAGTTGACCATCCATATAGGGGCCGAGGAAACGCATTTGCTGTTCGGGTGTACCTTGCGAAAGGATGGGCGGCGCGGCCAAACCCGGCCCAGGAATCGCGGTCGAGAGTGCAGCATCGCCCCATGCCATCTCTTCCTGCGAAAGGACGGAGGATATGTTACCTTGTCGCTCCTCTTCCCCGGCATCCTGGTTGCGTCCTTGCGCGGCGGCACCGCCCCAGAAGCGTTTCTGCATATTCCAGAAGAACGATTCAGGAATTTTCTCGGTGCGGTCGCATTCCAGTGAGATGGGACGCATCTCTTCGACTGCGACAATGTGTGCGTAGTCGCGTGCCGCTATCTGTGCTTTGCTGAGCGTAAAATCAATCATTATGCTTTACTCCATCGCTGCTGCGTCACGCATCCACATTTCGGCGGGATGGTCCTGGATAAAACCCGCGCCACCCATGACCTGAACGGCATCAGTGGTTGCCAGCTTTGCCAGTTTGACGGCCTGATATTGTGCGGCCTCGGCCTCCTGTACCAGCGTTTGAAGCGAGCCGTCTTTGTTCTTGTCCCATGTTGTCGCGGCACGCCATGTGAGCAGGCGAGCGGCGTCAAGTTTCATCGCCATCTCGGCAATGATGAAGGCGATACCTTGATACGAGGCGATGGGACGCCCAAAGGCAATGCGCTCTTTCGCATAATCACTCGCATATTCGAGCGCGGCGCGGGCGATACCGCAAGCAACGGCGGCCCGCAAAATTTGATAGAGTGTGGCGGCGCGCACCACTCCGCTTTCCCCAGGATTGCCGAGCATATCGCTGGCGGGAACTTCTGCGGAATCAAAGGTGAAGGATGTACTGGTGGCTGCTGACAGACCCAATTTTTGCACATCGGAGCGCACATGCAGTCCATGTACTACTGGCGGCAACGCGATTGCGCAGAGGCCATCCAGTCCGCTCGTGCCATCCAGTCGCACCAGGGTGATACGTGGGCGGGCATGACCACCGTGTATGACATCACGCTTGGTGCCATTGAGAATGTAGTGATCGCTTTCTTTGCGGGCCGTCGCGCTGATATCCGCCAGATTGAAGCCACCGGTGCGTTCGGCAAAGGCAAGGCTGCCGAAACGCATGTAGCCTTCAAGCTCGTCGCTGAACGGGGTGATGTAATGGCCTTTCTGGTTCTCATCGCCAGCCAGCAATACCGTCACAGGCCCGATCAATGAGCCAATGATGTTCATTGCCAGTCCGCCGTCACCGAAGCCAAGTTCTTCGGCAATGAGGGTATACGTCACGGCTTCGAGCGTGCCTGAACCGCCGTATTCTTCTGGAAATGGGGTGGTTAGCCCCGTCTCCAATAGTGTATGCAGCAATTCAAGCGAGATTTCGCCGTTTTTCTCGGCGCTGCGTCCATGAGGGCGCAACTGCTCGACGGCGATGCTGTGCGCGAGTTTGCGTATCTCTTCCTGCTCTTCCGTGGGAGCAAAATTGGGCATACTCCTTATATCCTTTCGATAATCATGCCATTTGCCATGCCGCCGCCTTCGCAAATAGTTTGCAGGCCATAGCGACCGCCGGTGCGTTCCAGTTCGTTGAGCAGAAAAGTCGTGAGGCGTGCGCCGGAAGCGCCCAGCGGGTGTCCAATGGCAACTGCACCACCATTCACGTTGATTTTACTCATATCGGCCTGGGTTTCACGTTGCCATGCCAGCACGACGCTGGCGAAAGCCTCGTTAATCTCAACGAGGTCAATATCATCCATTGTGAGGCCGGCGCGGTCAAGGGCTTTGAACGTGGCGGGAATAGGTGCGGTCAGCATCAAAATGGGATTATCGCCAGCCAGAGAGAACGAGACGAAGCGAGCGCGTGGTCGCAGCCCCAGCCACTCAGCAGTCTGACGCTCCATAATCAGTACAGCCGCCGCACCATCGCTGATTTGCGAGGAGTTGCCCGCAGTAATCAGGCCATCGGGCCGGAAGGCTGGTTTGAGGCTGGCTAATTTTTCCAGGCTCGTGTCAGCGCGGATGCCTTCATCCCGGTCAAATATGCCTGGAGTGCCATCTTCATTTTTCACCTGCACTGGCAGAATCTGATTCTGAAAACGTCCCTCCACTGTGGCTTGAGCGGCACGCTGGTGACTTTGTAAGCTAAAGGCATCGAGTTCTTCTCTACTGATTCCCCACTTCTGGGCAACGAGGTCGGCGCTGATACCTTGATGGACAAGGCCGTTATCATAGCGTTTCAGCATGAGGCTGCCGAAAGGTGCGCCGGGGCCCTGTGTGGAGGAACCCATCGGTACTCTGGTCATTACCTCTACGCCGCAACCAATAGCAATATCGTAGGCACCGCTAATAACGCCCTGTGCTGCAAAATGAATGGCCTGCTGGCTCGATCCGCACTGGCGATCAACGGTGGTGCCGGGGACTGATTCCGGGAAACCGGCGGCGAGGGCCGCGTTGCGCCCGACATTCAGACTCTGCTCGCCCACCTGCATGACGCAGCCAGCAATGACATCTTCGATCAGGCCGGGGTCTATACCTGTGCGCTCCACCAGGGCGATGAGCGTTTGTGCCAGCAAATCTACCGGGTGCCAGTCCTTCAATTTTCCGTTCCTGCGACCCACTGGAGTGCGAACCGCGTCAACAATAACTGCCTCGCGCTGTGTCATGAAAAGCTCCTTTGTATTCGAGCATCCTCCGTGGATACTCATTATCATCTTATCTGATAGTGGTTACAACTGTTGGCAATAGGATGACATTACTTCTCTGTACCCGTTATTGTACGTTACTCGCTGAGTTTTTGCCAGTGTACCGGGCCATGATATACTCTTGCCACACTCGGTAACCGAGCTTTCCATACCAGTCTACAAGCCATGTCCAACCAAGATACCTTTTCTTCAAGCCACGCTCGCGCACCATTTCCCGTTAATAGCATAAAATGGTTGGGTGTAAGTACCAAGATGACGTAAAACGTTGTTTAGCTGTTTAATTCCATCTAATTTACTACCATTCTTGCCCATTTTAGCCTCGATAATGCCAAATTGATTTTCATAACGCATTGCAACATCTATATCAATTTGTCCCATTGCATTAACGCCAATCATTACCTCATATCCATGTGCCTGTAAGGCATTTGCGAGTGCCGCTTCAAATGGGCTTCCTTCTTTGCGTCCTACACCAGTTTCTTGCCAGTTGCCAATTCCAAAATGTAAGTTAAACAGGTCTTTCAGAGTGGCACATTCTGGCAAAAGCTCATTCGAGGCTGCTTTTAGCTGCTGATTTTCCCATGTGTAGTGATAAACTCGGCTGTGTTTGCCTTCACTTTCCAGATAGAAAACAGGGGCTTCATATTGTTGAGCAATCTGATAAGCAGCAAGAGACATCGGTTTTGTTCCACCTGTTAAGTTAAACTCTGCTTTTTGGCTTGCGAGTTCCTCTGTTTCAAACATATCTTTGAGGGTTTTTGTTATTGCTTCTGTTTCATGGGAATTAGATTTAAGATCAAGGCCAAAGATTGTTGTTTCTTGCTGTAAGGCGGATTTAAGTTGTTTATACTTACTCTCTGTCCTCGTAGTATAAACTAGTAAAACATTATCAGGTTTGTAGTGACGAATCGGTAAAAAGTTAGGGAGGGTTTGATCCCCAACAAGAGCGACCATCAGTGTCATCGTAATTCTCCTTTCATATAGTTTGTATTCCGTTAGTACTAACGTCTATATCTTGCCTGTTCGCGAATTGACTGAAGATTAAGTAATTCTGCGACCTCATATGTTGTTACTGGCCCAGTCTTTGGACGTAAGCGTATCAACGCGGGAAAATGTCCGATGCGCCCATGCAGTTCAGCCAGTAACACAAAGGCAGCTGGTGCGAAACCTGGTGGGTTTACAAGCAATTTGCTAGTCTGCCATTCTTCGGAGGATAAGCCGACTGCATTTACGATAGCGACAATCTGAGGTACAAGCGGCTCATGCTGATTGATTTGTACAGGTATTGCACGAATATCCTCTATATGGGTGTCAGCAAGGGCCTCGATTTGCGCTCGCTGTTCAGGAGTGAGTGGGTGGGTGAAGTTAAGTACGCGCATTGTTATATCCTCGGATATGTTGGATTAATGGCTTCGCGTTTAAGAATTTCGCCAATAACAGGCAATTTTTCCGCAGTTACAACGACAATACTTTTGCTATGTGCTCTTGCAAGAAAATCCTTAAAAGACTGGAATTGACCTCTTTCTGTTTCAGGAGGTGTTTGTAGTGACGTGATTAGCAGTTTGCCCACAAATTTTCCCCCAAAAGAATTTGCCACCGAGTCCCATTTATATAAAGTATCCGGTGCAAACGTTCCTCTTTCACCTGTTTTGCACTCAGCAATAATGAGCTGTGCCTTATACGTCATTGCAACATCCAATTCGTTATTAGTATCACCATCCAAACTCTGATTCCATTTACAATCATCAAAGAGAAGCTGTTGTCCAGTCTCATCATATAGTTTGCATGCTTCGTCCCATACATAAGCTTCTAACCATGCGCCATTTAAGAATTTATCTTGTAAATGAGTCAATCTAAAACTGAGAGAATCGCTTGCTTCTTTGCTTAATAGACTTAGTAATCCAACTAGCTGGGCTTCCTCTAGCAATGCGAACGTTTCATCTGATACATCTGGAATAGTATAGAATCTAGGATTATTAATCCCGGGTCTATCTATAATTTTGTTCATGACAGTCTTTAGCAATGAAATATCAGACGGGTTTTTCCCTAATCTTTGAGCAAATTGGAACCAATCCTTTCTTTTACTATTTTGTAATCCTTCAAAGGTTCCTGCTTGTAAGGTATGTTTATATGCTGCTGCATATCCATCCACACTTATTTGAAAAATACGCTTATTCTGCATTTTGCCAACTAAAGATATAACACGAGTTTGAGCAGTATTAAGATACCAGCAATTAATAGACGTATTAATAGTTTCTTTGGATTTTCTTGCTGCTTCATAAGCCGCTATGCTCATTAAAGAGGTTCCCCCTGTAATATCAAATATCCATTCTGCATCTAAATGTTGAGAGATGGCATTTTCGCAAAGCTGTTGTATTTTATTAACATCGAAAGCATCTACACCCTCTGGGGTTTCCAAGTGGCATGTAAATTCCAGTTCGTTCTGAAACTTATCAATAGCTTGTTTTAGTTGAGGCAGATCGTCGTGACTTTGTTTAGAACTAATAGCCACAACGATGTTTGGCTTTTCATGAATAACTAAAAGTGCTGTTGGGAGGAACGATCTTCCCCCAAAAAGCGTTAATAATGCTTTTGTCATGATTTTACACTCTCTTTCTTATTTTTTCCTTTTTCCCTTAATCCGTTGATGAGTTAAGTTGAGTACAATCGTTCTGCAATCTCCGACATCCCAAAGCTCCAAATCAGTTCATTTCTCAAGAAACGTGACTAAGTTTTTATACCATGTCTTTTCAGCCGATGCTTTTTCACGACCGGCCTGTCGTACTTTTTCTACGATAGCAGTTGCGAGAATTTGACGGGCTTCATCAGATTGAAGTTGCTGCCATCGCTGGTAGTACGCTTGAATCTGGTTGGCTACATCTTTGTTTGGCATAGAGGTAACTTCTCTAACAAACCCTTGCGCTTTTTGTAGCTCCGGATTAACAGGCTGTTGTACTTGTAGAGTTATCTGAGGTGATACTATTTTGTCTTGCACATCTTTAAAGTACCCGTACCCCGCGCTGGTTTTGCCTCCTATGCCATACTTTGCGAGAGCTTCTTGCAGCCAAGTTTTTACTTGCTCCACATCGCCTTGATCTTTCTTTGGATTGCGTGGTGCCAGGGCAAACATGAAGGTTGTGTTTGCCACCGTTAAGAATGTGATTGGACTGGGATTCTGGTCGTTGGTTGGAGGTTGACCTTTCCCATAGTAATCCGGGTAGTGTGGATTCATGATATCGAGTTCAATTTTTGTTTCACCATTGACAGGCATAGCATCAAAGAAGATAACAGTACCTGCATGTTCTTGCGAACCGAAAATGCGCTTGACTGTTTCGTTATCTTTTTCAATCTTATCGCTCTGGTTTCCTTTAACCTCAGTTGTGACGTAGGAACGAGTCAACCCCTTTAATGCACTGCCGGGAATAAAGGGAATGCCATACAGATGATGAAGCGTCAAGTCGGTTTCGAGGACAGTTTCTCCACCCAGACCAACGACCATGCGCCAGTCGGTAGTGCCGCTGAAGAGAGTGGCACCTATCGCCTGTATCATTCTAAGCCAACGACTGTAGGCTGATTGCGCGAGATTGCTGTCAATATGTTTATCTGGTAGTATTTCTCTCAACCACGTACTTTTTGCCTGGCTATTGCCCGGCACCTGAGTTTCTGGATACTTGTCCAGTATGAGGCCGAGGTTTTGACAGGTAGCAAGTTGTTTTTCAATCTGCCGGGCTGTGATGCGAGGAAGATAAAATGTTTTGCTCATCAGTTTATACCTCTCCGGGCTCAGGCTCTTTGAGTTCGGCTTCAGCAAAACGACGTAACCAGTTGCCATATGCCAGGCACTCAGTAGTTGCTCGGCGGTAATCGGAATTGCTAGCGACTTCCATTATCCAGAGTAGCAAACCATTGTTATCATTTGTACTTGCGTCCGCAATTTTTTGGTCGAAATGACCATGCATCCAATGCGTAAGATGCTCCAGAAGGTAGAAATGAGCGTTTTTTTTGCCTTTCTCAAATTTACCTTTAGCTTTCAGGAACCCTAGAGTCTGTCCCAGGCCATTTATCTGTATCATTGCGTTGAGTCCACGTGCTAATGAGCGGTACTCTTTTTGTTCTTTTTCACCGCTGTTTTTGATGATCTGAATGTCGTCCCAGGCTTGTTTCCCACGTTGCTGTTCGATATTCTGGCGTCGTGGTTCTAGTTTTTGTTCAACCATTATTTCTTCCTTTCGTAATGCTGCTTTTTGCTCTGTCTTAACTTCCCCAGCGTGTGCGGACCATACCACGCCCAACAGTTTCATCCCCACCCAGTTGAAGGAAACTGCCTTGTTCTTTCGCCAGCGTTTTTGCCTGGGCTAATACTTCTTTCGCTTTCATTGTTGAGCCATCTTTGCGGGCATTGGTGGCATATATGGGAACATATAAAAGTGTGTCTGTCGGCAGATGCTCTTCTGTCCAGAGTGCGCCCCTTTCGACTGTTTTAGTTTCTCTACTAATGCGCACTCTTGTGATAATTTCTGTAGCGTAGAGTACAAAATCACGGAAATCATCATTTGGCAGAATAACCAGTGAGGATTTGACTTTTGCGGACCAGTAAGCGTCTGTACCAAAAGTTGGTAAAGCGTTCTCAGCAATCCAACTGGCGATCTGATCAACAGCCGGATCTGATTGTGTCTCGAAACTGAATTCTTCTAACACAAGCATGTTATTCGATTGAACATCACTTGCGGTAGTGATAAGTGCTTTGTCTTTAATTCCTGTGGGTACATTCCACGATAGGGATGTGTTTTGTCCACGTTCAATATCGCGTCTGAAACGATTCAGTACATCGTAAGAAGTTGTGTAAGCAAAGACGCCATCTAAGGAACGGACAGGGAAGAGCAAGATACGTGCATCACCCGCAATGAGTGCGCCTGCATGTTCATTCCCTTTACCTTCTTCTGAAGATGGACCAAAAATGATATTTACCAAGTTTCTTTGCTCGTCCGATAATAGTTTTCTGTCACCCTCGATGGTTGCACGCAATTTTCCTTTAATACCACTCCCCTGAATCATGGGATATTGGGTGGTCCGTTCGCGTTGAATTGGTAGGTCAATACTACTCAATCCTGAGCCTGTACCGGCGTGAAGCGGTGTTTCAGTGTAAAGGTAAAGCATGGTAGTTTCTGTAATCATTATTTCCAATCTCCTGCATATGTAATACCGTAACCAATTTGCCAGCCATTCCAATCCTGGTTCGTGGCATCGTCCGTGAGAAATTCTGGTATGGTTACTATTTGATCAAAAAAGTAGACACTCCCAGCGGGAACACATCGGTACATAGTTTTATTTTCTCCTGCGCCGGAACCAGGAACAAGACGCCATCCACCAATAGGCTGATAGCGATTGATGGAGGCGGCTACAGGTGGAACAAGCGGTGAACGCCATGTTTGCGGTCGCCAGCCGCCTTTCAGCACTGTCGGTGTGGCAAGGTAAAGTAGCGTTCCCTGTCGTTTTGGAATCTGTCGTGATGATTGAGAATGTAATACTGTAAAGTGTGCTGCTCGACGCTCACCACCTAATGTAACCCAGCCTTTGTCTGGCAGCTTCAATAATTTCTGGGTTTGGTCGTCATCTACGAGCGGTTCCGAATTAGCAGTTACCGTACCCCCAGTAGAGCTTAGTGCCAAACGCACATCTATGATAAAGCCATAGAAATAGTCAGGATTTACGTGCGGGTTCATGCGTAACTTCTGGACCTGATACAACTGACCTTCCTGAGTGGTTTTGGTCACATTATTCATGCCAATGCCCATGCGTGGTTCCGTGACAAAGATATCATTGCTGCTAATAATATCTTCTTTAGCAATATCTTTGTTGGTCCATAAGGCCGTTTGTAAGCCGTTTTCAGTCAACCAACCGCGCACGGGTTCTAATTTCCCTTGTGAATCCTCTATGTTCTCACCTGGGTAAAGCAATTGCATATTATCGGGAAGATCGGTCTGGATATCATTTTGTGTTTTACGTGGAATGAGCCGTACCTGACGTTTTTCCCCATCCTCCTCTTGTAAAATGTGTGATGGTGCGGGAAAGATTTGTTCCATACTCATATCTGGCGCATTTTCTTTCTTGTAGCGTCCTAATGTGATACCAGTAATGCGGAAACGCCCATACTGAGTACGATCACCAATCAGAGCAGTAAGCTCTGGTTGCTGGAATATCTGGTCAAGCGTTTTACCAATGTCCCAATGTGTTGCTATCATCGCACGGACCGCACCCTGTAAGGTTTCAGGTGTGGGCGGGAATATTGACTCGGCGAAGTTATTTTCCCCTACATCAAATGGACGGCCTGTACGAAACAGGAGCGGTTCCGTTGGTTCAAAAAAGAGACGCATTACTCTTCCCCCTTTCGTGTCAGAAATTCCATTACAAGTAACCAGCCTAATACTTCGACAAGCCCATAGCGTCTTGTATCGGAGTGTAGTTCAACTGCAAGCTGTTTTTCTTGATCATTTGATAGTGGAACTTTATCCATGGCCTGTGCTAGCTTGACAATGCGTTCTGCAAGAGCATCTATCTGCTTGTCTGATGGTTCCCCTTTTTTGTCACGCTGCCGTTTAAGTACGCGCCTAATTTCGCTTTGTTGCGCAGCTTCGTCAAGCTTCACGAGCGTGGGAGCCTCTTCCAGCAAGATATAGATGCATTTGGGCGAAAGATCGTTGTCGTTGAACAGTTTATAAAAGGAAGTGAATAGCTCAACAGGTTTGTCATCCAAACCATCATAGTGCCAATGGCAACCAACTTTTGTTTGTTCACCTGATCTACGTAGAATGGTAACGACAAGCGCATTTCTCCCATAACGTTTTTTCGCGGCATCTTCGGCTTCTTTTGACATGCGACGCACATAGGAGAGAGCAGTAAAATGATGGGCAATAGCAATGCCTGTACTTGCTGTGACAAGTTTTTTGCGTCCTTCTTCACGGACTGCGTTTGCTACTACCTCGTGATATTGTTGCTGTAATCTATTTACAAGATCAAGCACTGTACCGGTTTCCCCCGGCCGTACATTTATTGGGTCTCTAGCAAGAGGTGCTAACGCAAAAACATCATCTCCACCTGCATAAATGAGACGACCAGGATAATCCTGTTCAACAAGCTTCAGTGCTGATTCACGGGCAAATTGAGAAAGCACCTTACTGATTTCTTTATGTTCCTTCAAATTTTCTACACCACTAAGTAGCTTTCCCATTTTGTCGCCATCCATCTGGATCATGGCGTAGTATGAGGATGGTCGGGAGATATCTTTTGATTTAGCTTCGGTAACAAGCTTCCGAAGTTTTTCCCGGCCATTTTCTGCTAATGTATTAGTCTCTTTGCCTTTACTCCTATTGTAATCCTTTTCGAGTCGGTAAGGAGTGAATGTTTCTGGAAAGTAGCAATCTCCATCCCGCTTGAGTATACGTTGACCTTGAGTTACTCGTTTTGAGAGATTGTACAGGTAGGGAATGGATTCTGGAGATGCATCAGCTAATTTTTCGGTGGTATTTATCCAATCCTCTATAATATTGCTATCTACCCGCCCGCTAAGTAATCCCTCAACAAATGTGGCCGTTGCTATTGAACTGGTCGAAGGGAAAGGATTATTAGGTATAAGTGGTGATTTTGATTGTGTGGCAAAACGTTTGATTGTATCAATAGCGTCTAGCCTTTCGTCACCATCGTGGCTAATATCACGAGGTGACAGATCCGCGCTAGCGGTCAAATCTTTCCAAAAATCGATCACATCTTTCCGCGATGTGCCCTTTCCGTGTAATGCTTCTCGCTCGCCTGATATGGTGCTTTTTTCTCCCTGTTCACCCGGTAATTGTGCAGCAAAATTTCGTAGCCGTTTACGGGCGTCGAGAGCCTGTTGTGTACGTTCTAACCAGTCCGAGTATTCAGTTTCGCTTCCCCTGGTAATAGCCCAGAACACTTCAAAAAAAGTGTCAGGGTTGACTTGTCTATCCCAAATTTCGCGAACAAACGTTAGTTCGCTTGCTAGAGTGCTTGCTCTGCTTGGTTCCTCAATGATCTCTCTCCAAACGTTCTGACAAATGCCACGCCAGCATTCTTTAATATTTGTTTCGCATTGCACTATGCAATCTTTTGCTTGATCAAGAGTATCAAAAATGGCAACGAATTTGTTGGGAAGATCAGGAATTTTCTTCTTAATTTCTTTGTCTGCTGGGAAGACGAGTGATTTGGTAGGAATATCTCTCATTCCGGCTTCCATCAACGTTGAGAGCAAAAAGCTTCCGAGCCACAAATCGCGTGTTTTGCGTGCCTGGGCAATGAATGATTGTACTGGGCCAAGCGAGAACATGAGCATATACTGACTCATAGTATCACCTCCAGGGCATTGGGGAAGCGCGTTGCTATCCACCGTTCGATCAGTGCGTAGTCAGACATAGGTATTCCTGCTGCTTTTGTTTTGAAAAGCACTGCTACACCTACATATTGTTCTCTTTGTAGTTTTGTTACTCGCAAAAGTAAAGGTGATGATCTTCGCCCATTTATACCTTTAAGCGGTAGACCAAACACTTTACGTTGTTGTATAGGGATGGTACTACGATAGTCTTGTAATTCTTCGCCAATGATCCGCATTGTCTCATCGGCATTACGCCACGGTTGTTTCTCGTTTTGTAGTATCCAGATGCGGCAATTCCCGCTTGATAAAATATCGAATAGCGGCTCATTTGCGCGATGGGATGTTGTAGGATACATTGCTCTGGCTATTTTGATACCTTCTTCTATATGCAGTTTTAGCATCTGAGCCGTTTCTGAAGGAGTGAAAGAGAGAGCAGGTATATTTCCTTGTACATTTTGAACCGTTAGGCTGCCTCCACAACGACGCGAACGTGAACCCAGCCCACCCAGTTGAGTTAATAACCAGAAAGCTCCTATTGCTTGTTGGAAGTGCTGATTGTTCTCTTTAGCTGAGAGTGAAACAGAAAATGTTGTACCTATTGGAAAATACCAGCGAGCAGGTTTTACATTTCCTCTTGCTGGATTGCCGCTTCTTGCCATTGTCCAGAGTAGGTATCCTTTGCCCGTTGCTTTCCATTCGCCTCTGACTAATATGTTGGTTCTTTCTGTAAATGGTTCTGGTTCTCGTGATGCATCAGATATTTTGATACGTACTGATGAACCCTTATCGGTTGCTCCAAATACAGATGTTTCGGCTTCCATGACTTTTTTGAGGTGCTCACTATCTGTACCTATCTGGCCTCCGACTAATGCTCGCAGCCAGTAGCGCATGGCTCCACGAAAGGAGGGGGCACGGAGTTCTGCTGTTTCCTGGTCGGCTCCTGCGAGGAAAAGTGGCGTGATTGTCTGTAGGTCAAAGGTGACTTCTTCCATTCCTACAGTCCTTTCTGTTTCGTCTATTTTTGCATTCTCTGATGAGAATAGCATGTTACGCTCAAAAAGTCTTGCGAGAAAACTCCTGCTTTTTACGGGTTTTTCGCGGGATTTCTCGGATGCGTTTTTTACTCTGTTGATGTATACTCTGTGTTATTGAAGTAGGGTGCGAAGGTTTTGTACAGGAAGTGGTAGCCTAGACGTTTACGTGGCTCGATAGACCACTCTGCACGACATCTGTCCAGGAGTTTTGTCTTGTATCCATCAATGGTTCTGGATGAAAGATGTAAATCTTGTGCGACTTCCTGTTGGTCGAGACCCTTTGCAAAGGCATGTAGGATATCTAGTTCACGTTGAGATGCTTGCCGGACGACACTTTCACAACGGGCATGTTCCTGAGCGTCCATCTGGGATAGTTGTTCTTGCCGGGCGCTCCCGAATGACTGCGATTGATCGAAGATGTATGCGCCAAGTGAGATAAACTGGCCCTTGATGAGGCGAACACCGGAGTCTTGGGGCGCATGCATAAGTCTACCGTTTTTCGCTTGCTCTTTGATGTGGTCTGGGGTGTAGATGTGCCAGATGTGGTCGTGCCGGTCAAAATTGAGCGCGGCGACCGAAATTGCCAGTAGAGCCATCAGGCGACGACCGCCGGTGACGGAGAGGTGGATATGGTATCCCTTGCGTTTCAGGTCGCCAATAAGCCGGTGAATAGTATCAAGCGTGCCGTCGGCGTGTGTATCGTCAGTGATATCGTCAATAGGGCTGTGGTCAAAATACAGGATGTGAGAGCGAAAATGAATGGTGCGTTTCGCAGCTTCGTAGTAATCACCGGCGAATTCGGCGTTCAGACAGGCGAGGGAATGATGAAGGCGTGGCTGCGAGGCTTTCGGGTGAATGACGATTACCTCGCTGATGGGAAAGTTGTCTTCGAGTAGCAGGTCAAGCGTGAACGTGACAACCTGTGGTTGACCACCGAGGGTTGCCAGCAAAACATGTTTATGCTCCAACACAACGAGACTCCTAACTAACCCAACGTTTTATTCAACAAAGGAGGATAGAATGGTAAACCATTTACCTGCCATTATCATTGGTGGCCCGCCTCACGCGGGCAAGTCCGTATTGTTCTATAATTTGACTCAAGCATTGCGTCAGGGTGGTATTCGCCATCATGCGATTCGCGCCTGTCCCGATGGTGAAGGGAACTGGACTCAGGAAAGCGATCAAGAAACGGTCAGCCAGATTCGCATCAAAGGGATGTGGTCAGAGGCTTTCGTTAAACGTATCAGCCTCGATCTAGAACATCGTTGTCTGCCATTTCTTGTTGATATGGGTGGTCGTCCACAAGAAACACAGGTAGAAATCCTTCGTCAATGTACCCATTCCCTTTTGCTGCTCCGTACTGATAAAGACGATTATACACAACTATGGCAGCATTTGATAGTGGAAAATGGTCTTTTACCACTTGCCGAGATATACTCGCAATTGGAAGGCATCTCTCAGATAACCTCGCAATCCCCAATGTTAGAGGGTATACTTACTGGACTGGACCGCAATGCCCAGGCAAAAATTGAGAATGACCTCTTTAAGTTGCTTGTCGAGCGTATTGCCACGCTTTTCAGTTCATATTCTCCCCTGGAATTGGAAAGGGCGTTTATTGAGCAAGCCCCGACTGAAATGATCTTAAATCTATATCAGGCATTACAGTCTATAGATTCTGCTGCCCCAGAATGGGAAATTGCCATGTTGCAACCATTTCTTGCGAGTTTGCCTCCGTCGGCACCATTGTCTGTATATGGTATGGGTCCAAATTGGCTCTACGCGGCTCTGTCAGCTTATAGTTACCCACATCCCTTCTACCAGTTTGATCCGCGGCTACCTTTTGGCTGGATTCAACCGCTTTCTTTACAAATAAGCACTGCAAATTGCTCGGAGATAGAGGTTGAAACTATGCCTTATCAAGACATGATTGTCCTTTCGTTAAAGTTTCCCTCCAAGCATCTAGATTACTTTCAGCCAAATTCGTTGCCTTTTCCGCCGATCAATCCCAATACTGGTGTTCTCATTTATGGCCCTGTACCATACTGGTTGCTGACTGCACTCGTTCGCCTGTATCAGGAGCAAGGTGTTGCCTGGATTGCTCCATACTACGTGCCAGCAAAAAAAGCCGTGGTTATATACTCACGAACTGAGAAATATCATGTCGGTGATACAGTTTCCTTGCCTGACCAATGGGAATATCGCAACTCTTTTAGTTTACCCCATTCATCATGATAAATCATCTATGTAGGTAATAAGTGCTAGTACATAGCCTATCTATCTTATGGTTTGTGTAACCGTTTCTTTATGAATGCGAACCAGAGATAAGATAAAAATACTATGCACGTGTCAAAATATGCGGGAAGATTCTATAATGAGGAAAAGAAAGGATGAATTGTATTGATGGATATGGATAAAACCGAAGCAGTAGACACAATAAGCAATCCATTCCCAAATACGGCACCGGCGAAACTTTACGCATTTCTGTTGCAGTTGCGGCCGATAGAGTATGGGACGCTGATGCCTTTTTCGGGTGAACTGGTGCATGGGGCGTGGCTTGACTGGCTACGTTCTGCCGCTCCTGATGTTGCGGCGTGGTTACACGAGGGCAACAAACGGCGTTACTTTACCTGTTCCAGCTTGCAGTTTCCTATTCCCCCAGCGCGTATGCGTAGCGCGGAAAGGGACAATATTCACCTGCCAGTTGAGCCAGAGAAAATTTATACTATTCGCGTTACGCTGTTATTTGGTGAATTATTTCCCCTCTTCCATCAGGCACTGATGAATTTTAACCAGAGCCTCACTGGCGTCAGAAAGCCCCCATTTATGCAGCTTGGCAAACGGACATTTTTACTCGAAGAGGTGGTTATCAGCAACGATGATCCTTCCGGTTGGACCGGTTTCACATCCTTTTCCCATCTTGTCGAGAAGGCAAAATCGCTCAAGCTGGGAAAAATAGCAACGCTCAACCTGGAATTTGACTCTTTAACCACGTTCAGTCGCGGCAATGTGAAAAATGCATCCTATGGGAACTATCACGCTCTACTCCCCCTGCCGCAGTACGTTTTCCCCGGCCTCGCGAAACGCTGGTACGAACTGGCCCCGGCCGAATACCATAACCTCATAGATATCAACGCCATCGAACAATATATCCATGATGATGGAATTATCATCACCGATTACGACCTCAAACCCCATCAATTGAAATTCACTACACATATCCAACCGGGCTTCATCGGTTCCTGTAAATACACTCTCCGTGGCCCCGATGCTCCCACCACAGAGGAATCACCACTAACAGTACGGCAGCAGTTGTTGTTGCTGGCGCAACTGGCGTTTTATTGTGGCGTAGGGTACAAAACGGCAATGGGAATGGGGAGGACGAGGGTGGTTTAGGAAGAAAGTACACTCGAAATTCAGAACATTTCTGAGAAAAACCAGAAGTACTTCTGATGTGCAAGGCATATTGATTATGCTATACTGCTGACACTTGATTAAACCTCTGGATGAAAATGAGAGAAATTGGAGGTAGAATTCCTGTGGTAGATGTATTGATTGCATTCGATACCGACCACATAAAAAAGTATGTGTTCGGGACGGATACGCTAAAAGAGATTCGCGGTGCCAGTTCGCTTCTCGATCGCCTCAATCGTGTAGAAATGGAGAATGTGGCAAAAGAGAAGCAAATTGATGTTTTTCCTATCTACACGAATGGTGGTTCTGGCTTGTTTCTGGTGGAAAAGGGACAGGAAGATACTTTTGGTAAGGCTGTGCAAGCAAAATATAGAGAATTGACTGGTGGCGGTTCATCCATTACTTATATTGTGCAGGAACTACCACCGGATGCGCCTCAGGATAGAGATGAGCTACTGAAATTTCCTATGCAAAAGACGCTCAAGCTTATGCGCTACAAGTTGCGAGCGCAAAAAGACATTCCCCAGGAATATATTGCATTACCCTCGCATCCTTTTATGCGCCCATGTAGTGAATGCGGTATTGAGTATGCTGGGAATATAGAACTGGGGGCGTATGAGCAAGATGTGTCTCTCATTGAAACTGAAGAGATAGAACAAGGCTTGGACGAGGACGAGTTGAACGAGCAGGTGGAATTTCTTTGCATGAGTTGCCGGAATAAGCTTATAGAGGATGAAAAGGTAAAAAAGAGAATCCAACCGAGTATTAGGCACTACCGGGGGAATCTTGTCGGCAAGTCGCCCGTTCACGAAGAAAGTCCCCTTTGGGATGCATTGATTAAAAACTTGCATAGGCATTTGAATTATCGGCTTCCCTTTGATACAAAGCGTCCCCAGGATTTCAACGTTTTCCGTGCATTTAAGGGCGCAAAAGATTACATCGCACTTATCTATGCAGATGGCAATAATATGGGGAAGACGATTGAAGGTTTCCGAACGTTAAATGAGATACAGGCATTTGCTGAGAGAGTGGATTCGGCTGTCATGATGGCAACGAGTAGCGCGATTGCGGAGCATTTGCAGGTTGGTCGGCTCACAAAACCGGGAGTGGAGTTGCCGAGGGGTGAAGGAGAGCCGTTATTTCCTTTCGATATTCTGTTGCTCGGCGGAGATGACCTGGTGATGGTGACGCCTGCTTCGGTGGCTCTTGATGTTGCGCTGACTATTACAAATGAATTTCATAAGTTAACAAAAGATAGCGATCCAAAAAAGAAGGGCTATACGTTGTCGGTCGGCGTCGTGCTGGCTCCAATGAAGTACCCCTTTGGGATGTTGTTGGAACTTGCCGAGACGACGTTGAAATTCGCGAAGAAAAAGGCAGCGAAGCGGCAATTGGATGCAACAGGCGTGGATCAAGGCGAGACGGGAATGATCAACTTCATGACAGTGCTGGGGAGCGCGGGTCGCAATTTCAGTAAGTTCTATGGCGTGTTGAAGAGTACGAAGGAAGAGAAGGATAGGACAGGCCAGGATTTTTATGCGACCTTACGCCCATACGATACGGAACAATTCTCTCTACTGCTAGAAGATATACGTAAAGGGCGTAAAAAGAATCTGGGACGTACAAAGCTGCATCAGTTGCGTGGGGCCATTCTGGAGAAGAATCTGACAACTTCGATTTCGGATGTGCGAGCAGGATTGAGGAACTGGAACAAGGAGCAGAGCAATTTCGTCGTGGATCATCTGTATGCGTTCGCGGCACGTTACCAGCAGCAACAAAGCAAAGAGGATGATCCATCGTCGCTGTTTTATCGTGTGACGTTTCCCTGGTTTGCTGATGGCAAGGATGCAAATATCTATCGCACATCTCTATTGGATTTTGTTGAACTGTATGATTTTGTAATGGTAGAGGAGGGTGACAGTGGCGACGAGGACTGATCGTATACAAATAAGCTACACACTCACGTTCAAAACGCCGTTTCATTGTGGCACTGGCATACGCGAAGGTTTGATTGACCGCACGGTTGTCAAGGACGGGCAAGGCTTCCTCTATGTTCCCGGTTCCACTTTCAAAGGGATGTTGCGCGAACGGTGCGAACAACTGGCGCGTATGTTTGAAGAGCTTGACGACGACATGCGTGTGCTGATTGCCGATCCACACGAGGAGAAATTGGCGTTGCGTGGCTTCGGTAGCACAACGACGATGATTACGCGCATCTTCGGCTCGCATATCCAACCGGGGCATTTGTACTTTGATGATGCCCGACAAACGGATACTGAGAAGTCGGAATACGATGATAAGAACGATAGAGAACATGGCAAGGGCAAGTACAAGAACCTGCAATTCGACCTCTATACACAGGTGAGGCTCGACCGGGTTACTCGTACTGCTGTACAGGGAGCGTTGTACACGAGCGAGTTCGGGTTGAGGGATTTAGAGTTTCACGGCGATATTATGGGCTGGCTGGAATGTATACCTATCAATGATCAGGCGGGTAGCCCGACATATTCGCTGCTACTTTTACTGGCGGGATTGCATATGATTGACCGGCTCGGCGGCAATAAGTCAACGGGAAAAGGGCAGTGTGAATGTGAGATTACGAGCGTGAAAGTTGGCGATCAGGATATCAAAAAAGAGCAGTGGCAATCCTGGTTTGATGAGTTGGACGCGCTCTCGCTCTATTCGTATTCATTGGAAAATACGGTGAAGGAGGAAGAGGCGTGAAACAATATTCTATCACTTTGAAAGCACTTTCACCTCTGGCAATTCGTGCTGACCATGCACAGGATGGATCGGTAACAGCGAAATATGTCTCCGGTACAACGTTGATGGGAAGTCTTGCCGGTGTACATAGGCATATGCACGGTGACAGAACAGATGAGTTCGCCGCTCTTTTTTTGCATGGCGCAGTGCAATATCCGAATCTATACCCGGCGGTGTTCAAAGACCCGAAGATACAAAATGCGACATCTCCTGTTTACCCACTTCCTAAGACCGCACAAAGTTGCAAGCGTTTCCCTGGTTTTCAGTATCAATTTGAGGGGCATGGTGTGCGCGATACACTGATAGATTGGGCATTATTCAGTCTGGGTTCAGATGGCAAGGGACTGAAGGCGATAGAGGAACATAAAGATTGTAACGTCTGTAAGGAATCTAAATATTACTCATCTATGTACCTTTTTCCTGGTTACTACCGTCGTGATGACGAGGAACCGGGTGTAATTATGTCAGCCGAAGTTGATAAGTGTATACGTTTGCAGACGCATACAGGCATCAATCGTCGGACGGGAACGGTGCAGGAGAGCATCCTGTACAATCGGGAAGTGTTTGAAGAGGGTATGCAGTTCTGGGGCGAGCTAAAAGTGGCAGATGAGCTGGCTAGCCAGTTTGAGAAGCTGGTCGAAGACGTAGGCTACACAGGTCTGGTACGTGTTGGAACAGGGCGAACCCGTGGATCAGGCAAAGTCACGCTTGGCATTGACACGTTCAATGATGCGCAAGGGACATTTGAAGCTTTCAAAGTACGCCTGTCTGAATTTAATGAGAAGCTGCGTGAACAGGCAAGGCCTTTTGATATACAGGTACCGGATGGATTTTACTTTGCAGTAACGCTTCATTCGCCTGTTATCCTGTGTGATGACCTGTTACGGTACGAAGGGACGCTGAGCGCGAAGAGGCTAGCGCAATTGGTGAATGAGAGTATATCTGTGGACACTTTCAAACGGGTATACCAGGCGGCAAGTGTTCGGCGCGTAACGGGATGGAATGAATTGTGGGGAATGCCGAAAACGAATGAATTTGCGATAGAGATAGGCTCCGTGTTCCTGTTTTCTTGCCCGTCCGAACCAGATAATACATTGCTGCACTCACTCTATAGTCTGGAAGAGCAAGGCATCGGGCGACGAAAGGCCGAGGGTTTTGGGCGTATTCGTATATCTGACCCATTTCATAGAGAGGCAGGTTTGCTATGAATCGAGAGATGCAAATTATACGTGAGATAAACGGGGAGGCAGAGATTTTTTATGATGATGCAGTCAATCTAGGTCAACATGCTGCTCAGACATTAAAAGCCTCGCATCGTTCACAGTTGACGGGCCTGGAAAATATCGCAGAAAGTGCATACAAGACGACGGATATTCTGGATTACATTAAGAAACAAACGGCGCGTTTTTCCTACTGGCGTCAAGGATTTTCACGAGGTGGACATCCCGACGAAGGCTTTGGTGAGCGTCTCAAGAATTACTTGGAACGTGAGTTGCCCAGGAAGCGAGATAGCATCTCTAAAAGGCTAGAGAATAGTGATAAGACTTACGAAGAGAAACAGGAGCGGCGACGCATTTATCTTTTGCTCATGCGCCAGTTTATCCACCACATGGTTATAGAGTATGAGTACAGCGTGAGCCAGGATAACAGGCACTAGAACATCGGCCAGAGGAGAGCGTAATGGCAAAGCTTTCGGAGGACCAACTGCAAAAAATATGGTTCCTGAGTGATACCGTTCTATACCCTGAAGCTGTCGCATTTATACGGCGATTGGTCAATGATGAGCAATGCTCGCCGTTGCCCACAAGCCAAGTAAAAGGGTTGGAGAATATCGCGGAATCCTATAAGTATGATAAATTATATCATTTTGTGACGCACCAGCGCGATCGCGACTGGCCCGTCTCAAAACAGAGTATCAAGACACTCTATACCAATCTGGAAAAAGACTTCACGATTATGAAGAACAGACGACTCAAAGATGAATTTCATCTTGTGAGCGAAGGACTAAATACTCAGGAGGCCAGAGATGAAATCAACGCTCTAATGGCCGCGCTGGCTCATGAGTTTATACAACACATGGTGGCTGAGAACGGGTTACTGGATGTCGCAGAAAGAGAAAAAAGGGCGAGAGAGCAATCAAACAGGAGGTAATAATGACAACACTTGAGCAAATGGATCGCTATACATTGCGCAATCGTTACGTTTTTCAGGGACGGCTCGTAATGAAAACGCCATTGCATATTGGCGGTGGTAGGGCAACATTGAGTCAAAGCAATAGCCCTGTTGTGCTGACGCCGGAAGGTCTGCCCTTTATTCCCGGTGCAAGCTTCAAAGGGGCTCTGCGTAGTACAGTTGAGAAACTGGTACCAAGCCTGTCCACACAGTTATTCTCCTGCGGCTTGATTGAACTGGACAGAGAAGAACTTGATGAAATTGAGAAGAAGCTTAAAGCAAAAGAGCAGCCAGATAAGCGGGTATGTTCAACGCAACTGCAAAGGTACTTTGCAAACAAGAGGCGCGACAATCCAGGACAAAGAGATGCTATTGTGCGTGAGGAACTTGAGATGCTATGCAATACCTGCCAGTTGTTCGGCTCGCCGTTTGCAGCTTCACATATCAATATTAACGACCTGTATATGCCGAAAGACGAACAGAGCGATGTCATTGAGAGACGCGACGGCGTGGCAATTGACCGCGATAGTGAGAAGGCGAAGGATCGCCTGAAATATGATTTTGAAATCGTACCATCTACTACTGCCTTCCAACTGGAAATTACGCTTGAGAACGCTTCTGAAGAGGATTTGCAACTGGTCTGTGTGGGATTGAGTGAGTTCGTGCATGGTTTCGGCGGCATTGGTGGACTACGTTCTCGCGGTCTGGGAGCCTGTAAGCTTGAAAATCTGAATGTATCAGCCCTCGAACTGACAGGCATCAATGAAACTCAACGTAAGGAGCGATTGCGCAATTTCTTACTCAGGCGAGAATTCTCCAGTACCTTTACGGACAAAGATGAGCAGGGACTGGCGTTTTTGAATAGTCAGATCGAGAAGATTTTCAGGTAAGTGTGCCAGAGGAGCAGGTTATTATGCTGAAGAAAATAGTGAATGAGGCGTATTTTACGTTGCGTATTACTACCACCGGACCACTACTGGTGAAATCCGGCCAGGCAACGGTAAGCGGACCCGACATGACGCCAGTGTTAACGTTTCGCAATAGCAAGCAGGAAGTATTCATACCGGGTAGTTCGCTCAAAGGCGTATTCCGCAGCCATATCGAAAAGGTCATTTGTAGCCTGAGATCCCATGTTGCTTGCTATCCTTTCACGAGTAGTGAGGATACTGCCGCTGATATTGAGTTACGCTATCGTGATTATCGTAAATCATGTAGTACCATGTTTACTGAACGCTCGAAAGATAATCAGAGGAACGATAGTACGGAAACAGTTTACAGGGATAGTTGTCCGGTATGCCGACTTTTTGGCTCAACCGGCTTTATCGGGCGTGTTGCTATCGGTGATGCTTTCCTCGTAGCCGGTCAAGTAAAAGAGGACGATCCTGATCAGCGTGGCATCAAAGAGCAACGTGACGGCGTGGGGATTGATCGTTTGACGGGTGGTGCCAGCCATGGAGCCAAGTTTGAGTTAGAGGTGGTGAGTACAGGTGTTGCATTTGAAACCGACATCCACCTGCGCAATTTTGAGATGTGGCAACTGGGCATGTTGTTCGTCGTCTTGCAAGATATGGAGGACGAACTGATACGTATCGGTTCGGGGCGTTCGCGTGGTTTGGGAAAGATCAAAGCGGAGTTGAGTGGGGAGTTTAAGGGAATTGCTACCTACTCTATACGCCACGGTGAAAGCAGCAATGATGAACCTGCCGACGAATTATGGGGGTTGGGGCGCTGGCTTGATGATGGCAGCTATGGGACACAGAAAAATGATCTGGTGAAACTATCGCCGCCCGTTGCAAAAAGTGATCGTGGCATACGCAAGACGCGGATTTTTACAGGTGAGAATCTGGACAATCTACGAGACGCTGCTATTCAGCAATTTATAGACCGCATAAACGGGTGGGAGCAAGTTATACCGGTAGCAACTCCAACTCGGAGACGCTAGCCGTTGTGTCGCAAGGAAGGAGGTCTATTGTGACAGACAAGATATATGCAAAACCGGTTGAGGATATTGATGAACTCATCGCCAGTTATCAGTTCCCACCGGATGCTTATGTGCTGGTGGAACAATTGCCGACGAAGGTTGTACTGAACACAGAGCGACAGAATCTGTTGTTATTCACTCGTTTTGGTGACATTGAGCAGTATCCGCGCCTGAGTAACTATACTTCCGGTCGCATTTTTACCCTCGATTTTGAATTGCGCTGGGAACGCCAGAAAGGTATGTTCCACGTTGTGTATATCGGGGCGGAATGGGGTCAGTTGTTGCCTGTAAAAGAGACCGAAATCAACATGGCATCATCTCGCAAAGCTTATTATTATCTCTTTGGGAAGAGGCTAAATGATGTGGGAGAGAATAACGATGTTGCGAGGATTGGCCCACCAGCCAGAGCGGGAGATTTCGCGGAATTGCGCATACCCCGGCTTTTGCGTTATCCTGAGTTGCCGAATGCACCACGTGCGCAACGTTTGAGGTTGGCCGTGCGCGAGTACATTGATGAGACCGGGCAAGTACAGTTATTCCGTTTTCTAAACCTGGAGCCTGGGGAGGAGGAATCATGAATCCATATGATTTTGCGCGTATAGATTGGAACAAGCCTCCACAACGTGAGATGCCGGTGTGGCATAATCGCCTGACGAGTACAGGGACCGACCCGCTTTACTCAGGTTCTATTGAGGTTGATGTGTACGTCGAAACGCCGTTGTTTATTGCCGATCCGCGTACTGCACCAACCGATCCCCGCAGAGCCGCGCAGTCCATCAAAAACAAGCTGGGCGAATATATCATTCCGGGAAGTTCGCTCAAAGGTATGTTGAGGACCGTCGTTGAAACACTCGGCAACGGTTGCATGACGTTGTTTGATGGGAGCTATGAACGCAATAGCGTAAACTACCGGCGTGAAGTTCCCGTAGCGTTCCAGAAATGTGACGATAACACGAATCTCTGTATTGCTTGCCGCACATTTGGTATGCTCAAAGAGCGCACTAGAGGTGTGTTCCTGGGCAAAGTCAATATCGGCGATGCCGTTGTTGATAAAGAACGGCTCTACACTTACGACCCCATCTATACTGCCGTACTGGTGGAACCCAAACCGCATCACGCCGATTTTTACCTGGAAAAGGGCGGAAGACACATTGCTGGACGCAAATATTACTTTCATCATTCGCAAGATAAAGAGCCACTCACCGCCGATCGTCTCATTCTCATGGGTGGCAGACCGGCGAATCGCTACATTCGGCCGCTAGACATTGAAACGAGGTTTCATTTCCGCCTAGACTTTACCAATCTGACTAAAGACGAATTCGGCGTATTATTGCTTGCTGTTCGGCTGGAAGACGATATGCGCCACAAAATTGGCTACGGTAAGCCGTTGGGGCTAGGCTCCATCGAGTTACGTCCGATAAGTATGATGCTCATTGACTACTCTACTCGTTACACACAAACTGGCGCGGGACACAGCAAGCGAACTGTAAAAGGTGATGATGTGTGGAACGTGATTGATGGGTATATTAGAGATTTTTCAATGACAGGACTCGTACACATAGCAATGGAAGACCTGCGACGCATCTGGGGCTGGCCTCCCAATCCCGATGTTGATTACTACTATCCCAGCAAACGAGACTGGTTCGATACTGATGACAGCATAGGAAAGCGGATAGTGGATACGAGAAATGTTCCCCGGCAATCATAGAAGCAAAGCATAGGCGAAACAATCTGTATTTAGAGCAAGGAGAAAAAAGATGACAACTTTTTCATCTGATGAAGAAATTTTGAATTTAAAACGTCCGGCCACGGCGTTGCTAAGCTATGCACATGAAGATGCAGAAGAAGTAAAATATTTACAGCTACAACTTAAAGTACACGGAGTACAAACATGGCGTGATGAAACCGACCTTCCAGATGGGATTCTATTTGAAGATGAGATTGTTGATGCTATTGAAAAAGCTGACGCTTTCATCATATACATTACTCCACAATCTCTTGCTTCTGACTTTGTTTGGCGTGTGGAAATACGTGCTGCATTAAATCGAAGAGAACGCGATCCAATATTCAATATTGTGCCCATTCTACGTGGTGTCAGTTTTGCTGAATTGCAACAACAATGCGTCTCTTATGGTTATCGCTCTTTAACTGATTTTCATGCCGAACAGCTGCCAGATGCTATTATTCCCGAAACAGATGAACAATTTAAGGCAAAACTGAGAGTAATTGCTGGACGAGTCTTAAAGTCATCACTTACGCTACGATTTCGTCGGATAAAAGCAAACCAAAACTATGAACCTTGGATTCGTTTCTGCACTTTTAGCGATAAACCGCAAGTCCCCGCCCTTGATCTTGACCTGGACTGGTGGGATTTTTTCCAGGATAAAGAACGACTGCCAAGTGCAGAAGAGTGGCGAGATATATTGTTTCCGGCTTTGATGAATATAAAAAATGCATTTATCGAGAAACATGTAAGTCATAATCTCCATTTATCACTCAAGACAATTCTACCAGTAGCTTTTGTGTTTGGCTATACCTTTCGGGCTACAACGAGCTTTACATTAGTGCTGGAAAGCAAGGATGGCCCGTGGACTACTGCCGGGATGTCATCTGCTTCACCATCATTGCGCCGTATATCTTATAATGGAAGTGGCGATAAACGTGTTGCTGTAATTGAGATTACTATAACCGGTCTCACGGCGAAGTCGGTTTCAGATTATCTTTCGACCTCACATCTTTCATATGGTCACCATATTCGCTATGATCTGGTAGGTGGACCAGATTTTGTGAGAGGTGTGAAAGATGCTGATCATGCTCTGGCAATAGCTCAATATATTGGTAAAGAATTGCGAGAATTATATGGTCAAGGTATTACTCATTTCCATCTTTTTGCTGCTATTCCGGTCGCTCTGGCTGTTTTATTAGGTCATCAATTTAATGCGTTATGCCCAATTTCTCTGTATGAACATGCTCATGGGCAGTATGAGTATACTTGTGTACTTGGTGCGGCTGCGAAAGACAGATAGTACTGTGAGGAGCATAAGTTCAACTGCTATAAATTATTCCTTTGTACAAGCGTAACCTCTTGCTGTATCCCTTCGATTTCTGATACTATAAGGTTGGGAACTGTGGGCGTAATCTGGTAAAGCTTCTTTTTCTTGTGTGGCTTTTTTGTGTTGGTTTCACACGGAATGCATGCACAGGGACGGCGGAGGGCCGGGAGCGATGCAGCAGGAGAAAGTTACGCTTCCTGTGATAACCCAGCCAGTAGCAGTGGGTGCCTGAATGAAATAATCAACCCGCCGTAGGGACAGCTTCAGCCAGTCCGTCCTGAGATTGTACCGTATGACCCAGGACGGACTGGCTGAAGCTGTCCCTACAATGGATCACTAATTATGCGGTTTTCCGTCAATTCCCGGTCGTTTGCTTAGCTGTTGCCTGTATCTGATTGCGATGGTAGCGGTGGATACCATGTGTTCACCTTGCATGATGTTCCTCCTGGAAATATCTAACAATTACCGTGTCTGAGAGCCTTGCAATAGTATATGCTAAAGCACAGTTTAGTTGCACCAGGCAATGGCTTTCGTGAAGTAGATAGGCCTATCATGCATGGTAGAGGTTGGAATGGCAAGCGGTACCCCCTTGTCACTTTTTCAGTTCCCATGTATAGTAAGGAGAAAAAGAAGGTCGAGGTAAAGTGGGAGCGTGAGCAAGGGGGAATATTATTCAACGCGCATCTGGCTGTTGAGAGCAGGCTGTACAGGTGCCGAATTGGAGGAACTGGCAGCGAGCGGTTATCTCGAGATGCAGCGTTGGATACCAGGGGTAAAGCACCTGTCACTGGTACGTTTGAGCGGCGAACAGGAAGGGCGTTATTTGTTGAGGACAACTTTCGCAAATTACGAAACGTACATGTACTGGCGTCAGGTGGAGGAAGAGGCGCCCGATTATTGGGAGCGGTACGCGGCAATCTTGATGCAATGGGATCAATTATGCACCCTTGCTGCGGAATATACCGGTCTGGGCGTATTGGATACGCGAGTTGATACTGGTGTGCGGGCTAATTGATTAGCAAGCTAGTTTTTATGTCTTTTTTAGAGAGCGACATGAATGACCATGCAGCAGAATTATGGTGTATTGCGGGTTGTACGGGTGCGGTTGCCCGCGAATGCAACGGCAAATCTTCAGGAACGCTATCCGTCTGGTTGGTTGCCGGAAGAGCGGCTGGTGCATTTACTAACACAGCGCGAAACGACGATTGGGCGAGCATTAAATAACGACATCATTTTAATGGACCCCACGATTTCGCGTGAGCATGCACGTCTGGTGCTGGATGACGCTGGCTGGCATATCACCAACCTGACTGCCCATAATGTCGTGCGCGTCAATGGAGCCGTTGTTCCCTATGAGGCGAGCTATCCATTGCAGCCGCAGGATATTCTTATTCTGGGCAGTACGATGCTGCAATTGATTGCCCCCCAACAGTCTTCAGCAAAAGAACACCCTGAGACCGAGCCGGAGTTAGAGAACGTCACTGAGCCGTCTCGCGCAGTAAAGTGGGCAAGTAAGTCACCGCCGCATTCAGCCGAAAAGGTATCAGCCTCTCAGAATTCTTTGCTTTCCATAACGCCACCCGCATCATTAGTGCAGAAACAGGATGCGCAGTCGGCTGCGCAAAAGCATATATCGGCACCGCTGGATGCCGAACCAGCGGCTCAGGATTGGGATGAAGAAGAGAGCCTGTTAGGCGCGGGCATAACCATGCAGTTTGCGCTGCCGCAGCGTATGGGTGGGCGCACGCGCTGGCTTATAGTGGGTGGTGGTGTGGCTATTCTGGTATTGAGCGCAGTGATTACGGTTGTGCTGAATGGCCTTGTGGGCCTATCCGCACTGGCGCAGTATGGGCCGTTAGACCTGTTGGCTGCGATAATCATTCCCACTATTCCGGCGCTAGGGATTAATCTGCTGGTCAATTTCATGGATCGGTTTGAGCGCGAGCCGTGGTTTTTGCGCCTGGCCGCCTTCTTATGGGGTGCGATCATCGCCATCCCCATCGCCTTTTTTGTCGAGCGTAAGCTTGACACAACCCTGCTCAATCTGTTGGGGCCGAATGCCAGCGATGTGCTACGCTCAGTCTTCCAGGGATTGAACGCGGGTATCACTGAGGAGACGATCAAAGGAGCAGGGTTACTGCTGCTCTTCTTTATATTGCGCGACGAGTTTGACAATGTGACCGACGGTATTGTGTATGGCGCGTTAATTGGTGCGGGCTTCGCGATGGTAGAGAATTTCCGCTATTTCGCCAACGATTTCCAGCAATTTCCTGTCTTTCTTATCGTCTATCGTATTGTGCTGGGTTGGCTGGGACATTCGACCTTTACCGTGTGTTTTGGTGCTGCGTTGGGCTATATTCGCCATACACGGATACGCTGGCGGCAGATGGTTATTCCACTGCTGGGTTTTTTGCTGGCAGTAGGACTGCATAGCTTCTTCGATTTTGTCGATTTCCAGGCCAGCGCCGCTTTAAATGCGTCACCGGGTGATAGCAACGTGACGTTTTTATCGCTGCTTGCCCTGATTGGTGATTACATTCCCCCGTTCCTTGCGCAAATATTTTTGCTATATATCCTCATCAAATCGCTGGCACATGAAGCGGCGGTGATACGTGAGTTTCTGGCCGTGGAGGTCAGCAATGGCGTGGTGAAAGTGGATGAGTATGCCCTGTTGCAAAACTCGTTTCACCGCACGAAGGCGGAGCGGCGTGTCCGGCATCAGCAAGGTTGGCGTCAATGGATGCGTGTCAAAGCGCTGTATCAAACAGAGATAGGGCTGGCGTTCCGCAAATGGCACGTGAGCATGGGTGATAAGCCAAAACTTGGCTATCTGCAACCAGAGGACGCCTATCGCCAACGCATCAAAAGGTTGCGGTATGAGATAGCGGCGAATGAACCAATTTCCCAGGGGCATTAAACTTTCATCATAAGGGCAAGGAGCCAAACTCATGTTGAACTTGCGCCCTTATTTTATGACGTCGGCCCGTAAAACCCCCGTCTTTCAAGCGGGGGATACAAGGGCCTACCTTGTGGGGCGTGATGGGTTGGGATTGCTTGACAGTTGACGCAAGTTGTAGTAAAATACACGCATGGATACAAACACTTACAGAACAACCCGCATATGGGAACGGACACTACAAACGCTGCGTTTCATCCATGCCATGACCGGTGAAACCATTGTTGCCATTCTCGATCGGTTGGCAAAACAGGAGCTTGAACGCTTACAAAAGGAGCAACGTGAAAAGCTTTAAGTACCGCCTGTACCCAACTGGCAAACAAGCTCGTACCTTGCAGTGGACGCTTGACCGCACAAGAGAACTGTACAATGCTGCCTTACAGGAACGCCGGGACGCCTACGAAGTCATCAAACAGCGTCCTGACTTCTATGATGCACAGGCACGAAAACACGCGCTACAGGCGCAAAACATCAACTACTACCGTCAAGCT
>Ga0307373_10000825_pt1 | contig 59549 bp, 46 predicted proteins | sample OX2MG_FD_202534 | JGI IMG/M metagenome (GOLD analysis project Ga0307373, IMG submission 202534) | Soil microbial communities from Risofladan, Vaasa, Finland - OX-2 | ecosystem: Environmental > Terrestrial > Soil > Coastal area > Acid sulfate soil | place: Finland: Risofladan, Vaasa | collected... | reverse complement strand
CGAAAACGTTGGCATCCATTATTCGCTCACGATTCAGCGATGGTACGATAACTGGGAAAAGAACAAGGAGATGGTTCTCGCGGCTTACAACGAATGGTGGTTCCGCTGCTGGGAAGTATTTCTCGCGTGGTCCGTCGATATTGCGAAGCAAGGCAATTCCACCTGCTTCCAGATCGTCTGCAATAAGAACCTCGATACCTATAACCGCCCTCGCTTTTTCTCCGGCGTAAACTTAGGCGAGCGCGACCTTCACACGAATGGGAAGGTCGCGGCGGGCGGCGTGCTGGCGTAACGGCGCTTCCAGCCCGACAGTCCCGGGGGACGACATATTTGTAGCCCCGGACGTGAGTCCGGGGTTTTGCGGTTTTTTTTAAGAGACAGAGTTCCGAGGGGGACGACACTCATTGAATTTTATCCAAAATTTCGGGCCATTGCGTCTCCCAATCTGATTCGAATTTCGTGAGATTGGCCTGCTGACATCGCACCGCTCCATCCTCGTATACGAATTCCCATGTTAGATTCGGGCCCTGCTGAACACCCAATTTGCCGAGATCGTATAGTTGATTGAGGTCACGTCTGGGAATGACAAGGAAGCTCGTCCATTGTTTCTTTCTTCGAAGTGCCAATACGTAGGTGAGCTCTACGTTCGGAGTTTTTACCAATTGGTCGCGCCGGAATTTAAATTGAGCTCGGCAGCTGCCATCCTCTCGTTCCTCGGCTGTTGCAGTCTTGACCTGCACGGGCCAGTATCCTTCTGCTCCGTCTTCAATCACAAAGACGTCTTCCCCCACATCGATTTCCGGTGTAGCGGCATTGTAACCGCGGGAGAGAAATTCAGAGAGTACCGCTAACTCCCCACTCCGCCCAATATAAAGCGATTTTCGATCGGAGTATCTTCCTTCAAGCATTCGGATAAAACTTTTGACCTGTCACGGGATCGACAACCTCATAGCCGCCGAATTTTTCCTTCAGCTCTTTTTCCGATAGCTGTGTCAGGAGTGTGGCCACTTGCTCATATAAATCTCCACGATAATTCTGGAAATCACTTGCGGTCTCGAATGCGATGAATACGCGCGGGAGAGGATGAATTTTCGGCTCGACTTGGTGCAATTTCAACTGACTATTGGTATTAAGGCTAAACGTCAAGCCATCGCGCTGGGAGCTTTGTGTGATTTGTAGCATATCGTAGAAACGGAGACACTCTCCCCATAGTTCGGTTTGTCATCCCGCAGTCGTTTCCATTTCCCGCACAATCCCCATACGAATGGGAAGGTCGCGGCGTGCTGGCGTGCTGGCGTGCTGGCGTGCTGGCGTGCTGGCGTGCTGGCGTGCTGGCGTGCTGGCGTAAGGCTGCCCGATTAGTCGCGCTCTATTGCGAGACCACTGCGGTTATCGGCGCGGTCTTCAGGACTTCGGCTCCGTTCATTCGGATACCGAGCGTGAGGGTGATCGGGCCGGGCTGGATGTCGGGGGGGGCGTTGAATTCGAGCGTCATTCCGGCGGGAGTGATCCCGCATGTCTCGACAAACCCGCGCCAGGTTTTTCCGCCTTGTTCGAGATAAAGGAAATTACCCGTGGGAAGTTTATCCCAATCTTTCATAATTCGGTGGTTAAGCGCGACCCATTGTTCGGAGGGAGAGAGGTGGCTCAAGCCGAGATTTTCTTCCAATTCAGCGCGGGCCTTTTTCTCATTTACGGAACCTTCGGGCACGAAGCCATCTCCGATCACTCGAAAATTCGTGAGCGGTTTTATTATGTTCCCTTCGACGCCCGTAATCGCCGCCGTGGGTTTCGCGGCGATCGTAAAATAGTAGGGAATGCTTGGATCGGTTACGTTGACGAGATAAAGCGTCGCCCGCCCGGATTCGAAAATTACCGGCGCCATGAACGTCGCAATGCAGGAATCACCCACGGTTTGGTAGGAGCCGAGCGAAGTCCAGACTTGCCTTCCATTTTGCTCGATGCGCAGGATCGGAATGTCCGATTTCACCCATCCAATCAGCCGATCCGCCGTGCAGGACGCGCGAGTAACGGCGTGCGTAGGATCCGGATTTTCGAACACAATGATGCCAAGCTGCCCCGGCACGATGGCTTTTGGCAGGCTATACACTTTGAGCTTTCGGGCGTTCGCGGTTCCGAACGCAAGAAAGGTGAAGAGAAGAACGATTATCGAAATGATCTCATATCGGCTCTTTTTCATAGTCTATTTTTCCATGAATGGTAAGCAGGGTGGAGGTATGAATCTAACAATAAGAATACCCCTTCCTGTTCGCGCTATTTTTGGATCATCGGTGATCCTCGGACCATGAGCCACGCGCCGGCACGCACGCGGGTCATGGTAGTGTCATCCATTGCGGACTCACCTTCCGGACGAAATACCCGGAGCACCTCGAACCGTTCGAGCGGCAAGGTTTTGAGAAGCGGCGGCCCAGACTCGTGCGAAATATCTTCGAGGATTGGCTCCTCCATCAAATCGGTCATGCCGCATTGCATGATAAGGAGATCGCCCGGATGAATGAAATCGCTCGTAAGATAATCGACGGCCGGCGGACGCGGAAGCTCGCGCGCCATTCGGGAAATGGCTTCCGCGGAATCCTTGAAGAGGAGTGGTGAACGAAGAATCCTTGCAATTCCCCACCGCTGCGCCAGCCTCCGAATGGCGAGGATGCCATATCCATTCAAGTCTCGGCCATAAGGTACGCTGGCCCATTCGAAGAAATTTTGCTCCGCCGCCGGTCCATCGAGCGATGGATGGATGGCCCGAGAATAGAACTGCGAAAATCCAAGATAATACCCTCCCACCGGTTCCGGAAGCAACCAGAAAGCTCGTGGATGATCGCTCATCCGTGTTCCCTGAGCCTCGATGCCGAGTACATCCTTCGTCAATCGGGCGTGGTCGTAATCGTTGTGGAGATACGCAAGATAATTCGAATACGAATGAAAAAGACCCCACGCGAATATCCCGAATGCAATGCCCACGGCAATTTTCCCAGCAATGCGGGGACGCGGTGGATGAGCGATCACCCACGAACCGGATGAGCGATCATCCACGTGTTCGCGGCGTTGAACCAGCGAAGCCGCGAGGGCAACGATCAGCAAACATGCAAAGGGCACGATCATTACCATATATCGTTCGAAGCTCCGGCCCAGGATCGAAATAGTTACGAGATCGAACACAACGAAAAGCATCATGTGCGCAATGGATTTTCTCCGTTCGCCGCGAAGCACAATCGACATTATCACTCCGGCGGTAAGCGCGATCTCGGTTATTCCAAAAAGAATAAGGTGCAGCTTCGTCCAAAAAAAATGGGCTGCTTCCATGGCATTATAGCTTCCGCTCTTATTCAAAAAAGCGAAGAGCCAGACCGGGGCGTCATAAGGCCAGGGCACGAGCGTGGCGAACGATCCGAGCGACATCAGAACAAAGCAAAGGAATGCACGGCGAACGGAGTAGCGCCGTGCCACAACGCCCGCAGCCAGCCAGAGCGCACCCGGAACAACGGCGTTATACTTCATCAGGAAGGCCGCTCCCCAAAGAAGAAAAATAAGCAACAACTTCACCGACGTGCTTTGAACGGCCTTTCTCTTGAGCGGCGTAAGATTTTGTGGATCGTGCGCGGTACTCGCGGCGAAATAATCGAATGCAATGCAGCCGAGCAGGATAAAGAATAATTGAAACGTATCGGCGAAGAGAACGCGGTTAAAGGCAACGGCAAAGGGATGGATCGCGAACAGGAGCGCCGTTACCCCGGCAATACGCTCATCGAACAGTCGCCGCGCCAGCCAATACACGAACAAAATCGAAGCGGTCCCAAAGACTGCCGCCGGCAGTCGCAGGAGAAATGGAGAGTCAAGCCCGCGCAGCCCAAGCAGATGAGCAATCAACCATACAAACGGCGCGTTCGAATCCGCATCCCAAAGAGCCGTGTGATTTCGTAGCATATCCCGCGCGCCGATTGCGACGGAAGCTTCATCAAGCAGCAGGGAATGCGACCCGAGCGCCCACACTCGCACCACAAAGCCGGCGGCCATGGCGAGGGTGAGGGCGATCGGCCCAAAACGACGGGGATTGTGCGGGGAAGTAAAACTTATGAAACAGGAAATGAGCTTTGCCCCTCATTTGTTTCCATCTTCATAATTTATATTCCATCTTTCGTCCGCCGTCTTGTGCCACCCAGCCGTTTTGGGCTGCCCATGCTCTACGCCGCCGCGCTGCTGGCGGTAGCGTGGCACTCGCGCTTTGCCATGCTCAGCAACGATGTTTTTCCCCTCCGCTGGCAAGCGGAGCACCTTTCGCTATACCATCCCGAAACTTTTTTCGACGGTTTTTTCCCCATTGGCTATCCCCTGCTGCTTCGTGTTATGTCACTCACCGGAAATCCGGTGCTCGCATCGCTTCTTCTGCATATTGCCTTCGCGGCGTTTTATGTTGTGCTTGTTCGCCGTTTGCTTCCCGCTATCCTCGATAGCGCCGCCGCTCTCGTCGCGCTGCCGCTCGTGCTATTTACTCCGCAAATCGCCGGAAATGTGCTGAGCGTGACGCCCGATTTCCCCGCTGCATTCTGCGTCGTTGCCGCATTTTTTCTCTTTACGCGCGGGGATACCGGGCGAAATATATTCCTTGCGGGCGTGTGCATGGGAGCCGGTTATCTCTTTCGGACGCACGTCATCATATTGGCAGTAAGCTTCGCGCTCGCAGTTCTCCTGCTCGAAAAAAGTCATCGGCTGCGCACGGTGTTTTGGTTTTGCGTGGGCGTGCTTCCCTTTGTGATAGCGCAGGGGCTGCTGCAAGTTTGGTCCGGTCATGGTTTTTTCGAAAATGCGCAAGCCTTCAATATCTGGCGGACGATGTATGGCATGGACTGGAACAACCCTCCCGCGTTGGGCGGCGCGAGTGTGCTCGATGTCATTCGCGAACACCCCCAGGTCTTTTTCGCGGCGTATTGGGGCGCGATTGTTCAGGGATCGCTCTATCTTCTGCCGTGCCTTATCGCGATGCCGTTCTTATGGGTTAAGAGAAGGAATCTCCCGCATCGGATGCTTATGGTCTTTACGATCGCCGCGCTCTTCTATCTCATACTTACTGCAATTGGGGGAAGCCCGCGCAATGTAGCACTTGTCATTCCCATTCTTGTTGCCGATACCATTTTCGTGATCGGTCTTGCCTTTGCGCGAGTACACGATGCTCGAAAGCAGGCCTTCGCTTTAGTGCTGGCCGTGCTGCTCTGGTGCTCGGGAATTATTGGAATCTTTATTTTTTCCAATCGCTCGACGCGAAGGGTGCGGGACTACACGAACGACGAACGGCTGCTGAATGTACAGTCCAAAGCAGATGCCCTAAAAGTTTATACGGACGATTTCGATTTTTATTTCCCCGGACTGCGGTACGAAACGCCACGGGAATCCGGCGGATGGCCGGAGGCCGGGCTGCCACATTACATCGAGGAATTTCCACACATCCGCGATTCCTCCGCGCGCGTTTTACATGACGATCTCGTGAAGAGCGGCGTTCACTGGGCCATGTTCCGCATTCCACCCTATGACGGGCGCGGAGCGGAAAGCGCAAGCAGCGATACCGCGCTCTTTCGTCCCATCTATCGCACGCCGATGCACGTAATTTATCGCGTTGAATAGCACATTATTGGCGCGGGATCGAATGCGCCGGTGGAATCCCCCACGCGCTGCCAAATGGCTTGCTTGCAATCCGCGTAATAAGGACTACGGACGTTGAGCATCCACACAAGCCGGAATGGAAAAGCTCCCGTGCTCGCAACCGGCTCGAATTCGTTGGTTCGTGCGAGGCCGTAGGCATCTTCCACAAAATCCTCGCACGAATCTCGTGAGTAGATAGGCAAGAGAAGAATATCGGGACGTTCCGATTGCACAATAGACTCACGCATTGCAACCGTGCGAGCATGGGCAATTCGCGCATCGTTCAAGCCGAATAAATCAATGTGATGGACACCAGATTTATAGACCACATATCCCGCGTCGCCATAGGCAAGCCGGAGCGAATCCAGGTGCGGAAGAAGCCGAAGATCGGTCACAATTGGGTCCATGCTCGCATCCCAGATTTCTTCATGCGCATCGAGCGATTGCTTCGTTCGCGGTGAAAGCATCGACAAGCTAAGATGTGCAACGAGTGCCAATGCCGCGAAGACTGCGAACGGTCGAAGTTTTCGCCGAGTGGCAAAATCGCGCGCGCCAATTGCCGCGGTGATACATAACATGGAAAAGGCCGGCCAAAGGAAACGGTCATAAAGCCCTTCGAGCGGAAGCACGAAAATATAGAATGCGAGAAGCAAAACGGCCAATGTGCTGACCATTAGGATCGCGGCGTTTTTCCAGCCTCTTATTCCAAGCGACAGTCCAACAAGAACAAGTGCGCTACCGACGAAGAGCCGAACATATTGCAATCCGGGAAAAACCGAATGAGTACTTGCAAGCACTTTGACGTAAAACGAATTTGGCAGCAAATCGCCGAAATACCACCATTTCCATAGTGCATACAGTCCAAGAGCGATGACGAAAGCAATCGCCGCTTTTGTAGCAGTACCCTTCAGGATATGGAGAATGGAGCCACGAAATAGCGGCTCGAAGCCGGCGGCTGCAATGAAAATAATAGCCCCGAGCAAAACGCCCTCCGGCCTCGTAAGCGTAGCAAGAAAAGCCGCTCCGTAAGCAGCGAACAATTGGTTCCGATTCGCGAGCAGAATCGCAAGCGCGCAGAGCATCACGAAGAGGCTCGTTTCCATGCCGCTCATCGCATTGATCCAGGTAAGCGGCGTGAGCCAATAAAACGCGATCGCAAGCAGGCCCGCTTGTCTATCACGCACACGAGCGGCAATAGAAAAAATAATCAGGCCGGTGGCGATAGTGAATGCAAGTCCAAGTATTTGCGAAACAATAAGAAGATCGGGCGTTATGAATCGCGCGGCGGCAAGCAGGAGAACAAATAAAAGATTTGTAAATCCTTCCGTGTGCGGGGCGCCGATATTCCATACTAATCCGTAGCCAGAGGCAACATGCTCGGCATAACGGAATGAAATAAACGTGTCATCGAACGGGAAATGCGCGCGGAATTGCCAGGCGGCGACCGCTATCACAATACCAACGATGCCGGCAATTATTTTCATCGAGCAGCTGGTTGTTGCGCGTCCAGTTTGAAAAGCAAAACCGTATCCCGCCAATTGGAATGGTTGAAATAATCGCGGCCCACATCGCCGCTCTCGTCGATGTAGTGCGCGATGAGATGGCCAGATTGTACAATCCCTCGATAAAAGGGATCGTCGCGCGGCCGGTCTTTGGGATAGGATTGGGAATTATAAAGGACCGCATAGTTCACATGCTCCCGCGCGAAGAACGAATCGAGCGGTTCGATACGCAGGGGAAAGGAGATGAAGTGGTCCGTCATAACCCGAATGGAAGAATCCTGCGAGAGCCGGTCGAGCATCGGCGGCTCGGTAAGGACGAGCGGCTTGGAAGCAAGCGGCCACGTTGCGGTGATTTGCGCTTCTATAACCCTCGCGGCCTCCTTGTTGGATGCGCCGATGATGGAACCATTTGCAAACGCACGATTACTGTCGCCCCAGCCAAGGATGAAAGCGATAATGGCTATCGCCAGGGATGGAATCCATGCATATTTCCAACGCTCGGTGAGACGCGATAGCGCAATTGCAAGTCCCAAAAACATCAACGGAAGCACATGAATGAGATAATTGATTTCCGCTCCCTCGAGAAGCAGCCAACTGAAGCCTACTAAGAGCGAAGCGATTGCGAAGGTATGCCGATCTCCACGTCGCCAGATAAACGGAACGGTTACCGGCAGCAACAACACAATGGGTGCTTCCGCAATAATCTGCTTAACGCGCGTGACAATATTAGCAACCTGCACCGATCTGGAAAATGGCCGCAGAATCGGTATGGAATGCAGCACGTCATGGAATTGAGAGGCGCTCTTTGGGAATAATTCGAGTGAACCATTCGCCAGATAATATACGAGGATTAACGCAGCAAGCATGGAGAGCAAGCCGGCCACGGAAACCAGGGCCGCGCGTATGCGCCGCTGCGGCTGCGTGAACCAGAAGAAAAAAATAAGAGCCAGAGGGGCGAGCAGTGTAAGCAAGTGGATCGACGAACTCACCGCGAGAAACAAAAATACCGCACCATAGCCGAACCACCAAAGCGGCGAATGGGAAATGGGTGGAAGTCGCGGCGAATATTTAACCCCGATCGCGATTGCAAGAAGCACAATCATTCCCGCTAACAGATCGGGCCGCGCGGAATGGCTTGCGAAGAAAAAAGAACGCGTCGAAAGCAGCAACAGGATCGCAGTCGCCGATGCCATTCGAGAAGAACCCAGCATTCGCGAACTTGCGTAGAGTGCAAATAGCAAGGCAATGGAAAGTATGGCCGTGACGCATCTTCCTACAGCAACGGAATCATGGCCCGCGATCCATGCGGGCAGGCCATACAGCACTGCCGAAAGCCACGCCATGCCGAGGACCACTCCTTTGCCAGATTCGAGTTGCGATCCGACGGCGAGTGGGTAGCGCACGATGCCCGTAGTGATTTGCTGCGTCGCTTCGGTCATAAGCCACGTCTCATCGCCAAACCAGCGGAGTGAATTCGGCTCGGGAAAAACAAACAGTGAGCGAAGTTGCGACACGAGCAACGCGGCCGCCATTAGAAGCAGTAAGAATGGTAATATTCTTCGCACCCTTGATTCCACGTTTAGTTATGCAGTCGGTAAAGCCTTATGGTATCCGGTGCTCCGAGATCCGAATCAAAATACGAGCGCCCGATGTCCGTAAAGTACCCCGCCCGCTCCCAGAGCGGCGTTGCCAGCTTTTGAAGCGCTGATGTAATCGGTCCGACCTCGCGCATGTAATCGGGCTTCCATGCGCTGAGATACACGAGCGCGTAATTCACATGTTCCGCGTGAAGAACGGAATCGACATTTAGCGCGCCCTCTGGAAATTCTACAAACTGGGTCGTCATCAGGCGAACATTCGTATCGCGCAGAATTTCATGGACTGCGGGATTGAACGCGAGCACCAGCGGATAACTCGAATCCGCCTGCTCGATTTGATCGAGTGCCGCGCCCACCGCCTGATAATTATCCGACAGGAGTTGGTAACCTTTTCCATGGGCGCCGGGCATATCTCGAATAGCCATTATCGAAACCGTAATGCCGACTCCGGCGATAAGCCACGAGCGCCATTCTATTCTTACCAGTCTGTTCAGCGCGAGCGCAGCCACAAGGCTAAGCACGGGAAGAATATAAATGAGATAACTCGTCGGCGCGGAGCTTTCGAATTCAAGCCAGGAAAAAAGTACGACGAGTAGCATTGCAGCGTGCCATCTAACGTTCCAATGCCCGGCCTTTCGAGCAAGCTGGATAATAGCGAGGATTCCGATTAACGCAAACGCAAGGATGTATCCAAAACCAAATTCTTTGAGTGTTCCCCATCGTTGAGTGAAATTGGCAGTTTGAACAGACCGCGAATAAAACCGGAGCGCGGGAATATCGTGAATATTCAAAGCGAAGGAACCATGCAGCGATGATCCCCATAGGGCTTGTCCTCGCAGCAGCGAAACGCCGATCAACAATGCCGCGAACACGGCCGCTCCACCGATAAATGCGATAACAGCTTGTAACCATTTCGCGCGCGCGTGATAAACGACCGTCACAAAAGCAGCTAAGGCCAGCGCCAGCGTGACGTGGATCGTGATGAGAAGCGTGGCAGCAGTAAGGAAGCCAACGATCGCCGCGGTGACAATACCGTTCCACTTTGCTCTGTGACGCAAAAGTAAGTACACACCAGTAATAATCGCGAGCGCCGAGAGAATGTCATATCGCGCGGAATGGCTCGTGAGCAAAAACGAGCGGGAGGTGAGCAGGAGCAAAACGCTGAATAATCCGAGCAGCCGGTCGGAAGTGAGCCGGCGAACGATTTCATATAGCCCCACCAGCAGTGTGAAGGCGAGGACCGCCGTTACGGTGCGACCTAAGAGAACGATATCCATCGCGATGGGCGAAACGAGCGCAGCCGGAATGCCATAAAAAATCGCAGGAACCCACATATTCCCGAAGAGGATTCCGCTGCCATGCGAGAGGCTCGAACCAAGCGCATACGGATGCCGAAATACGCCGGTCAAAATTTGTGTCCGGAATTCAATCATGAGCCAGCTTTCGTCGCCCCACCAAAGATACGAGTCGGGCACGGGCATCGAATAGAGTGAGAGTAGCTCTATCATTACAATAATCGTGACGAGCGCAAGCAGCGCGAAGAATATCCATTCTTCGCTTTTCGCGCGCATCACCGGCGATACTGGGGCGGGAGGAATGTTATCGAGCAATGGGTGAAAATCTATATAGGGTCACGGTATCCAACGAATCCCTGGCATTCAACGTCGTTCCAGCAAAATAATCCCGGTGAACATCGAAGAATATTCCGGTCCGGCGAAACACGATGGTGCCGAGGCTATCCGCAACGGGCCGAAGTATCTTATAATCAGCAGAATAGGTCGCGCCATCGTGGGCGGCATAAAGGAGCATATAGTTTATACCAAGCCGTCGCAGTATGGTTGGCACCGGCGCATTCGACACTGGGAACCCAATAAGATGCGCGGTCATCAGACGAACGCTCGGCTCGTGTTCGAGCCATGCGATCGCCGGGTTCTGCGCGAGAACAATCGGCTTCGAATAGAATTGGCCTTTCGACTCTTGCATGATCGAATCGAGCGACGTGGCAAGCACGCCATGATTCTCTCGATCGAGTGTTCGGGCGAGAACGCCGACGCGAACAGTATCGCGGAACCCGAAGTAAAACATTAAAATACTGACAAGCACAATCGCTAAGTAAAACACTCGGCTTGGTTTCCACCGCGCGGAGATTGAAAGCATAATTGCGAGAATAAATAACGGCAACACCTCGATATAATAATAGAGCGCCGGACTTTGAAAGAGCAGCCAGGCAACGGCGATTATTATTGCCGCACCACTCAGCCATCGCTCACGAGCAGTGGCCGGAACTACTCTGCGTACCGCGACGCCACTTACAATCGCCAACATTAGAAGCACTAAGAATGCCGGCGCTTCGGACCACAAACCATGCACGCGCTCCAAAATATTTGCGACCTGCACCGACCGCGAGAAAGGACGAAGAATCGGAAGCCCGCCCGCCACGCTTTGAAATTGATTCGGAGCGGACGATGGCCCGAACAGCGAGATTGGAGCGCCGGAAAGCGCGTAAATGGAAAGCAGCACCGCCAGCATGACGACCGCTCCTCCCGCTGCGGCGAAAAGCGCAGCGGGGCTTCGATAACTTCGAAATCGCCACAGCATATAGAGCGTAATCGCGCCGAGCAGTGTAACGAGATGAATGGAAAGCGTAGCAAACAATACCACGATAACGCCATAACCAAAGTACCATCGCGCGGTTGGCATCCAGCGCCCTTCGCGGAGACGTTCATATCGCGCGGCGAGATACCATGTGAAGGCGAGCACGGTAAGGCTGGCGGCAATATCCAATCGCGCGGCGTGACTTGAGAAGAAAAAGCTTCGCGTGCTCATGAGCAATAATAATGCGAAAAGCGCGAGGAGGGGGGGAGCGTGCAGCCTGCGAAGCATCGTATACATCACAAAGAGCATCAGGAGCGCCAGCGCAAAGGTTACCGTTCTGCCAATTGTAACGAGATCGGCGGCGCGCGCAAAAATTATTGTTGGAAGGCCGTAGGCTGCCGCGGCCAGCCATGAATTTCCGCGGACAAGCCCATTCGTAACCGCGACGCTCGATCCCAGGCCCGTCGGAATTCGCGCGAAGCCATCAGAGAGTTCTGCGCGGAGTTCGAGCATTTGCCCGGTTTCATCGCCCCACCATCGCGCGCTATCCGGCTGCGGAAAAATATAGAGCAGCCGCGCCTGCGCCACCAGCAAAATCAGGAGAAGCGTCGCGACAACCATGATTGCCGGGCGCTCTATCCGTTTCGTTATTTCGAGCGAGGTCACTTAGCTTTGTAGAGTCGTAACGTATCAATTTCGTTCCACGCCGGATCGTCGTAGCTTCGCGCCTGATCGGTGAGCGTGCCGGTACGTTCAGACGCAAGTGAATAAAGCGAGTCCGCGATGTGCCGGAATGGGCTGTGCCACCGAACCGTCGAATATAATAAAAGATAATCGACATGGTACTCGCGCAAAATTTCCGGGAGGGGTTTGTTTTCGCTCCCGAATAGAAGGAGATGGTTTGTCATCAGCCGCACGTTCGGATCGGCGGCAATCTCGTTAATCGCCGGTTCATCGGTTAGAACAAGAGGTGGATGGGTTGCGGATGAAATTGGCCCGACAAGCGCGCGAATAGCACGCTGGTTAGCCATAACAAGGCGCTCGCCCACGGCGCCGAATTGTTCCTGAGAGATAATTGTAAAACCCGCGGCAATGATAAGCAATGGTATGAGGACATACGAGCGGTTTTGAACGAGGGGCGCAATCAATACCGCGCCACAAACAGCCGCTACCGGAAGAATGTAAATATTATAAAAAACCGCCGGGCCGCCAAACAATCCCCACGCCAGGATCAAAAGAATCGCATTTGCGAAAAAGAACCATTCGCGTGAATATGCCATGCGTGGCTGGCGCCCACCGCTGCGCCCCCGCCAGATTTGCGAGGCAATTCCAAACACAATCGTAACAACCAGCGGCCACGCCACGCTCCATACCTGGATCGCGCGATCAATCGTGTTGATCTTCTGCACTCGCCACGAAAGAAGATGCAAGATCGGCAATGAGTTTGCAACATTGTAGTATTGATTATATCCGTTCCCAAGCAGGCTGAGCGAGCCAGTGGATAGCCAGTAGGCGCCCACGATTAGAACGGAACCCAGCGCGAATCCGGCGAGCGAAATCGCGATGGTTTGCCACCGCCGAAAAACGCCAATTTTCCAAAGCGAGTAGATCGCCGGCAATGCGATGAGCGCCGGAACATGGACATACACCGCAACAGAAATAACCACGAGAAATGGAATGAAGAAGGCGAACCGATTACGCCGCGTGTTTGTAGCGCGCATCGTCGGCGATGCTACTTCAGTTTGCGATCCAGTGGCGGGATCGCAAGCTGAGGTTTGCGCTACAAATGCGATGGTGAGAAGAAAGAAAAAGAGCAGCACGGCCACGCCGGTCATCATATCGAGCCGCGCGGAATGACTCGAAAAATAAAACGCATTCGAGATGACGAGCGCAAAAACGCCTATCAGGGCCGCCGTTTGAGTGGCGCCAAGTCTCCGAGCCAGACGATAGACGAAGAATAAACTTATGAGCGAAAGAAGGAACGTAATTATTCGCCCGACCGCCACGGTGCTTGCCGCATTCGAAAAAATCGCGGCGGGTACTCCATAAATCAATCCTGAAATCCAGACGCTGCCGTTTATCAACCCATTCGAATGCGCGAGGGAAGAACCGAGCGCTTCCGGAACGCGCGCGACCCCCGTTCGCGCGAGCGCGCGGAGGGTAAGCATCGTCCACGTTTCATCGCCGAACCACATGCCGGTGTCCGGGACGGGAAAGACGAAAAGAAATCGCGCCTGATCGAAGAGCACTCCAGCGACCAATACCACGAGCACGATCGCCAGAACATTTTCTTGCTTGCTCTTACCGGTCATGGTGCTGGTTCATAGATAAATTGTGGCCACGTTGCGGCGTCGCTATGGCTCGTCTCCTTGCGAATTCATTGCAAGCTATCGACCTGATACATCGTCATCGTATCGAGTTCACTGGCCGTATCGTGAAAATAGTTTAGGGTGCGATCGAGCAACGGTCCGGCGCGTGAAAAGATAGGCTTCCATTTGTGGACCGCCAGCTCATATTCGGGCGTCATGGGCTTATTATAATCGAGAATGTAATTTACGTCCGCACGCGCGATTACGGAATCGGGTGATTGGATCGGAAGTGCGTTTGGCCGGTGCAATGGAAACGGGTGCAATGGAAAGAAGAGAAAGGCTTCGCTCATCACGCGCACGTTTGTATCGCGCAGCAGTTCGTGAATGGCCGGCGCTTGCGCAAGGATGAGCGGATGGTCCGTCCCCGGTTCCCATTTCAGGCTCGCTTGCTCGATGGCAGCCTGGACCGCCGCAGTGTTCGCATCGTCGATGCGTTTGCCCATCTTGCCGGCATGACTAAGTTCCGGCAGCCAGAATGCGAAAATCTCCACTGCCATCACGAGACTAACTATCGCAATCGCCGGACGGAGCCAAACCCCATTCGCCCATTCACGCGCATGCGCCGCAAATACGAGTGCGGCAAGAGGAAGAAAATAACTTACGTAATACGGCAGCGTGCTCTGAAGCAGCGCGCCGCTCAGGAGCACGCATCCAAGACAAATCGTAAGAAAAAGCGTGGCCGCATGCTGCCTCTTTCGGAAAAGAAGAATAATTTCCGAGAGCGCGATAAACGGCAATACGATGGTGAAGGCCGGCGCCTCATGCCATAGATAATATAGCTTTGCGCCAAGCTGATGCCGCTCCGCCGACCACGAAAAGAGCCGGAGAATCGGCACATGCTGAAGGTAGGCGCGTTCCTGGTTATCGCCCGCCGCGATGCCGGCAAGCGCCAGGTGATGATTGGCCAGAATATAGATTGCCGAAAGCGCGGCAAACGCAACAGCAGCACCGGCAACGAACGAGATCGCGTTTCCAATAGTCCGGAATGCTCCGAAATACCAGGCAAGAAACAGCGTTGGGAGAAGCACAAGCGCGCCCACGTGTGGACTGATCGTCAGGCATATCAGGAGCGCGGCAAAGCCAAGCCAGGCAGCGAAGCGCGTGCCGCGACGAGGGCGATCCAGGAACCGGTCTCCAATTCGGACGGCAAAAAATTCAATAAAGCCGAGCACCGCAACGCCCGTTATCATATCGTAGCGTGCGCTGTGCGATGCAAGGGTAAAGGCGGGCGTCGCCACGAGCAGAACGATAGAAAGCGTGGTGATCGAGGCGGATAATTTAAGGCGGTATCCCGCTCTTCCGATAATAAACAGCATAGCCAGACCAAAACAAAAGCTCACCGTCCGCCCGATCGTAACAGGATCGAAATGGGGGGGAAATAAAAGCTGCGGCACTCCATACCACAGCGCCGTGAACCAACTCGATCCAAGTAAAAGGCCGGGAGATTGTTGCAGCGTGGATTCCAGGGCGATCGGAACGACCATGCGGCCATGCGCAATCAGGTTCTTCCATGCAAGCATCAACCACGTTTCATCGCCATACCAACGATAGCTATCGGGAACTGGAAACTGGTATAGCGTGCGCGCGCTCATGCCGAGAAACACAAGCGCGGCGATGGCAAGCACCACAACCGCAAGTCCTTCGAGGCGCTGCGGGACCGACAGCATAAGAGTTCGTTTCTTACGCATCGTATCGGGCAATGATGAATGTGGAATGTTGAATGATGAAGAATCGGACTCCTTTGAAGGCTCCGGATTAGGCTCCTTCAAAGGTTCTTGATTGACTGGGTTCTTTTCATCATTCTTCATTCAACATTCATCATTGCCCGTTAGTGATATTCGACCTTTCCACTTTCGGTGATGATCGGGACGTGCCGCATCCAAAGTAACTTTTCCCACCAGGCGCGGTGCTTCTGATACCACGCGATGGTTTCCGCAAGGCCATCTTCGAAGGGGCGTCCCGGTTCGATTCCCAACCGCTCACTCGCTTTTGCGGTCGAAGAAATATGCCGGTCGACCTGCCCGGGCCGGTTGCCGATATGAGAAATGAGGTCGCTGGGTTTATGCAGCATTTCAAGAACCAAACTGGCGATGCTCATAATGTCAAGCTCGAAACCGGAACCTAAATTAAACACTTCGCCCTGAATCGCCTCGATCGGCGCGTGCAGCACACGGTCAATCCGCTCGCAGGTATCCTGCACGAAAAGCCAATCGCGCACCGCGCCGCCCGTGCCATGGACCGTGAGCGGTTCATCGAGCAGCGCGCTCGTAATAAAGCGCGGGATCACTTTTTCCAAATGTTGCTTCGGCCCATATTGATTGAACGGCCGCAAAATGCACGCGGGAATTCCATAGCTTGCGATATAGGAATAGACCAGCCGGTCGGCCCCGGTCTTCGCGCTCGCATACGGCGAAAGCGGATTGAGCGGATGGTCCTCCGTCATCGGCGCGGTGAGCGCGGTGCCATAGACTTCACTCGTCGAAATATGGATGAAGCGGTCCAAGTCCTTTTTGCGGGAGACCGCATTGGCAACCGCCTGCGTGCCGAGCACATCGGTTTCGTAAAATATTTTATTATCGAAAATCGAGCGAGCAACGTGGCTCTCGGCCGCAAAATGGACCACCATATCCGAGCGGCTCACGAGTTGGCTGACGAGATCCGCGTTCGTCACGTTGCCATACCAAAATTCGAAGCGCTTCGAGGACTTAATATCGTCCGGGATATTATCCGGCGAGCCAGCGTAGGTCAGCGCGTCGAGCACGATAAGATGATACTCGGGATACTTCCGAAAAAGGTATTCGAGGAAATTACTTCCGATAAATCCGGCTCCGCCGGTGATTAAAATAGTTCTCAATGTCAGATTACAAATTACGAATTGGTCCAGTGCAGGGTTGCAGCACTTTCGAGCAGGTCACCCCCTAAGTGCAGCCACGAATTGATAACACGGTAGGTCGAAGATTGAGTTTTGGTCAAAAGACCCGCGGTTTGGTGGCTCCGGGCATACTCCAGCGCAGCGAGTACCAGTGCGCGATATACGCCACGCCCGCGCGCTTCCGGAGCGACGGCATTCAGCGAATCCTTCCACCATTGCTCTTCGCTAAATTTCGCCATTGGTTCCAGCGCGATATAGCCCGCCACGCTTCCATCCAGTTCCGCCGTCAATATCAGGGATTCCGTCGTATGCTTCGCCGCAAGATTCAGGAACCATTGGCGAAACACTTCCTGTGCGCGATCGTGCGGAATCATGGGCTCCAGAAAAAAGCGATCCTGAATCATGGAAGTATCGCCATACGAAATATGCGAGATATGAGTGAGCGCCGCTACGTCGGATTCACGCATTTGCCGGATGCGAAGCCCGCCGCCAAAATCCAGCTCCTTTTCATGCCGTTCGAAGCTACGGCCAGCAAGCAAGCGATCGAATTTCTCCCGCGCCGCGCCCAGCGTAACGAGAAGATCGACCGTATGGAACCCCTCGCTTTCAAACGCCCGCATAACAAAAAGATCCTCATTGGAAACGCGGGCATCGAGCAACCGAATCTTTTTCTCCCGAGCGAACGCGGTCGCCTTTTTCAGAACATCTTTCATCGCCTCGATTCGCCGGGCGTCCGTCGCATCGCCAAGGGCATTGGCATAAAGGATGCGCCCCGATGAAAGACCGAGCAGGCGCGTATCCCAATCCAATTCCGCGAGCAGTGAAATGGCTGTGATTCGCTCATTCTCCTTATGAAGAAAAACATAAGGATCGGCTTTCTCCCATGTAGCAAAATGATACCTCGCCAACCCCTCAGAATCCTGCGAAGAAAAAACGCGCGCCAATGAAAGATGCGAATCGGCGGCTACAGCCTCCACTAATTCGCGCTGCTCCAAATCAGAAAGTGAAGAAAGTCTTACGGCCTCGCCACCCGATACCCGATACCCGGTAGCCGCTACCCGCTCCGGAAGTTCCCGCAGTAAATAAAGCGGCCTTCCTTGCACTTCGCGATAAATCCGGCTAACATATTCGCCCATCAGCCCGATAACGATAAGCTGTAGCGCCGCGAAGAAAAAAATCGCCACCATCACCGAGGCATAGCCGGGAACCGGATAGGCGCCGAGAACTTTTCGAATGAGTATATAAATCACGGCGAGCACGGCGAGGGCCGCCATCCCCATGCCGCTCACGGTCGCGAATTGCAGCGGCGCGGCGCTGAAACTCGTGGCCGTCGCAAGCGCAAGTTTGATGAGCCGCCAGAGCGAATATTTCGTCTGGCCCGCAAAGCGCTTGCCATGCACCACGGGCACGCTCGTCTGCTTATAGCCCGTCCAGCGGACGAGACCCGGCAGATAGCGCGCCTTCTCGCGCATTTGGCGGAGATCGTCCGCAACCTCGCGCCGCATTGCGCGGAAGATACTCGAATCGAGCACCACTTCCGAGCGCACCACGCTATTCATCAGCCAGAGAAACAGCTTACTCGAAAAATTCTTATACCACTTGAATTGCCGTGTCTCCCGTTCGCCCCAAACGACATCGTAGCCTTCATCCATCTTCGCAAGCAGCTTCGGAATTTCCTCGGGCTGGTCCTGCAAATCCGCGTCCATCATGACGATGATGCTGCCTTGCGCCTGATCGAGGCCGGCCGTGAGCGCGATATGATGGCCGAAATTCCGCGTGAAACTTAAGATCCGAATATGCTCCGGATCGCGACCGCAAAGCTCGAGCAAAATCGGAAGCGAACGATCGCGGGAGCCATCATCGACGAGGATAATTTCGTAGGACTTTCCCATCGCCCGAAGCGCGGCCGTCAGCCGGCGCTCGAGTTCGGCGAGAACCTCCTCTTCGTTAAAGACGGCGATGACAATTGATAATTCCATGGAACAGGCGGTGGCAAAATTCGCTCATGCGTTCTGCAAAGATACGAAATGCCGAACGCCCTCGCTCAAAATCGGCTAAATTTAGGGTTGTTTCTTTTGGCGATTGAGGCTAAAAATCTTAAGCAATACTGGAAAAACTTGAAAACTATTTTTACATTGCACGCGCATTTGTGCTTCATGAATAGTGCCTTTATTTTGCCAATTTCCGTGTTCCAAAAAAGTTATCAACATGGCGCGTCACTTTTTTGCAGGGCTTCCAGAAAATATTAGAAAGCTATTTTTTAAAGGCAAAATCACTTCTGGAGAAGCTCCAAACCCCGGAGGGGTTGTATGTCAATAGCCAGGGGTAGAGTGACGAAGGAGCGGAACCCCTGGTAGGCGATTTTTTTAGGAGCCGAAGCCCCGATGGACGACAGAAAAAAGTGCCGGAGGCACGAATTACTCGCAGCCCAGGGTGGAGCGAAGTGGAACCCACTATTTTCTCCCCTCCCGCACCAGCGGGAGGGGCTGGGGGAGGGTGTGTCACATACCCAACACACTTGATTCTCCACACACCCTCCCCTACCCCCTCCCGCAAGCGGGAGGGGAATGATTCAAAATCTTTCAGGGCTTGGGAACCTAAAACGCAACGCGAACCCAGGTGCCTGCCCTGAGCTTGTCGAAGGGTTCCGCTTGCAAGCTCGCTTCACCCCCCGATCAGGTCGAGGGCAGCCTCTGGGCTGCGAGTACTGCGTCGCTCCGCGACTATTTTTTCAGTGCCGTAGGCACGACATATTTGTAGCCTCGGGTGGAGCGTAGCGCAACCCGGGGTTAGCGATTTTTTTAAGAGCCAGAGTCCCGGAGGGACGACCAATCAATCTTTTAGAAGCTCTTTATCTTTCTCGTCGGGAATATAGCTTTCTGCTGCGCGCGCATATTGCTTTGCAGCCTTGATTAGTTCTTCACGTGAAGCGTAGCGCAAAGGCGCCTTGACTGAGTGACGATCCGAATCGGCGTTGCCATTGGTTTCATGGCTCTTCTCTTCGCTATCTTGATCGGGCTGGAGTGAATTATTCATAGTGTCAGTAAATAGACCGTAAGAAATAAAATAATCGATCCATAATACGAAAAATAGGAACCGCGAATTTTCTTGGAGAGTTCGCTCGCCCAAACTCCGTTTTGAGCGGTCAATACATACAATTCATCAGATGCAACGTCTGCAAGCACTGCGGGATCGATAGCTTCGGATTTCGAAAGCTTGCGCAACGCTGACGAACTAAAGATGGAATACTCTTTCAAGTGAATGGCATCCTTCAAAAAATAAAATGCCATCAAAAGAAGAATAAGACCTAAACCGCCAACTACGGATGCCACCGTTGCGGAGGATGAGTATTCAGCGACATTAAAGCCTCTTACAATACGGCTGAGAAGCGATGGCAAGACACCGATCGTCGCAGTGTAGAGTTGCAAAAGTAAGTAAGCCTTTTGCCGGAGCCGGCCTGGTAATCCAAAGGTTGCCTCCTCATATTCCTTATATGAAAGTTCGAATAAGATTTTCCTGCTTTCAAGCAGCTTTTGTTCGTCTGTTAGCTCTAATGGCATACACAAAAATACGACAGATCAAAGCTCAGGTATTAATTCTCGGCTTTTTCTTCTCCCCCTCGCCATCAACGGCTCCGTCAATTTCTAATACAGCACGAAGAAGCAAGTCACCTTACGCCTTCAAAAACCTCAATTCATAAACCATCGGCTGTAACTTTTCCGTCAACGATTTGTAGGCTGCTTCAAACGCTTTGAAGCTGACCGGAGCAAAATCCCCGCTCTCGTTGCGGGCTTGCAAAGCTCTACGGATTTGATACCAGCCAACATCCGCGCGGTTAAGCTTCAGTTCATCGCGGACGGTATGCACATCCGTATCCTTAAAGTATGCTTGCCACAATGCTTTACCTGCTTCGAGTACCGCGTTCGCTTCTTTCGAAAATTTCTTGCCGCGCATGTATTGCACCATAAAATCGCTCTCGAACCGGTCGGGCGCATTCACCTCTTTTTCCGCAAAGGGAATGAAATGATTGACGATGCTCCACTTTTTTCCGTTCCATTCTAAATCGTTGGCGCTGGCGGTGAGGTTGCTGCCGTTGAATTTAGTCCCGAAGGGACGGTGTACTCGCAGCCCAACATGAAGCGAAGCGGAATGTTGGGTATGCGATCCGATAAAATACCTAAGCCCCGAAGGGGCGATGTACCTAATCATCGTCCTTCAAAAAATATTTTGGATCGAATTCAATCCCTGCCGCTTTCAACATATCTTCAAACTCTTCCTGGAACGTCTTATGACGATGATGTTCTTCTTGATTTTCGATGTATTGCGCGACATTCTTGCGTATCACCACCGCAAGAAATGGCGGGACATATTCGCCCTTGTTCAATGCCTGCTGTACATAATGCAGCAGTTGCGTGAACATCGCATAACTCGAAAGCTTGGAGTTATCCTTAGCCTCGAACCATATTTCTTTGGTCTGAATGTCAATCAGGTTTTTCGAATACCCCTTCAATCCCAGCGCCTTGATGTAAATATCCTTCACATCCTCCTCGCTTTTTACGAGCTTGAGTTTTTCAAAGAGGGACATGGGGTGGATGGTTATGGTTTGGTTTGTGATTCAGGGTCGATGAGTTGTGGGAGGAAAACATGAAGGGCACCTATAAGCGGTTCCCGCAGGTGGGTAATATGTCGTCCCATCGGGACTCCACTCCAGCCGTTCCCGCTGGAACGTATTTTTGCGTCATCCAAACGGACGCCAGCGGACGCCAGGAGCGAGGCGCGAGGTGGTGATCGTGCGGCGGGAGCGAATTTTAAAGTAACCCGAGCTTGGGAAAGTTCGTCTAAACTATTTTGAGCAATATTAATGAAGCCGGAGCTTCATAAAAAATTTCGAGGCAATCAATCGTGCAAGCGCATTCGGTGGGGGTATGGCTTCGATCCCAGCTTCGGAAGGACAAATCTGGCCGCGTCGCTTTCAATCAGGTGCAAGCTCTTTCTTACAACAACTTCCTTCCGCAACAAATTTCTTTTAATTTCACGCGGGCTAACGAATTTTTCTATCTCGTTTTTCTGTTTATCCGGCCGCAAAACAATTTAACTCCCCATTATTATGGCACAAGAACTCAAAGATTCGGTCATGCACTCCCCTGCTACCAACGGTTCCTCCAATGGCGTGACAAAAGCGGCTCCCTCGAAGGCGGGACTCGAAGATGTCGTTGCCGGGACCAGCTCCATCTGTTATTTAGACGGCAAGCGCGGCATTCTCGCATACCGCGGCTACGATATTCACGATCTCGTGAAAGGCTCGTTCGAAGAGACGATTTATTTGCTCCTCTACGAAAAGCTCCCAAATGCAAGCGAGCTTTCGGAGTTCAACACGAAGCTCGCCCAAAGCCGGAACATACCGGCGCAGCTAAAGGAACGCATCGCGCAACTCCCGAAGAACGTTCACCCGATGGCCGCGCTGCGGACGCTCGTAAGCGCCTCTGGCCTCTATGACGCGCAGGCCGAGGATATGTCGCGCGAAGCGAATATCGAAAAAGGCATTCGCATGATCGGCATGATGCCGCTCATCGTCGCCTGGTTCAACGCCGCTCGAAATGGCAAACCGTTTCCGGAACCAAAAGCTTCGCTCGGCCATGCCGCGAATTTCCTCTATATGCTGCTCGGCAAGGAGCAGGACGCCGAAGTGGTGAAGATGTTCGACTCCGCGCTTATCCTTCATGCCGACCATGAGTTCAATGCCTCGACGTTCACCGGCCGCTGCATCGCCGCGACGCTATCGGATATTTATTCCGCCGTCACCGGCGCGATCGGCGCGCTCAAAGGCCCGCTCCATGGCGGCGCCAACGAGCAGGTGATGCGGATGCTGCTCAAAGTTGGCGATCCGGCGAACGCGAAGGAATGGATCACCGACGCGCTTGCGCGCAAGGAGAAGATTATGGGCTTTGGCCACCGCGTTTATCGCACCGAAGACCCGCGCGCCACGCACCTGCGAAAATTCTCCGAAGAAATGGGCAAGCGGACCGGCGAAACGCAATGGTTCCAAATGTCGAAGACGATCGAGCAATTTATCCTGGAAGAGAAGCACCTCTATTCCAATGTCGATTTTTATTCGGCGAGTACCTATTACCTGATGGGCATTCCGCTCGATCTCTACACTCCGATTTTCGCGATGAGTCGCGTTTCCGGATGGGTCGCGCACGATCTCGAACAATACGCGCACAACCGCATCATTCGTCCGACCGCAGAATACACGGGGCCGGTCGATAGCAAATGGCTGCCCGTCGCGGATCGGAAATAGTTTGAATTAGCGAGCCGGCGGAACATCCTTATACGCCAGCCGCTACCCCCGCCGCAATGGTCTTACCGTTCGTGTGAGTGAGCACGTTCTGCGCGAACTTCGGCGCGTGCGTGCGTTCGCCGATTTGTTGGCGCCACATCGCATAATACAATCCCTTCATTTCGAGAAGGTCGTGATGCCGGCCCGATTCCACGATCTGGCCTTGCTCCAGGACGTAAATCCGGTCGGCATGCATGATCGTCGAAAGCCGGTGCGCGATGAGCACCGTGATCATATCCGAGCCTTCGGAGACTTCCCGAATGGTCGTCGTAATTTCTTCTTCCGTCAGCGAATCGAGCGAGGAGGTCGCTTCGTCGAAGACGAGGAGGCTTGGGCGTCGCAAGAGCGCGCGCGCAATTGAAAGCCGCTGCTTCTCTCCGCCCGAAACTTTCACGCCGCCTTCGCCGATGACGGTATCCAATCCCTCCGGCGCGCGGGCCAGCAGGCTCTGGCAGGAAGCTTTGTCGAGCACTTCCATGCACTCCGCATCGCTGGCTGTGGGATTGACGAAAAGCAAATTCTCCCGGATCGTCCCCGAAAAAAGCTGGGTATCCTGCGTGACGAAACCGATCCGCTCGCGGAGTTCATCCACGTCGATGTCATTCCCGCTGATAGCATTGTAGCGGACCTGACCCGATTGAGGAGGATACAGCCCCACCAGCAGTTTTACGAGCGTCGTTTTTCCCGCGCCCGACGGGCCAACGAAGGCAACGGTCTCGCCACGCTCGACATCGAAGGTAATGTGCGAGAGCGCATAGGTCGAAGCCGTGAGATGTTTGAATGATACATCATCGAAGGTGATCGTCTCGATGGTTCCCAATTTCGTGGGATGTTCCGGCTTCCGCTCGATCGGGGATTTCAGAATGTCCTCGAACATATTGAGCGATGCCTCCGCCTCGCGGAACGTATTGATAATATTTCCAATCTCCTGCAGCGGGCTGAAAATAAAGAACGAATAAATATAGAGCGCGAAAAATTGGCCAAACGTGACGGCATGCACGAACACGAGATAGAGCATGAGGAAGAGGATGCCGTTCCGCAGCGCGTTCACGACCGTCCCTTGAAGGAAGCTGAGGCTTCGCACGTATTTTACTTTTTTCAGTTCGAGCTGGAGAATTTTATCGGTCGTCGAATTAAGTCGCTCGATTTCCTGCGAAGCTAAACCCAGGCTCTTGACGAGTTCGATGTTGCGGAGGGATTCCGTGGTCGAGCCGGCGAGCGCCGTCGTTTGGGCGACGATCGTTTTTTGGATCGTCTTGATCTTTTTACCGAGCACCCAGCTCATCCATGCAATGACCGCCATGCCGAAAAAATAGGCGGGCACGATCGACCAGTGAACGTAAAAGGAATAAACGATCACGAAGAGCACGCCGATCAGCGTCGTAAAAACGAAACCGACCGCCGCCTGGATCACTTTCTCCGTGTCGAGTCGTACTTTCTGCAATTTTCCAAGCGTCTCGCCGCTACGCTGGTCTTCGAACACCTGATAGGGCAGCTTCAGCGAATGTTCTACGCCCTCGCTATAAATTTGGACGCCGAGCCGCTGCGTGAGCACGTTCGTGTAATAATCCTGAAAATTTTTCGCGATTCGTGAAACCATGGCGGCGCCCATCATGAGCAGCACAAGTCCCCCGACGCCGTGGAAAAACTCACTGGCGGAGATCTTGCCTAATTTCGTGACGTAATCATCGAGAACGTGCCGAAATATCAAAGGATCGACGAGCGAAAACGAAGTATTGACCGCCGCCAGGACCAGCGTCAGGATGACGAGCTTCCGGTAGCCCTTCAAATAATTTAGTAGCAGCTTCATAGACGACCTAATATAGATGACGTTGTTTCAACGAATATATTTCAAAGCGGTTTCGTGTAGCGCAAATATGTAGCGTAAACTTTAGTTTGCGGATCCCTGCCGAGGGGATCGCAAACTGAAGTTTGCGCTACACCGGTCAATATAAAAAAAGGGCCCGGCAGTCACGCCAGGCCCTCCCTTTGTTCTTCGCTTGCTTTCCCTGCTGCTTAGACAGGGGGTCAAAACAATCGTTATTTATGCCCGAGCATCGAATCGAGCGTTGTCGAATCCAGCCCGCCCGTATCCGGTGGTGGCGGAGGAGGAGGAGGAGGCGGTTTGATCGTGTCGTTCATTGTATCATTGGTCCAGATACGGTGATGGCGAACCGTGTCCCCAACCGAGTCACGTCTATGGATCGTTGAGTCATGCAAGCCATGCCGGACCGAATCGCTCCCGGTTCCCTTTGCCGGACCGGTTGGATTGAAGCAACTTGCCACGCCAAAGCATAAAAGAGCGATGAACGAAAGCACTGCGGAGGTTTTCAATTTCTTCATAAATGACGATAAAAAAAAATTCCGAGCCGCTTAAATTTGTTTGCTAATGTGACCCGGTTGTAAGATAAACCCCCGAATGATTCAGTTGTAACAGACTTTTTTAAAAAATATAGGTTGCTAAAAGAAATAGAGTCCTTTTGGCTATCTCAGAGAATTTATCCTGTTACAAACCGTTACCTTTAGGGTTACATGTCAAAGAGACGACCACCATTGACTGACTTCGCACTACCAGTAGCGGGGATGATCGATCATCCTATTCGCGCGCGCGGGATGCATGAGGAGCGAATCAGGATTGTGAACGCGCGTGGAAACGCGCCGTCACGCCTGAACTCCGATGCGACCGATGCGCAGGAAGCGCGCACGGTCGAGTCCGTGGAAACGAATGGCGTCTCCCGGAATGGAATAGCGGCTAAGCCGAAGATTTCAAAAGCCGAGCTTACCGCTCTTGAAGATGGAGCGCTGATTCGGTTATTTCAATCTGGCGAGGAAACCGCCTTTTATGTTCTGTTCGAGCGTCGTCAAAAAGAGATTTATACGCACTGCTATCGCATGTGCGGCCGGGATACGGAAAAAGCGAACGACGCATTCCAGGATACCTTCATCAAGGTTTTTTCCCGAAAGGACCTTTTTACCGATACGGCAAATGGCAGGGCCTGGCTCTACCGGATCGCGACGAATACCTGCCTGAACCAACTGCGTTACGACCGGCGGCATCCCTCGGAGGCGCTCGACGATAATTTGAATTCCATCGATCCGCGGATGCAACCCGATTTTGGAACGGAACAGGATTCGCTCCGCGCCTCGCTCGAGCAGGCCATGGCAAAACTGCCGATCGAACTGCGCGAGCCCTTCCTGCTCCGCGAGCTTGAGGAATTTAGTTATGAGGACGCCGCGGCACAGTTAGGCATCACGGTCGCCGCGTGCCGGCAGCGCGTCTATCGCGCAAAGCAATTACTTCGCGAAGAATTGGAAGAGGTAGTCACGGGTGAAGCACCATCACCCATGAAGAAAAAGAAGAAATGGGGGCGCTCCGAATGAAAGAATTTTTACAGAACGACACCATGCTGAACGATGACAAATCGAAATTAGAAGAGCGAGTGATCGCATACTTCGATGGCTCGTTGGATAACGAGGGATCCCGCTCGCTCCTACGTGAAGTTGCGGAAAGCCCGGAAAAGCGCGCGCTCTTCAAGGCGCATGAGACGCTTTCGCGCCTTATCGTCGCCGCGCGCGCCCCCATGGAAGCGCCCCTCGAAGTCAAACGCTCGATCGCCGAGCGTATTCCCGGCTTGCTCGCGTTTATTCCCGGCCTGCTCGCTTCCACCGAGGCGGCGCCCGTCCTAACCGAGAACGTGAATCCGTTTATTGCCTTCTTCACAAGGATGTCGCTCACGACCGCCGTCTCGATCGGCTCTGCCGTCGCCGTGCTGACAGCGGGAATTTTTCTGAGAAATAATTTCGAGAGCCATTCCGCGCCCGCTTCGCCAAAGATTGTGGCTGTCCAGAGTCCCGCAATTAAAAATTTGGCGACGCAATCGCCTCTTCCAACTATTTCATCGAATAGGACTCATGGGACTTATAGCCACACTCGCGCCTTGGCACCGCAGCCAGTTGCTTCGCTCCACGATGATAATAATGAGGAGGGCACTTCTGATATAGCCAGCGTAACCCCGCCGCTATCGGTCATTCCGGTTTCTTCCGAGCTGGTGAATATTCCTACGCTCAACACCGAATCGTTGTTGCCACTGCCGCTCGTGCCGAACGAAGGGGTCGCTATTCGGCCTTATGGTTCTATGGGAGAGCGCTTCGTTACTATTAATGGAATCGGCACGGGAAAAGCGACGAACGTGATGGAGCCAAGTTATTTGTTTGGTTTGGAATTCGAGCTTGGCGATCACTACGCATTTCACATCCAGGGAGGTAAGAGCAGTTTCGCGGAACTCGGGTCCAAACCGTCGCAAGAGATCGCACCATATCCTGTGTATCAATCGAAGGTTGTTGCACAGCCCGCATATTGGACGACGGCCGGAGTTTCCTTTTCATTTAAGGCGATCGGCTCCGTGCCGCTTATTCTCAGCGCGGATGGAGGCGCCGTCTTCCTGAACAACATGGGCCTTATGGGTATCCTCGGCGTGGCAACGGAAGTTCCGATTTCCGATCACATCCTGCTACGGCCTTCCGTGACCTACGATGCCGTCTGGACCTCGCTTCCGGCAATCGGTTCTTCCGCCGGCGACAATGCGATTTACGAAAATCCGGTCAGCTCCTCTTCAATGACGAGCACCGCGATGGGATTTAATATCAGCCTGACCTTCCGGCCTTGAAGCGCAACCTAATATATTTATCGCTCTTCGCGTTGGCGAGCTGCAGCACGCAGCTTGCCGCTCCGCCGGAACCACCGTCGGGCTCATCCAGCCTGTCGGCCTATTTCTGGGCCGATAGCACCGCGACGTACCGCTATCAGGTTTCGACCACGAGTGATATTCACACGCTCTCCATTCAAGCGGGCGGCACGGTTGTCGATAAAGATGACGATAGCGGCAAAACGACGACCCTCACCATTACTCGCACGGGATCGAGCGATGCCATGAGTGGATTCGGCTCCTCGGATTTTCTGGGTCTCGGATCGTCACTCGAAGTGGTGCAGGACACTACCCTCCCTGCGCCACGAATGGAATTCATTCATTCCATTGCGGCCTTCAATCCCAAATTTGGGTATAGCATCGTCTATGCCGCGTCTGACTCATTGCTATACCAGATCGCAGTGAACAGCACTGTCCTTAGCCATCCGAATCCGTTGCCTGTGCGCGGTCTTACGCTCGCCGAGGATATAGGCGAGGGTGGTGTGTATGCCTTCCAGCTTGGGGGCCGCGGAATCTTTTGGACTTCCGACGGCGGCGCGCATTGGGCATCCGACTCCACGCCAGCCGGAACCGGAATAACAGCATTTGCTTCCTCGAAGTATGGCGGAGACATTTTCTGGGCAGCATGCGGCGGGCAGCTCTACGAGTTTTCGTATGCAAACTTTTTTGGAAAGCCTGTCACTTGCCCGCTTGGAACGATCACCGCGCTGGAAGCTACTTCGGATGGGGTGATCGCAGCCGGCACGGATGGCAATGTTTATGACGTTCCTCGTAACGGCCTTGTCCAACCGCTTGCAAAAGCTCCCGGCGCGATTTTAGGAATCGCTGGAAATTATATTACCACTGCGCTGCCGGGAATTTTCGATTACACGAAGAGCGGCCTTCCCATCATTGCGGCCGATGATTCCGCAATCTATTCTACCGGCGTGTCTACGGACGCAAGCGTTTTTGCAGGCCGAAGCGATGGGTCCGTCGATCATTTTAGCGCTACTTCCGCGGACGTACTCTTGACGGCGCCAAACCCAGGTAGAAAAGTTACCCAATTCGCGTATCCGAATCAAGGCGGACACGAATCCACTAACGGAATATACGCGCTGGCAGGCGGTCAGGTTTATTACCGGCAGGATTCCGCAACGTGGGTACCCGTCAACCAGACCGTTTCCACTCCGGCTCCGCTCACGCCGGGCGCGCTGACATTGCTTCGCACGGATGCAAACTCCTGGATTGCCGGATATGTCGAGCGCACCTACAAAGGCGTGCAAAAGGGATACGGCTTTCGTGCAACCGAAACCATCCCATTTGCACAAGTGATTCTCGACGGTATGCCCTATGATGACGTCCTCATTGTCAGCTTCGCCACGGAATCGAATGGCGTGGCGGACCTACTCAATATGCCCCAATATAATATCTATTTCCAGAAAGGCGTGGGGATCATTCGTATCGAGCAGACAACGAATGGAACAACAATCACCACGCGCCGCATACAATAATAGAGTGTTCGCCAGGGTGAGGTGAGACAAAAAGAGGGCGCGCTGTGTTCTTCTCGCTCCACTCTTTTAGATAGACTTAAATCTCACATCATGCAGATTGCCGACCGCATCAACCGTCTTGGGACGGAAACCTCGTTTGTTGTATTAGCACGCGCCCGCGAACTCGAAGCGCAGGGGAAAGATATTATCCATCTCGAAATTGGCGAGCCCGATTTCGATACTGCACCGAATATCGTCGAGGCCGCTAAGAAAGCCCTGGACGAAGGCTTTACCCATTACGGTCCCGCCGCAGGACTCATGCCCTTTCGCAAAACGATCGCCAAAGTCGAGGGCGAGCGACGAGGGCTTGAATTCCAGCCGGAAATGGTCGTCGTGACCCCCGGAGCGAAACCCATCATGTACTACGCCATCATGGCGATCGTCAATCCGGGCGACGAAGTGCTCTATCCGAACCCCGGGTTCCCAATTTACGAAAGCGCCATCGAACTCGCCGGCGGCATGCCCGTCCCACTCCCGCTCGTCGAAGAGACGGGCTTTAGCTTCTCCATCGACGACATGCGAAAACGCATCACGCCGAAGACGAAGATGCTCATCATCAATTCCCCGCAAAATCCGACGGGCGGAATCCTGACGCAAGAAGATCTCAAGCAAATCGCCGAACTCGCGGTGAAGCACGATCTCTGGGTATTGGCCGATGAAATTTATTGCCGAGTCGTCTATGACGGATTCAAAAATTATACGATCGCCAGCTATCCCGGAATGATGGAACGCACCATCATCCTCGATGGATTTTCCAAGACCTACGCCATGACCGGCTGGCGCCTGGGCTACGGCATCATGCCGAAAGAGCTGGCCGAAGTCGTCGCGAAACTGCAGACCAATGTCGCGAGCTGCACCGCAAGCTTCATCCAGGTCGCCGGAATCGAGGCGCTCACCGGGCCGCAGAAATGGGTCGATGACGTCGTCGAGGAATTCCGCCGCCGCCGCGATCTCATCGTCGATGGTATGAATTCCATCCCCGGATTCAAATGCCACAAGCCGCTCGGAGCCTTCTACGTATTCCCCAACGTGCAGGGAACCGGAATCGACTCGAAGACGCTCGCCACCCGTATCCTGAACGAAGCCGGTGTCGCATGCCTCTCCGGACACACCTTCGGAAAATATGGCCAGGGCTACATCCGATTCTCCTATGCGAACTCGATGGAAAACATCGAGAAAGCCATCGAACGAATCCGCAAGTGGATTAAATAAGTGAGCGGAGCGGATATCGAGCGTAGCATCGCCGCTGGATTCCGCTATCATCTCCGCAAGCCCATCCCATCCCCAATTTGAAGCGCGCCATCCGCCGAGGTTCTCGCGGAAAACGTGAAGCTTTTTGTTTTTTGTAAAAATGGAAACCCTGCGCATAGTTTTCCATGAACGCCAAAAGAACAACCACACAACCTATCGCAACATTTATTCTTTAAGAATACTATGGGAGCTTTAACTAAATCTCATTACTTAGAGCATTCCCAGCCGCTTGCGAATAAACCACTCCGTGCCGAAGCAGAGGATTGCGAACGCGAGGAGCGGCCAGCTATTCCAGAGTTCGAAATCTCGGCGGTTGGTGATTTCGCGCGGCTGGAAGCGCGGGCTGTAATATATATCCTTCAGGAGATTCGCGGCGGTTTCCGGAGTGTAAAATTTTCCACCGGTACGCTCGGCCAACGTGCGGAGAATATCGCTTCGCATTCTCGGCTCGGCCAGTTCGATATTGAACTCGCCAACATTGAAGCGGCCCTCGTCCGTGCCGATCGCGCGGCCATTTAGGAGCGCCGTTCCTTTGTAACTATAATCGCCTTTCGGGAGGCCTTGCGGAATTCGCGCGCTATACCGGCCATTGCCAATACCTTCGAGCGCGAGATCGAGACCTCTCCCCTGCCCCGCTCCTTCGGAAGGAGAGCGAGTTGATGTAATATGGACGGAAACATCCGCATGTTCGACAGGCTCCATGCTTTCGTCATAGACCTGGCCGAAAAAGTCGATTGGCTCGCCGGCCTGATAAAATTTGCGGCCCGGTGCGATTTGCACGCGCTTATTTTCCTGCTGCGTCGTGAGCCAGCGCACGGAATTGGCGAGGAAAACATCCATCGCGCTAATGGTGCCAGTGGCCGTATCCGATTTTCCGCCGTAAGCCATCTCGCGCCCGAAGCTTGTGAGCTTCCATTGCCACAGGCCGTAGCCCGTGAGCGCGACTTGCCGCGCGGTGCCGATCGTCCGCGTAACCAGCAGCGGCTCGCCCAGCGGCACACCCTGCACCATTGCGGTCGCAAGGATGTGACTTTCCGGCAATGCGACGAAATGCGATTCGGTCTTGAAGAGCGGCGCCAGGTCTTCCCACGAAATCTTACCGCGCTCCTCGGGCGGAAGACGGAGCAAGGGATCGTCCGTTGCGGCGGGAGTAAGCGAAAGGCTTGCCTGCATTTCGACTTGCGAAGCAGTATTCGGATTGGCACGAACGGGCAGGGCATCGCCAAACTCGGCAAGCTTGTTCAAATCGAGCGTGCGCGAGGGAATAAAAAGAAGTGAGCGGTTCTCTCGCGTGAGCAATTCGCGCACGAGCGCGATGGATTCATCGGAGGTAGATGCAATCGGGAACCCATCGAGCACGACGAGATCGACCGTTCCCAGGCTATCCCTTGTAGGATTACCTTCATAAAAGGCCGCGCCCTCTTTTTGAATATACGTCGAAAGCCGAAGCGATGGATTTTGGGAAAAGAATTGCTCGAGAAAACTCACGTCCGGCGAAGGCGCGCCGGCAAATAGGACTACATGAAATTTATTCTTCAGAACTTTCACATAGGTAATTCGAAGATTATTTTTCTCCGTCGCTTCGCCTGCGATCGGCGAAACGCGAGCCGTCAATTTCTTTATGCCTTCCGAAGCCGGAGTATATTGGAAACTGATGGCTTCATCGCCAACGCTCTGCGCAAGCTCGATCGTTTTTTCGTCCAGCTTTTGGTCCTCTTCGAACAGTTGGATGGTCACATGCTCGCCGGGCTTAATACCGCCATAATGGATGGTAATATCGACGGGCTGCGCCGCGCCTACCGTCGCAATGGCGTTCGTAAACAGCTCGGTAACGGCGACATCGCGCGGCTCGCTCGAATCGCCCATACCGACGGCATAAACGGGCACGCCCAATTCCTGCGCGGGATAAATCGGATTTTCGCCGGTGGTGAATGCGCCGTCCGTATAGAGCACAATCGCTTCGAGATTCGAATTCTTGCGCGCCTCGGCGACGGCGCGAAAGGCGCTCGCCAAGTCCGTGGCGCTGGCATCGGCGCGGATGCTATCCAGCGGTGTGCGGTTTGGAAACGGCGCGGTGTGATCGCCCACGGTAAAAAGCGCGGCTTTATGGGGATCGCCCAGAACATCTTTTGGAATTACAGCGTGGATGCTTTGGAACATGGCGGCTTCGCGCGAAGCATTAGTGGACGGTGTGGACGCAGTGGACGAGTTGGACGCTTCCGGCTGTGTAAATCCCTTTTCGGGGAGTGTCATGGACTGCGAATTATCCATGATGAGCGCTATGGAAGGGGTAATCTTTTCGGTGGTGCTGGAACTAAGTACCGGCTGAAAAATAGCGAGCAAAAGTGCCGCAAGTCCCAGCGAGCGAAGCGTGATGAGAATATTTCGCCGTGCGCGCGTGGTGCTCGGAACCGTATGGCGGTACGACCAGACCGCCAGCCCGACGCTCGCCAAAAGTATCGCGGCATACAGCCAGAGCGGCCCCGCCGCCAATTCAAGAGAAACTCTGATCAATTACGAATGAAGAATTAAGAATGAAGAGGAAAAGAGGCAAACCGTAGCACTTCAGCACTTAGCACCCAGCACTTAGCACTCACTTGAGTTGCCATTCGATCTCTTTCGAACGGAGGGCTTCGGGCGAAAGTTGCGGCGTGTCGTACATGCCGCGTTCCCTTCTCTGGCGAAAGGCTTCGAACAAGCATACGGCGGTCGCCACCGAAACATTCAGACTTTCCGCCATGCCCATCATGGGAATAAAGAGCAGCCCATCCGCAAGCGCCGCGACTTCACCGGATATTCCACGGTGCTCGTTGCCTAAAACGAAGGCGGTTGGCCTCGTAAGATCATGCTCATAAAGCGGTTTCGCGGCCGGGTCGATACGGGTCGCCAGAATTTGAAAACCATCGTTATGCAGCGCGGCGAAGCAGGATGACACGGAAGTGTGCCGCTCGAACTCCAGCCATTTATGCGCGCCTACCGAGGGTGTATGCGCCACATCCGGAAATTCTTCGATGGTGTAAAGCAAATGAACTTTCAGCGCGCCGACCGCATCGCACGAGCGCAAAATTGCGCTGACATTATGCGGATCGTGGATATTTTCGAGCACGACGGCAAGCCTCGGCTGACGCCGGCGAAGGGCATTCGAAATTTTTTCCGTCCGCTCGGGCGATGAGAAAGTTTCGTTCATGGTTGCGTTCAAACGCGGTCCAAAAAACTTGCAAGCGCTTCGGCCCACTCGCGCGGCCGTTCGACCGCAGTGAGATGGGCGGCGCCTTTGATTTCGACGAATGACGAATCTTCGAGCGCGCCCGCCATTGCGCGCATATTCGTGGTGCGCATCATCACATCGCGCTCGCCCGAAATGACGAGCGAAGGAATGGTAAGGAGCGGCAAGAGATCGCGGGAGTCCTCTCGCTCGGCCATGGCATTGAGCGCAGCCGCAATAGCTGCCGGGTTCGCATCCATGATCCAATTGCGAATGTCGATCGCGATTTCCGGCTCCGTTTCCGGCGTCACGAAATTCGAATAGAGCCGGTCGATCGCCGCTTCGGGGCCTCGCGCGAGCGCGTCGTCCGCAAACGTGGCACGTCCTCGTTTTTCTACTTCCGAATCCGCTTCGGCTTTGGTGTTCGAAAGCACGAGGCCGCGCACCAAATCCCCATTCGTCCGAAAAAATTCGAATGCCGCGTAGCCGCCCATGCTGAGGCCCGCGATCGTGACGGGCTTGCGAGTATGCTGCTCGATTATTCCACGAAGTTCGACCGGCAGCATGGCGAGGTTCCACTTCGGGCGGAGCAGCGAGCCGCCGAAGCCGGGAAAGTCGATGAGCAGCAGCGCTGTATCGTCGCGCAGCGATTGCAGCTCGCCCGCCATGCGGTCCCACATCACGCTCGAAAACGGAAACGCATGAAGCAAGACGGCAGTATGTTCCGGCTTCGACGCCGAGGGTAAAAATCGCGAATGGAGAAACACCGTATAATTAAGAATTACGAATTAAGAATTAGAAATAGGGAATTTAGGAATTGAATCCGTTATCGTTTAAATTCTATTTCCAATGGGATTGAAACCACAAGTGTTTCCAGGTAATTTCCTTCTCCCGTCCGCGAAGATGGCATTCCTCCCACCGTTTTCCCGGTGTTTCCGGAGCGTTCGAAGTGGGCGTAAGCGAGAATAGACGTGAATTAGATCGAACCCGAATCGAGATTGTATGGTAGTATATTCCCATGTCCAAAGTCAAAACCCAATTCGTTTGCCAGTCCTGTGGTTACATTTCGCCGCGCTGGATCGGGAAGTGCGCGGAGTGTAATTCGTGGAATAGCTTCGTCGAAGAGCGCGTCGCCGCCGGGCCGGAGAACGCCCGCGCGCTCGGAGCGCGCGGCACGAAGAACGAAGCGAGCCATCCCATTCGGTTAAGTGAGATTCCTACATCGGAGGAAGGCCGCATCACCACCGGCATCGCGGAACTCGATCGAGCATTAGGCGGCGGCATTATGCCGGGATCGATTGTGCTCGTGGGCGGAGATCCCGGCATCGGTAAATCGACGCTGATGATGCAAATGGTCCGCGGCCTGTTTCCCGGATCGAATACGCTCTATGTTTCCGGAGAAGAATCGCCACGGCAGCTTAAGAGCCGCGCGGCGAGGCTGGGGCTTGGGAATGATAATTTATATATTCTCGCTGAAACGAACGTCGAGACGGTGATCGAAGCGGTGCGGCAAATGATGCCGAACCTCGTCATCGTCGATTCGATCCAGACGATGTATCGCCCGATGATCGAGTCCGCGCCGGGGAGCGTCTCGCAAGTCCGCGAATCGACGGCACTGCTGATGCAACTGGCGAAGATGACGGGCATTCCGGTCTTCGTCGTCGGGCATGTAACGAAAGAAGGGATGATCGCGGGACCGAAAGTCCTCGAACATATCGTCGATACCGTGCTCATGTTCGAAGGCGAGCGGACTCATGCCTATCGCATTTTACGCGCGGCGAAAAACCGCTACGGCTCGACGAACGAGATCGGAGTTTTTTCCATGACCGGCGGTGGACTGGAAGAAGTTCCAAACCCCTCGGAAGTATTCTTATCCGAGCGGCGAAAAAATGCGAGTGGCTCGGCCGTCACGTCGGTGCTGGAAGGCACGCGGCCCGTGCTTATCGAAATTCAGGCGCTTGTTATAAATTCGAGTTACAGTACGCCGCAACGCACGGTGACGGGCTATGATACTCGCCGCGTGGCGATGCTGCTCGCCGTTCTCGAAAAGCAATTGGGCGCGCGGCTTGGGCATTCGGATGTTTTTATCAATATCGCCGGCGGACTATTTATCGACGAACCCGCCGCTGACCTCGCCATTGCACTCGCCGTCTTATCGAATCAACTCGATCTTGCGATCGATCCGGCGGCGTGCCTGATTGGTGAGATCGGATTGGGAGGGGAAGTCCGCGCTGTGCCGCAGGCGGAGTTGCGCGTGGCCGAAGCGATAAAGCTTGGGTTCCAGCACATTGTTCTTCCCCGCGCGAATATGAAGTCCATGCCGAAAGTAGCGGAGAAAATTACGCTGCGTCCCGTGGCTCACATCGAAGAAGTGCGCGCGAGTGTATTATGAAGAAATCAATCATGTTTTTATGTCATTGCGAGGAGCGTTCGACGACCGAAGGGAGTCGAACGCGACGAAGCAATCTCACTGCGGAGATTGCTTCGTCGCCTAATTCTCGCTCCGCTCGAATTCGGCTCCTCGCAATGACAGTATAAGTCTTTAATCTTTTCGAACCGTGCTCATTCTTGCCACGCATAATCCTCACAAACGCGAAGAACTTCGCGAAATATTGCGCACTGAACTTTCGACTGGAATTGAAATTCTGACATTAGACGACATTCGTCCTTCGATTGGCGACATCGAAGAAACCGGCACGACGCTCGAAGAAAACGCGCTTCTGAAAGCCGGTGCTGTTTTCAATTTAACAAAAATTCCCGCCGTTGCCGATGATACCGGCCTCGAAGTCGAAGCACTTAATGGCGCGCCGGGAGTTTATTCCGCGCGCTATTCCGGCGAGGGTGCAACGTATGCCAGCAATGTTCGGAAACTTTTGCAGGAAATGGAAGGAAAAGAAAATCGCCGCGCCAAATTCTCCACCGTTATTGCTTATTGCGATGACCGTAACGAGGAGCATCTTTTTCGAGGCGAGGTGAATGGAACTATTGCACGCGAGCCACGCGGGACGAATGGCTTCGGATACGATCCGGTCTTCATTCCTGATGGCGGAAGTAATACATTTGCCGAAATGAGCGACGAAGAGAAGAACGCGATCAGCCACCGGGGACGGGCGCTGCGGGCATTTGCAAAATATTTGCGGAGCGTGTAGCACAGGCTTTCCAGCCGGTGCCCGGGCTTTCCAGCCCGAATGACGTTTCGCTCGCCGCGATACACCGACGGGCTAAAAGCCCGTGGACAGGCTGAAAGCCTGTTCTACACGCGGGGAATACTCATCTCATCACTATTCCTCCCTGAACAATTGCAGATGCCGCCAGCGGTTCTCCTTCAACAAACCCTTGAGTTTTGTACCCTCCTTCAACCTGCAGCCCAAAGGTCGGCGTAATTCGAAATGTCACGGATCCTATGGCCAAGCCTCCAAAATTCCAGGCTGGATTAAAGGAGGGTAACAGTTCAGAGTTCAAATCCAGCGCAGGTTCATGCCATGCATCCAATTCAATTCCCAGTTGCCAGCGGCCCGGTGACCACGCTGCGGGAACTTGCAGTCGAACGTACTCGGAAGTTCCAAGGTCCGCGGGGCCGATTCCTATGGTTGCGATCACGGGATTATGATTCGAAACAATCATGTTTTCCAAGTAATAATTGTAGCCGAACGGCGTGAGGCCGACGCGAAATCCGGGCAGGTATTCAATACCGCCGATCTTCAAAAACGGAATGACAACGTGAATGTCGCCCTTTATCAGGTAGTCGTAGAAATAGCCATACAGGGATGTTAGTGTTAGAGGGTCGAGCAAATTCAGCAGCGAATTGGTCTGAATATTTTTAAGCGTTACGTGCGGGTTTCTGATACCAACAAGGTCAATGTAGGCCGCAATATCATTGCCGCCGCTCGCGTCCAGGCTATGGGTTTGCCATGCATAAGTGGTTAGCGCTGCCCGTTCGATCATATACACATAGCCATCGCGATAGTTAATGGTCCCATCGCCGAGCGACCGCATACGAAGTTCTTCGGCCAGCAAGCCTTCCGCTTCGATACCGCCAATGCTGACGGCGGTTACTTGATTAATAGTTCCAACAAACGATGGGTAGGTTACTCCGTGCCCAGAACCATAGGGAGGAAAGAGATGGAGTTCATACGATGCTTCACCTCCGAATTCCCGCACGCGAGCGCCATGACCGAATACTTCGTGCTGGACAAGCGTAGCCATAACGTCCTGTACGTTTTCAAATAAAATGGTTTTGGCAAACCGATAGAGTCTTCCTAAAATCTTCGAGCCTCTATTATCTTCCGGGAACAGTTGCTGCGGGATCGCTTGCTGCTCATACTGCACCAGGATATTTTCGACCGTCGCGACGTCGGCAGCCCCGGCAATGCCGGAAAAGTTTTGGTCCAGAATGAAGGAATTGGAATCTGTCTGTGCCCGCGCCCTTCCCGCAACTAACAAAAGGAGGATAACCGCGCCGCAAAAAAGAGAAGCCATCTTCATCGCCATCCGAAACAGTTCCGTGCCGCTATCATTCCGTGGAGATGGAGAATTGACCTACTGCTACGGTTTCCCCGCTTCGGCGAATTTTTTCTCGAAGAGGTCGCTCACCTTTCGCAGTTCGGGTTTTCTGGAGCAGAGGAGATCGACTTTGAATTTGTAATCCTCGTCGCTCATGGCGTGCAGGCGATGCAAGGCGGTGATATCCATGAGGCCGAGCGCATCTCCGGGATGCCGTTTGAGCGTATTGGTGAGGAGTGTGATCGCTTGCCTGTGCTGGCTCGAATCCTCCAGAGCAATTTGCGCCATGCCGAAGGATGCGTCGATCGCATAGGCATAAGGCGCGTAGCCGGATGCAAAATAGAAAGGTATATCTTCCAGCGCGGGGATGGAGTCCATCGTTTCGACGATCTCTTCATTAGCCCTCATGGCCTGCTTATCATGGTGCAGGCCGCGCTCGAATTCGGCGTAGGTCACGAGGATCGGCGCTTTCGATTCACGAATGCGAAACAGCGGCAGCGCTTTTTTGAGGAGTGAATCGGCCTTCTCGTTATCCCCTTTTTGAATTTCGAGCAGCCCTTCGCAGCCGTAGGCGATGGCCTGCGCGTCCGGATCCTTGCGAACCGCGGGATTCGCGGCGGTCGCGCTCCATTTTTGGATCACTTGATCGATCGTGGCCGTGCTATCGAGCAGCTTGCTCTGAAAATCATAGGCCTCCTGAACGATTTTCCGGCCTTCGGATTCCTTCCGAATGGTCTGGGCATTAGAAGATCGAGGTACGGCGGCGATAAAAACGAGAGTTAAAACGAGATAGCGCATATTAATAGAAAATATGCAATCGCCGAACTTTAGTTCGGCCTCGGCGAGAATGCTGGATTCCCGAATGTTCTACATTCGCCACATAATGCCCACGGTAATCAGGATGTCGGAGGATTTTGCATTCGTGGGGTCAATGGGGTGCGGAAACACTTGCCCGTCCGTGGCCATGCGGGGATTTGTGTAGGTAACCGAACCGTCTGAGTTAGTGATCGTTGCTCCGGGCGGATTTGATTTGTAAATTTTGGTCAGGCCGCCGGCATACCCGGCATCGAAGGTAATCATCGGGCCATGGTACAATTCGTCCGAGAGGCCCAAGCCGCCATAAAAGGAAACATTGATGGGTTGAAGATAGGACTTCAAATCCGTTACCGGGGCCAGATCGCCAGTGGGGGATTCCGAACCGCCCAGCAGCAGCCCAAACGATGGTCCCGCCGCGACGTAGGGCCGAATATCGCCCTCGCCAAACGAAAACTTAATGACTACGGGAATTTCCAGGTAGCTCAATGTGAAGTCGTCGTTGCCGGAATAGATTCCAGGTCCCGCGCCATTATTTTTAACTCGAGCTCCTGCACTCGTGGCGTACACCTCGCTCACGCCCTTCTGATCGTAAAGGAGGCTCGCGTTCAAGCCCCAGGTGTCGTCGAACCAATGCTCGTAGGCGAGTCCGCCCAGCACACCAGGCTTTATACCGACCGTGGCATTATCGGGCACGGTAATGGATTCACTGGCGAGGCTCACTCCGGCGCGAAGGCCCCACCAGGAGGTTGCATATTGCGCTCGGAGTGTGCCTGTAACGGTGAAAAGAAGAAGAAACGAGGTCGAAATGGCGATTTTTATTTTCATAAGGATTACAAATATAATCAATTCTTAATAGCGGCGCGTGAAATTCGAAATCTCGGGGGGCGGAAAAGTTGTTTTTTCGTCATTGCGAGGAGAGCGAATCGACCGAAGGGAGATTCGCTCGACGAAGCAATCCCTGCTTCGAAGCAAAGGATTGCTTCGTCACGTTTGGCTCCCTTCGGTCGCTAAACGTTCCTCGCAATGACATCATAACAATACATTTCGAGCAGGCCTTCAAAACGTCCACTGGACCGATAGATGGCTTTCGAGTTCGGGAGTGCGTGTGACCGAGGGAACGTCGAAGGTCTGGTCTTTGATGACGGCATACCAGGCCGTTCCCATGAGCACCGGCCCCACGCCCTGCCACCGTAAAAAGGAAACCGTGAGGAGCGGGCCGATGCGCGTCTGGCGTTCGAGTTCTTCGAAGGGCAGTCCGTTCTCCGGCAAGGTGGTGTTTGGGCCGGAACGGCTCAGGATGAACCCCTGTACCCCGGCGCGGATGGTCCAGGGAGCAAGCCCGCCAGACGAGTGTATGCCCAGCAGCAGGGTCGCGGAGAGGTCCGTGATGCGCGTATCGAGCAGTTCGCTGAAGGAGGGAACATCGTAACTCCCACGCTCATTGACATGCAGGGTTGCGCCTTCTTCGAACGTAACCGGCCCAATTCCCGCCAGAAGCGCAAGCGGGAACATTATAGAATCGGAGAGTGTGAGGCCCCGCAGAAGATAATTCCCAATTCCCTGAAGAATGGGAACAGAATCGAGATAATCGAGGACGGTATAGTTTGCGAATACTTCCCCGCTCACCCGCGCCAGGAGCGCCGGCGTCCAATAATCCGCATGGGTTGCGAGCGCGAGCGATTGCGAGACGTTATTTTGCGCGCTGCGAGTACCCTTTAAATAAACCAGGTGCGTGTTGGTTGCGCGCAGTTCCAGGCCGCCATCGAGCGCATTGGAAAAAAGGTGCCCATAGCGCGCAGTCGCGCTCGTGATAAGAATATCGTGCGCATCGTCATTGAGCGGACTCGGAACGTCGTAATTCAATAAATGCGCGTTTATATCGGCGGCAATTGTGTCATGAAGGTCCGGCGCATATTGCGCGCTGGCGCTGGCCTGGGTTATTCGCTGGGAGTAACTCGATTCCTGTAGGACGGATGCGAATTTTGTTACCGTCGAGGGGTCCACGCCGGGCAGTTCGTTCGAAAGAAGGCTGACGTCTTCGGTTTTTTCCTCATAACTCATGCGGGCTTGCGCCGTCCAGGTGGTGGAAGCGACAAGGTCCAGCCGGCCGGCGAAGGCAAGGCGCAGATCGGCGACTTGATTCGGCACGAGCAGGCTTGAAAGCGCGGAGGCGCTGCTCGAAGCAAGCGCGCTTGCGGAAATATCGCTTTGGCGCGTGATCGAGCTTGGCTCGAACTCCGCATCGATCGTGCTCGTGAGCGCGTTCGGGACGATCGGGTAGTTCAGCGAATCCCGAAGACTCAGCGAAAGGTCGGTTCGCTCTTGTTTTACCGTCGGCGCATTCGTAGCCACGCCATTGGAATCGACTCCGAAAAAGAAATCCCGGCGCTCGAGGCCGGCATCGAGATAGGCGTGGTTCGAATCCAGCGTCGAAGGCCCGCCAACGGAACTTATTGCGGCGAGCGAAGCCAGATCGTTGGAGTAGCGCTCGGCGCGCTGCTGGAAGAACCGCTCATCGGCCATCGCGCTCGCGGAGAGCATGGTATTCTCATTCAGGAGTTCCGCGGGCGCGCGAAAACTCCCGCGAACGACGGAGCCCATCGTATTGATATCGGACTGCGATTCCTGCGCAAGGCCGCCCGAAGCGGAAAAATCGAGATCGCTCCCGCCCGGCCGGTACCGCAAGCCCGCCACGCCGAAGCCATTGACTTGCCGAGTGATGAGCGAGGTTGCCGCAACGCCCGGCAGCCCACTCGTTACATACGAATTCCCGGCGAATGCGATAAACGGCGCGAGCGCTCCGCCGCCCAGCGGATCGTCGGCATACACGAAGCCCGTGGTAGAAGTCGTCGTAATAAGGTTATCCTGCAGGTACCGGGAATCGGCGCCTAATTGAACGGTGTCGTTTGCTTGTATCCCCGAACCCGGCGCGGCTGGCGTCACATACTTGAGGAGCCCGCTCCAATCGTAAATCGAGAGCACGTGGTCGAAGCCAAGATGAACTTCGTTCGGAATGACCGGGCCGCGAATAGATATGGTATCGAGCTTTGGCACCGCAGAGGAAGTGTCAATCACGTTCTGCGCGGACGCGTCCCGCGGAGCAAGTCCCACGAGAAGCAAGCCATAAAGCACGAAACCGAGCAGAACAGCGCGTAACATTCTTCGCAAAAATACCGGTTGAGGAAGCCGAAGTGCAAATTTTGCAGGATTTCATTTGCCCCCCCGGGATGTTCCTATCCACGCAATGAACGCGCCTCTTGAACTTTTATCTCCGGAACACTCGGCGGATCTCTTCATATCGAACGATCGCTCCCCGTTGTTTGGAGAACGCGAGCGGACGCTCATCGACTCCGAACTGGTCTCGCTCTTCGCGCTTTTAGACGATCCGGACGAGCGGGTTGCGCGCGCCGTGATTGAACGAATCCTCCAGCGCGGCCGGACGAGCCATCATCCCTCGGAAGTCATCGCGCCGCTCGCGCGCTTCGCCAAGCAGGCGACGAACCGGCTTGCGAAGACCCGCGCCGAGCAGATTAGCATCGAATTTAATTCGGCGCAGCTTATCGCCGAGTTCGAATCGCTCGCGCACCGCCTCGCTGAAGGAAACCGGCGCGCCTTCGAAGACGGCCTTTTCCTCATCGCGCGCTTCGCGAACCCGATGCTCGATGCTACCGCCCTTCACGCCGAGCTTGACGGATTTGCCCAGATGCTGAATTACCGCCTCGCCGGGCTTTCTTCCGCGCTCGAAGTCCTGGACGAAGTCAATCATTTCTTTTTCGAAGACCTTCGCTTCCGCGGCAATCACGCAAAATTCCTGGAAGCGGAAAATAGTTACATCGACTCCGTGATCGAGCGCCGAACCGGAATCCCGATTTCGCTCGCAAGCGTCTATCTGCTTATCGTCCGATCGCGTTTGGGATTGCCGTTCAGCGGCGCGAGCGCGCCGGGGCATTTCCTCGTCCGCTATGACGGCCTTCGCGGCGATCCGCTGTTTATCGATGCGTTCAACGCCGGCGTCATCCTGCGTGAGCGGGACATCAAGCATTACCTCAATTCCTCTGGCCTGCCATTCCACCGGCAATTCCTGGATCCCGCACCGCCGCGCGCCATTTTGCTCCGAATGATCCGCAATCTTATTATCGTCTTTACCGAGCACGATAATCAACTTGCGCGCGCCGCTTTCGAGCGTTTTATGAGCATCCTCGCGCCGAATGCGGAGGAGGGACTTGCTTTCCTGCGGGGACTCGAAGGCTGAACCTGATTACGCTGATTGAACCTGGATTACGCGGATTGGATGGATTTGCAGGATTACTTTCGGGAATACAACATTGAAGAACAACCGGGATGCTACACACACCGGCGGTAAAAGTCTTCAGATGAAACGACTAATAAATTCGAAAGCTCCATTCAAGGGCATAGTGTAAGTTCAGCATAATTATAAAGAACCGAAACTAATCCAGAAAATCCATCCAATCCGCGTAATCCAGGTTCAGGTTCGATGATTCCAATTGTTGCAATAGTCGGAAGGCCAAACGTTGGCAAATCCACGCTGTTCAATCGCTTGGTCGGCGAGCGCCGCGCGATTACCGGCGCGGAGTCCGGCGTAACCCGCGACCGCCATTATGCACGGGCCGAATGGTCGGGTTCGGAATATAATGTGATCGACACCGGCGGGGTTGTGCCCGGCTCGCAAGATCTTTTAGAGCGCGCGATCCGCGAGCAGGCCGAACTCGCGATCGACGAAGCGGAAGTTATTCTTTTTGTTGCCGATGTCACTGCGGGGCTTCACGCGCTCGACGCCGAAGTAGCGCAAATGCTGCGCAAGTCTGGCAAGCCGGTATTTCTGCTGGCGAATAAAGCCGATAACGAAGCGCGCGAGCCGCTCGCCGCGAGTGAATTTTATCCGCTCGGTCTTGGCGAGCCGATTCCCATCAGCGCCATCAATGGCCGAGGCATCGCGGACTTTCTCGATCTGCTGCTTACGAAATTTCCTCCGCAAATCCCCGAGCCAGAAGGCGAACGGGCGATGAAACTTGCGATCGTCGGCAAACCCAATGTCGGGAAGTCCAGCTACCTCAATGCGCTTTTAGGCTACGACCGCGCCATCGTCATGCCCATCGCTGGCACGACGCGCGATACGCTCCACACCGAGTACAGCTATTACGGCCAAACGATTACGCTCATCGATACCGCCGGCTTGCGGCGAAAAAAATATGTGTCGAATGCGCTGGAACTATACTCCACGATCCGCACGATGAAAGCGATCGAGGAATGCGATGTTGCGCTCATCCTGATCGACGCCACGCAGGGCATGGAAAGCCAGGACGCGAAGATCGTAAACGAGGTCGTCGATGCTCGCAAGGGCGCCGTCATCGTCGTGAACAAATGGGATGCCGTGGAAAAAACGACGATGACTGCCGCGCATTTCGAGAAAACAGTGATTGAGACGTTCAAAAGTCTCGATTATATTCCCATCGTTTTTATCAGCGCCCTCACGCACCAGCGGCATACGAAGCCGCTCGAACTCGCGATAAAAGTGTTCGAAGAGCGGAAGAAACGGATCGGCACAAACGAGCTTAATGGCGCCCTGCTCGAAGAGATCGAAAAAACGCCGCCGCCCAACGTGCGCGGACACGACCTACGCATCAATTATATCACGCAAGTCAAGACCGAACCGCCCGTCTTCGCTTTTTTCTCGAATTTCCCCGACGAAATTCCCAGCGCCTACAAACGCTTCCTGGAACGCACCCTCCGCAAGCATTTCGGCTTCGAAGGCGTGACGGTCTCGTTTATTTTTCGAAGGAAATAGAGACGCGCAGCCGCACTTCGAGGATCATATCGCCGAACTCGTGGGAGAAATTTTGACGGAATAGTGGTTCTTGTATCATGCGCTTTTGGAAGTCCCCGCCTTGGTACCTCCTGATGGCAGTAACCATGCTGCTATTTGGCGCGAACTTGTACCAAACTTTTTCGCATCAGAATAGCACCTCGAACGACTTCCTTAATTATGCGATTTTCATCGCGCACATGAAGAGCAGCGGTACGGTAACAACGCCGCACTTTATTTTTCCTGGTCTTGTCCTTCTACTCTCCAAAATCTTTCCCCGCCACAATACGATGGTGCTTGGGGGCGTTGTTGTGCTGCTCTTTCAACTTTTGCTCGCGCACGTACTCTGGATTTTTTGGAAACAATCGATTCCCGAATCGGGGCATCCTCACCTCCGCGCCGCACGCCGCGGCTGGCTTCTCGTCGCGCTTACCGTGGCCGCGATGACGGTGGCGCCAATCAATCTGCTGACGCTGCTAAAACATAACGGGTACAATGGTTATATCGGAATTACCATCTATCACAATCCCCCGATTTCTCTATGCCGGCCCATTGCGTTAGTGAATGTGATGATTTTTGCCGCGGCCTTTGTGTATCGAAGAATCTCGACTCGCCAGACCATTTTTTGCTTTCTCACGCTGGCTATCGCGGCATTAACGAAACCGAATTATGCGCTTATCATGGTCCCTACAGCGGGGGTGTTCGCCCTGATGGCACTTAATCGAAAAGACTGGCATCTTCTGCGATTCATCGCACTTGGCGTGCTCCTTCCCGGCGTCCTCATTCTCGCCTGGCAATATGTTTTTACCTATCTTCATCCTCCCGCAACTTCGGACATGGATTCCTCGCGCATTCTCTTCGCGCCATTTCTGGTCTATTCCATAATGGCACGGTTCCTCATCCCTAAATTCTTTCTTTCCATTTTGTTTCCATTGAGTGTCCTCCTCCTCTATCGAAAGGAAGCGCTCCAGGACCGGTATTTTCAGCTCGGCCTCGTGCTGTTCCTGATGGGCGCGGCACAGTCCTACTTTTTTGCAGAGGAAGGCGTACGGCTGATCAAGGGAAATTTTCTCTGGTCGGGGCAATTGGGATTGTTTTTATGGTTCGTTATCTCGATGCGGTTTATTGTGCAACGGTTTTTTTTCGAGCCTGATCGAACGCGCTGGTCTGGAAAGTTCGTGGTCGTATCCGGGATTTTCGCATTGCACGTCGTGAGCGGAATTCTCTGGTACATTGTGGAAACAACCTCGCCGGGAGCATACTGGTAATGCGAATATTTCAAGGAGGGCACCATGAAGTTTTCTAAAATCGTTACTTTCGCATTGTTCGTGGTCTTGGTTTTGATCCTGATGAGGAATTTTCAGTATCTTTATGTTGCGCCTATTCAAAATGCATACTGGTGGAGCAGCGACGAAACATGGCTGATGTCCCAATATCATCAATTTGTCACCACCGGACATTACGTAAATCCCAATGCCCCCGGTTCGATGTTTTCGCAGTGTTCCGGCCTGTTGTTTGGCAGTTGTTACGTGACTGCTGCGATGTATGGTTTGCCGTTGCTGCTTATAAAACATCACACGGTCGATGTGGGAAGAACGATTACGTTTTTGCTTGCCCTGCTGACTCTTTTTTCAATATGGCTGATTGCGAAACGCTATGGGGTCGCGCCATGGCTAAGGATGTACGGTTGTATTTTATTAGCAAGCACGCTTGGCTTTTTTATTATGAGCCACGCCGCGCGATACGATTTGCTCGTTGGCTTTGTGGTCTTGATTGTTGTGGCCCTCCTTCCATTGATGATAGAAAAGTATTCTGATCTTAGCGTGCTCCTTGGATTGGCATTCCCCTCTCTACTGCTGCTCAACGGGCATCTGATCATCTATTTATTTTTGGTACTCGCTTATTTCTCGTTCGTTTACAAACCGAAGTGGAAGGTGTTTTTTGCGTCTATGACTAGTGGATTTTTGGTTTTATTCGTGCTGCAAGTTGTGCTACTGCATTCGGTAAGTATTTTTGGGCCATTGTCGGACGGCTTGAATAAGATTCCCATGCTTATGATAATTCATCCTAAGTCGGATTTCGCAAATCTCTATTGGAGATACTTTATCGCAAATATGTGGGCTCGGAATATTTTATTTCTTTCCATTGCGATGATTCTGCTGTTCTTGCTCGCGCGGGTAAAGTATAAAGTAAGTTTTTCCAATGCCCTTACCATCACGGAAAAACGGCTTGCGATAGGCTTGGCGCTTCTAATTTTATCTTCTGTATTTTTGGAAGATGTCGTCACGCCCCGGTATTTCATTCACGTCTTGCCGGCCCTTGTTTTCATGCTCATGATAATGATATCGTTTCTGTTTCGAGCGTCCTCGAATAAAGTTCTCACCATGTCGGTGGTTCTCCTCATTGGAGTATTCTCGGTGTATGATTATTCCAACAATTCCGCTGCCATGGGCCAAACGGGCGAAGTGATTTCGCGGGAAAATCAGAGTGCGATTACCGATGCGTTGCGCATTCTTCACTCCCATGCAAATAAAAGTATTCCGAGAGTTTTTTGCACTGCTTCGGGGCAGGCCACGGTAATGGATGACGATTCCTGTGCCCTCGTAACGACGATCATGTATAATCAACCGATCGATAATCTGCCGGCATCCACCCTGTGGAAAAATGCCAACATAGATTATGCGATCAAATATAGCGGAAACTGGAGTGAAAAAAATTCTTACATCGATACCTCGACGCACCCCAGAATAATATTCGAGCGTGCCGGTCACTTTACCGATTATGAGCGCACCTATGATCCATCGGGTCTGAAAGCGCTCGATACACTGCGCGTGTATGAATACCGATAGAATCATGCCTTCGGAACGCCACTTTCCTGCCCTCGATGGCCTGCGCGGCATGGCCGCGCTGATGATTGTATGGCATCATTTCATGCAGTTCACGCCGGTCCATGAAAAGTGGCTTGCGCACTTCGCGCGTTTCTTTGGTTTTGCCTGGAGCGGAGTCGATCTGTTTTTCGTCCTCTCCGGATTTCTCATTACCGGCATTTTGGTGGATTCGAAGTCGCGGAACCATTATTTTCGCACGTTCTACGGAAGGAGAATTCTGCGGATTTTTCCATTGTATTATGGCGTCCTCGTATTGGTACTTCTGATAGCTCCGCGAGTGGGAATTCAAACCGGCGTTGCGCCGTCTTCGCATATTTTTTTCTGGACGTACACCAGCAATTTTTACTTCGCTTACGGCGGTTGGCAAGCAAACTATCTTTCGCATCTCTGGACACTCGCGATCGAGGAGCAGTTCTATCTGGTATGGCCGCTGGTCATCTTCTTCGCGACACGTTTAGAGCGGCTTCGTTTTGGGCTGCTCGCCGCATTCTTTTCGGTTAGCTTGTTGCGGTGCATCCTCTATTTCTCAGGAATCAATTTTTCAACGCTATATCTTAGCACCGAAACACACTGTGATGCGCTCCTGCTCGGCGGTTATCTGGCGCTATCCATTCGAAGTGGAGTGCCGGGAGCTTTGAAAGGCCTCCGTCCGAATAGATGGGTCGCGTTGTCCTTTGCAGTGCTCGCATTTTTTATTTTAAATGGGGATGGCCTTTTCCCCGGATGGGACCATGCTCCTCTCATCCTCTTCAGCCAAAATATGATAATGCTGCCATTGTTAGCAGTTCTGTTTGTATGGTTGATTCATGCCGCGACAAAGAATGCGGTTGGCCGCGTCTCCCGATTTTTTTCACATCCCGCATTGCGGTGGCTGGGTAAGTATAGCTACGCGCTATATGTTCTGCATGTGCCGCTGGCATTTTTAATACTTCGTCCGGCAATGCCGGGAATATCCTCAGTCCCGCTGCTTGCGGAATTCGAATTATTCTTCCTTTATTTCGGAGTATCCATTGCCGCGGCGTTTCTTAGCTGGCATTTCTATGAGAAGCACTTCCTCCGGCTGAAACGGTACTTTCAGTCCGGCCCGAAATATTCCGTTCCCAGCGCGAACAGCCTGCTCGAAAATCCCCTGTGAAGGTTCCCTGCCAAACATCCCGTATCATGGACTGGCGAAATTATTCGCGCACGATCATAATTTTATTCGTAACCCTTCCGGACGCGCCGGTTTGGATGGAACAAAGATAGGCTCCCGGCTCGACCACGCTGCCGCCGGCATCGCGGGCATCCCACGTGAGGCTGTGCGGCCCACCATCGAGCGGATGATCGAGCAGCGTGCGGACGAGCACGCCATTTGTGTTATAAATACGAACGAGCACATTATCACGCGCCGGCAATTCAAAAGTAAGGGTAATGTCGCCGGTGGCATTGCCATTCAGGACAAACGGATTGGGATACGGCTGGGAAAAATAAATTCCGTCCGTCCCGTAGTGCAATTCGACCTGGTTCGTATAGTGCTCGGCGCCATTGGCATCGACTTCGTGGATTTGGTAAAGATACGTTCCCGGCTCGGTCGTGTTATCCGCGAAGGAGTAATCCTGCCGCGCGGAAGCAGCGCCAAAGCCCGGGATGCTGCCAATATTCACAAAGGCATCGCCATCAAGCGAACGCTGAATATAAAACATCGCGCCGGAGGGTTCGCCTTCGACGTTCCATGATAGGTTCGTGCCTCCCGGCCCTTTCGTCGCCGAGAGCGAAACCGATTCCACGGCATCGGGTACGAGGGTCGTTTCCCATAAACCGCGCCCATACGTCGCAACCCGCATCGTTACTCCATTTGATGCAATCTGCACATCGCGGCAAGGGAAAAGGCCAGGCCCCATAAATGACCAACTCTGGCCTGCATTCGTTGTTTCATACATTCCGAAATCGGTCGCGGCGTACCACGTCGTAAGGGGATTTGTCGAGTCGATGGCAAGCGACATGACATTGCATTGGGTGTTCGCGCCAGCCCCCGGGATGTCCTGCCCGGCGGTTGTCCCTGACACGTCTGTCCAGGTGTGGCCGCTGTCATCGGACATCATGACTTTTTTCGAGCTACTGCTCAGAGTAACGACAACGAATTTGGGGTCTTGCGGGGAGGTATTGATCGAGGTTACGATCCCCGGGTTCGTCCGTGTGCGCCAGTTTACTCCAAAGTCGGTAGAAAGCTGGAAGGAGCTACCGCCTCCGGCGGCGTAAATCATATTGGCATTCCAGCTTGGCAACCCGATCGCGGTGCAATAATACAGCCCGTCTAATGCCGCGCCAAAGGAAGGAGTAAGCTTGGTCCAATTTTTTCCCCCATTGGTTGTTTGCCAGAGGCGCTGCCGGCCAATATAAAGAATACTCGAAGATGGCACTATTGGAGCAAGATGCGCCACCGGGGACATTCGAAATGGCGCGGCCCATCCTACGGCATCGTTAAATACGGAAGAACCGCCGATCGAAGTCCACGCTCCGGGCAAGGAGGCTTCATAAATTTCACCCTGAACCCCTTCGGCATACACGAGGGTGGGATTTTGCGAACTACCAAGCGGCTGCATCGCATCGCCCAGATGGTCATCGGGAAAGGTCATTGGGTCCTGGCCGGAAATGATTTCCCACAGCCCCTGATCCTGCGCTCCGGCCCAAGTATGAGTGGGATAAAAATGGTCGAAGGTAAAATTATAGAGGCGGCTGGTAACCATATTATGCGAATGCAGCAGCCATCCACCTCCGTTCGATACATCGGTCGAGCCGGCGGCATAATTGACCCACAGTCCGCCATCGTCGCCATCATAAACGATTCTGGAATTCACGGGATTGAATGCAAAGGAATGATGATCGACATGCGTCATCCCATTGCCACCATCACCATTCGATCCGGGAGAGCTATAGGCATTCCATCCGCTTGCTCCGGACATTACATAGGCGGAGATGCCACCGATATAAATCGTATCGCTGTTTCTGGAATAGGGCGAAACCGCAAGCGTGAGGTCATACCACCCTTGCGCCGGAATCGTTAGATCTACTTGATTGAAGAGTGTGCTCGATGGGGCGGGGGTATAGGGCGCCCAATTCGTTCCCGCATCGGTGCTCTCGTATAAATGAACCTGAGAACCACCAGGATCCGTCACCAACGCAAAAATTTTGCTCGAGTCCCTGGCCGGCGAGGCCAGAGCGCCCCGGCCAATGGAACTCGCAGCCAGAAAATTCGACACCGTCGTTACTATCGACCAGTGCCCACCATCATCGGTGGACTTATAGATCCCACCGCTACCTGTACCCCCGAATGACGGGTCACCACCGCAAAGAAGATAGAAGATCGAGCTATTGCCCGGACCGGGAGTAGATAGAATATCCCATGCCACGCCACCTTTCGAAAAAACGGAGTTCCATGTTGCCCCAAAGTTCGTGGACCGATAGACCTGCCTTTGATCGAAAGAAGACGCAAGGATGATATTATGATTCGATGGATCGACCACGACCTTAACAAAACTCTCTGCTCCGCTCGCAACATTCACCAGCGAGAAGGATTGGCCGCTGTCGGTCGATTCATAAAGTCCCGCGCCGTTATACATGGGGGTCGAGCTATAACAATACCCCGTGCCGACATAGAGCGTATCGGGGTTTACCGGATCGATCGCGATCGAGGCGACCGAGAGATTCGGTAGCACGTTATCGGTGAGTGGGAACCAATTCGCGCCAGTATCGAATGATTTCCACACTCCGCCGGAACCGCCGGCATACATAATGGCGGGGTTTTGAGGATCGAAGACGATCGCGGTCGTAATGCCGGCGGAAGGAACGGCATCGGAACCCGTAAGCCCAAGATTCGTCCATCCTCCGGAAAGAATATTTTGCGGGCGAGTGCCTTTCATCGCTCGTTCGCTCGATTGGAGCATGCCATTCCGCGCTTCTTCGAACGTGCTTCGGTAGGCAGCATTATCAACAGTGCCGGAGCTTCCGGCGTGGCGCGCGAATTCGTAAAACTCACGCGCAAATGGACGGGAGGAGCGAATGCTGGCCGGAAGCTGGTTGATCGCGCCATAGGCCCCCGAATCCGACAGCGAGACGATCGGCGCGGGCAGCGATTCCCCGCCCGCCTCGGCTTGCGCGCGAAGAACGGAAGGAACCCAAGAGAGTAGCGCGAGAGCGGCGAAGAACGAAATGAAATGTTTAGAAATCGGCATCGAATAAAAAATCAGGGTTTGAAAAAACCGAAGGAAATGCGAATGAACGCATTCACGAAACCATAAAACACACACAAGCTTCCTATCGGTTGCACTGCAAACCCCGACCTCAAAGTCCCGGGAGAAAACTGGGACCGGCCTTCGCTATTCCTTCAGAAACTGCGTTGTAAGATTTCCAATGACGACCATATAGGGTCCTCTTGGAAGAGAGCGGACATCTAATTGCATTTTATCGGAAGATGGAAGAACCGAGCTAATCACTACTCTTCCAAGCACATCAAAAACCAATACGGGACCGCTCAGTCCGGGAGCATCCACGTAGAGCGTGGAACTTACAGGGTCTGGGTAAAGCAGGGAATACGCGACCGAGTTAGTGTGAAAATAATGCTCTACAACGCCGCTCGTAGCATCGGCGTCATAGTACCACATAAAAAGGCTATCATGGCTCCATGAAGCAATCCATCCGTGCCGGACATCGAGCCAATGCATCTCCTCCAATGAGTCGCCGAGAAATGTTGTAGAATCGATCAACCAGGTCTTGCCGTTATCGGAGCTATAACCGATTTTCCGGGAGTAATAGTTAGAATCCGCACCGATAGCGTCCCTTTGCGGAAAAATCTCAACGCTGCTATAACCCGATCCACCTATCATAGCCCAGAGAATGCCGGGGGCAGGATTGGCCATGCGCCATAAGACACCACCCACCTTCGAACCGAGGCGCCAGGTTTTTTCATAATCGCTGGAACCACTAAATGACGAGTCGATCCGCCAGGTGGTTCCGTAATCGCTGGAATAGGCATAGTCAATATGGCTATAATTAACCGTGCAAAAAACTTCGCGAGCCTTTGGATTTACAAAAAGGTCCTGCACCCACGGCCTATACCGCGCGCTATCGAAAGCATCGAACGATTGCCATGTTATGCCACCGTTTGTGGAGTGTAGTATTACTTTCGGCGAATCGACAAAACCAGTTTTTCCTAACGTGTTGCCTTCCTCTGTCCAAACATCGTTGCTATCGACAATATACGCAATGATGGGGGACTGCGCATTCTGGAGATAGCCCGAATCATACGGCACGGAGCTTTGCCAGCCGTCGTGCGTGACGATCATGAGAACGGTATTAAAAATTTCCACAAGGCGGAAGCCATACGCAGTATCGTACATTTTTTCGGCGAGTGTGGTGTAGTCGCCGTAGTTTATCTGCCCGGCTTCGGGAGGGAACTGAATGGTCGTCCTTGACGGCGCTATGGATATGGTCCCATTCCCGCCATGAAAAAACCCATGGTGAGGAGCGGTACACTCGACACTGTTGAGGTTGCCTTTTCTATCGATATAGTCGTTATAGAGATTGGTGTCGAGTACCCACGTCCGGCCCCCATCCGACGTGGAACTTATCGATCCATAGTCGGATACACAAATGCCATTTAAGCTGTCGATAAAGCTAAAATCCTGTGTATTGTCATTCCCGGCCCGGGCAGGCTGCGGTAATGCTACCTTATGCCAGCGGCCAGGGATCGTTTGAGCGTGCGAAACAGGGGCCACCGCCCAAATGGCGATGGCCCACAAGAATGTTAGAATGTTGCAATTGCGATTCATGCTTTTTTGGTTAAGGCACAACAGTTTCTTCGTTCTGCGCGGTGTTGCATGGCGGGTCAGCTGGAGACCAACTGATATATATAAGTTCACCTTCAACCAGTCCGCAGGCGGTAATCTGAATAGACTTTCCGGGAGCTAAGCACTCGCCGTTGGCGGTGTCTGCAACGACTGTGAAGGAGTGGGGAGTGGGTGCCGGATCATTAGACACGGTCCACGTTTCGTGTGTTGGGTCCATCAGCACGACGCAGCAAGGGAAAAACGTTGTGTCTTCACCCTTATTGGATATCGTGATACTTTTGATGCAAGAATCACAAGTATTAGTTAGGAGCCATGAGTAACATCCTGGGCACATGTTGGAATCGTTGTTGCAGAACCACTGATTGGTTTCGTGCATGGGCCGCAGGCAACCGTTACATGGCCATTGCGCAACAGCTTTCTCCGCAATCATAGGTGCTGTGCAGAGCAACATGAGCGATGCCAGGAGCACCGCACTTTTCGTTGGTATGAATCTCCTCATAGAAGTAGTTAGAAAAAAATCCTCAGCTGGTTACGAGCCGCAGAATTATTTTCACCTATTCGAAACGAAGCAGGAGCCGTAACCGCTCCCTGCTCCGCTTTATTTTTTTATTGCCTGAATCGCATCATTCGTTAAGTTTGACGCGAATCAAGCCAAAATCGGTTGCGGCATAGAGCGAATGATCCGGAAGTTCTTCGAGCCGCCAGAAGATGCTCGCTCCGCAGTTTGGTACCATGTTCCATGTCCGGCCATTATCGCGGGAATAACGCAAAGCCGTATGAGGCTCCGGCCATGGCGAATTTCCGTAGTTGCCAATCCACATCGTTGACGTATCCACGTTATTCACGCCGATGCCCCAAATGATGAACGGGCAATCTATTCCTCGCCATGAATTCCCATCGTTATCCGAAATATAAAGTTGCTGTCTCGAGCCATGTGGCCCGCTTGCGACGCATGCTACGAGCCGGTTACCCCATTTGGTAACCAAAGGTACTTCGCGGTTTGAAGGCATTCGGGAATCGGTAAAAAGTGGGTCGGTAAAAATTTTCTTCCATGGTTCGTCGAGATCGGACGAATAATAAATCGCGGGTGGAAGCGACGTGGAGATATAAAATTTCGTATCTTTCACAAGCATGGAGCAAATATCCGGCTTTTTTAGCGTATCGATCAGATGACTTGCAATGGTCCATGAAATTCCGCTGTCTTTCGATTCCATGATGCAAAATGGTTTTTGGGAAGCAACGTAGAGAACCCCTTTATCGCGCAGGAACCATGCGCAGGCTCCTTCGCCCGTGGAAGGCACGCACTGACAAAAGGTATGGCCGGAATCGACGCTCAAAAAAGCGGTCCCGTCAAAGCCCTTCGATGTGTTGACAAAAATTCTGGCACGGCTGATCGGAATAATTTCCTTTATCAGCGTAATATTGGGAAGCTCGCCGAGTTTCGTCCACGTCTTGCCGGAATCAGTAGTATGATAGAGCCGGTTTCTGCTACCAGCGTAAATTTCCTTCCCAATCGAATCGGCTAAACAAAATCCTTCGACGTGGTCCCAAGAGAGCCGGTCGATGATTGTGTGCTTTGAAGAATTGGATGATGGGGCAACATACTGTGTGGATGCTGCTAAACGGGAAAAGGAGAGGCAAGCTAACGCGATCGCGCACTCAAGCGCGAGCCGCGAGCCGCGAGCCGCGAGCCGCGAGCCGCGAGCCGCGAAGATATTTCCAAAAAAGGGCAAGTGTTTCATCTCTCAATCACAAAATAAAATTATTTTTAGAAGAAAGTCAAGTGTTTTTGCAAACAAAATGCCATTCCACTGGAAAGCCTTGCGCTAAGGTTTTGAGAGTGGAACCCTATCTGTTTGAGAAACCGGAGGCAGGGAGAGAAGTTGAATAATTTTTCGTTCCTTTACTTCTTCTCTTTCACAACCCATACCTTGCCGGCGTGAACTTCGTCCGCAGCCAGCGTATCCTCCCCAATCGCGCGAGGGAGGACGTGCCGGTCCTTCGGGCGCAGCAAGTCCACGGGGTCGATCTCCTTTATGACCGTGTCAACATGGCCTTTGGTTACGGTAATAAGTTGATAGCGAATTTTTCTTATGGTATCGTCCCCAAAATTTTCGTAAAACACCTGAAGATAGGGCTTTCCGTTATCGTAGGTCCTATCCACCGTTATTTCAACGCCCGGCGATTTTTCCCATTTGTCCTTTGGCGTGCTGCACCCATAAAACCACGCGGCAGCCGTCGCGATCGCTGTAACCAAAAATGTACGTTTCATAAGCAATTTGGAAAGAAAGCAAGAACAACACCAAAAAGGATCTCCATCGACGAACCTGAGCGAGGCCCAGATGGGAATGGATAAATCCCATAGTTTCAAAAATACGACATTTTTTGGCTCGCGGAATCATTTCGGCGAAACAAAGCTTTGAACGTGCCGTCTTTCACGCTCCGGAAAGACGGACGAGTAATCGTCGGACAAACAAGCGCCGAACGACAATCGTCATTTCCATTTTTAATCACTTTTTAGAAGAGGAACACAATAGCATTATGAGAAAACTCGCTCAACGGATGGCACTGGGAGCCATTATGGCGTTCGGTCTTTTCGCCGGCTCCGCGCAGGCGCAGAAAATCGGCGTCGTCGATATTAATGCCGTCGTAACGGCCATGCCGGAATACGTGGCGGCCAATAACCAGATCGAAACCCAGAGAAAAGCATACATGGATACCCTCCAGACCATACAGACCGAATATCAGACGAAGGTCGATACCTATCAGAAACTTGGCGAAACCGCCAGCGCGGATTTCAAAAAGAAAGAAGCTGCAGACCTCGACAGCCTTAAGGCAGTATTCAGTAAGTTTCAGGAGGACAAATTCGGGCAGCAGGGCGAACTCGCTCAGATGCAGGCGAATCTCATGAAGCCGATTACCGATAAACTGCAGAATACGCTCGCATCCTACGCGAAGAAAGAGAAACTCACGGTCATCTTCCCGAAAACGGCGACCGTGTATGACGACCCCACCATCGACTATACACTGAAATTCCAGGATTACCTCAAAGCCCAGGCCCAGAAGTAAGTGCTGAGTTGCTAAGTTAGCACACGCGCACGGGATTTTTTTGAGAGCGCGGCCGCTTTACTAAAGCGGCCGCGCTCTTCTTTTTCACTAATTTATTCCGGTATTTTAGGATTTATCACCAAGCACTTAGCACTTTAGCACTCAGCACTTCTCAGGACTTATGCAGACCTCTCGAATCTCGACCGTCGTTCTCATCATCTTCGCCCTGTTCGCCGGCATCGCCGGTAATGCGGCCGCTCAGCAAACGCGCGTTGCCTATATCGATGCCGCAAAGCTTCTGAAGCGCATGCCGGAGGCCATTGACGCCAAGACGCGCCTCGATCAGCTTACGCAAGCCTGGACCAAAGAAGCCAGCGACATGCAAAGCGAGATTGACCGCAAGCAGGCGGATTTCGATCGCCGAAAGCTCATTATGACCGATGCCGAGCGGAGCGCGACCGAACTCGATCTTTCCAATCTCCGTAAGCAGCACGAGGACTACATGCACCAGAAGTTCGATGCCGATGGCGGCGAGCTATTCCAGCAAGAAGCCCAACTTATGAAGCCAGCCTACGATAAACTCACCGAGGCGATCAAAGAAGTTGCCGCCGATGGAAATTATGACTACGTGATCGACCGAAGCTCGAAGGATGTAGTGCTGCTTTATACGAATTCAAAATTCGATTTGACGCTGCCAGTCGCGCGAAAACTTGGGATCGAATCGGAGATACTCTCGACGCCCCTGGTCTCGAAACCCGGTGCTCCGCTCGTTCCTGGTCAACCGAAGAACCCAAACCAGCCCAACGGACAAACGCCGAATTCCACCTTCCCACAAAATACCGGGCATACCCCGAATCAGCCGACGCAGCCCGGCTTCAATTCCGGCGGGTACAATCCCAATCAGTTTCCACAGCCGGTCCAAAAGCCAGAGATCGGGCATTGATTTGCGGCTTCTTCCTAAAGCAGTAATTCTTAGAGTTTCAATTCGCCTTCGAACACGGTAACGGCTTCGCCGATCAGCTTAACGCGGTCGCCCTCGATTATAAGCTGGAATTGGTGACCCGCCTTCCGCCGGGAGCCTTGCGGCCGCGTAGCACCCGAATGACCGATCATCCGTGCCCGCCCCGTTCTATTTGCGGAATATGCCATATTCTTGAGGATCGTCTTTCCCAACCGCAAAAACCAAAAAGGCGCCAGCACGAAGGGCGCGTAACTCGCGATGGGATCTTCCAGGGGCCTTGGAATGTGAAACGTTCGCGACACAAAATCATGGGAGGTGGTCTGGTCAGCAATGCTCGTTACAATAAGGCCGCGCATTCCCATGCCACGCAGGAAATGGAAATCGGGACGTACCTCATGAAGCCGCGCCTCCGAGGAGACCTGCACCAAGTAATCGTTGCCACGCCGTCCGACATATTCCGGCGCGGGATCGATGCCCTGTAGAATTTCTTCCGGAGGATCAGAAAGTTCCTCCAGCAATAGCGCCGGAAAATTTATTTCGAGCATGCCATCCTCCATCGAGGCCGGCACCGGGCCGCCGCGGGTAAAGAATACAATGGAACGCCGCGGATCCACAAAGGAACCCACCTTCGACGAATTGGCCTTCGAGCGCGTGAAAAGAACGTGCGCGGCCGCAAGCGTGGCCGAAGCGGCTATTTCAACTTCCGAACCGCCCGCCATCGCGCGAAGATCGAAGCGGTTCGGGCTTCGTGCATGGCTGGTCTTACGCGGCAGCACGAATGCGGACTCCGGAGTATTCATAGCCCGCGAAAGTTCATGCATCCATGCGCGGTCCCGCTGGTTCTCCAGGATGCACACCGTTACCGGATTACCATGGAATGCTCTCGATGTCAGGGTATCGACGTGAAAGATCAGGTCGGGCATGGACAGAGAATTACAAATTTCGAATGAAGAAGCTTCAAATCCCGAACTAAGAAGCGCGGATGACAGTCATTCGCTCCGGCTTCGTTTTTGAAAAACACGGAACAATACGTCTTCGCTCCTGTTTTACGCACCGCCGCAATTTAGATGGACCGAATTAAATTCTTAGTTCTTAATTCCTCATTCTTCATTGCACCCAGGCCCCTTCGACTAATGGTTAGGTCACCACCCTTTCACGGTGGCTGAACGGGTTCGAATCCCGTAGGGGTCACGAAAGGGAGATGTGCTTGCCACGCTCGCATCCGATAGGGGTTGTGCCAACGGCGAATCGTAATAATCTTTCGAGCGTCAAGGAAGTCAGCTACAGTGCCCCACTCACTAATTTCCAGCTTGCGAAGAGAAGTACGCTGGCAAGCGCCCATTGCAGTTCGCGCGGGTGCTTGCGGGTCGCGCCCCATTGCGAGCCCAGGAGCGCGCCGGCTAAGGCCGCGGCAATAAACGCGAGCGGTATCGACGGGTTTGTGCGATACAAAATGGTAATCGTGGTCACCTGGCCCGCCAGCCCTGCGAGTGAATTGAGCACGATGAATGCGCTGGCCATGGCCGCGCTCCCTTTCAGGTCCGTGAGACCCAAAAAAAGAAGGATGGGGCTTAGAAAAATCCCGCCGCCAATGCCGATCATTCCGGAAACGAAGCCCAGCACCAGACCGACCGGTAGTCCAATGACCCATAATGATGTATTTCCGGATTTTCGGCGCAAAATCTCGGGGCCTTTAATTCGTTGGGGCATGAGAAGCCGTGCCGCGGCAAGCAGGAGCGCCAGCCCAAGAATACTATCGAAGGTCGCGCCGGAGACCTTCCACAATCCGCCGAGATACGAAGCGGGAATGGAAGTGACGATAAAGGGTAGGAGCTTCCGAAACGAGAATGCGCCCGGCAGCCGGTAATGGAGAAAGCTGATTCCGGCAACGAGAACATTGAGCGTGAGAACAATCGGCACGAACGATTTAGGCGCAAACCCCATGAGCGAAATCACCGCGAGGTAGCCCGACGCGCCGCCATGCCCGACGCTCGAATAAAGCGCCGCCACAATTAGGATGAGCGGAAGAAGTAAAAAGAGTTGGTCCGTGGTTGGCATTTTAATA
>Ga0307373_10000824_pt1 | contig 59603 bp, 57 predicted proteins | sample OX2MG_FD_202534 | JGI IMG/M metagenome (GOLD analysis project Ga0307373, IMG submission 202534) | Soil microbial communities from Risofladan, Vaasa, Finland - OX-2 | ecosystem: Environmental > Terrestrial > Soil > Coastal area > Acid sulfate soil | place: Finland: Risofladan, Vaasa | collected... | reverse complement strand
CCGGCGCAGGACGACGAGGACGCCCGCAACGAGCTCAACCCCCCGGCCGTCTGGCCCACGGCCAGCTGGTTCAGGGCCTGCTCGACGCGGCTCACACAGTCGTCGAGCCGGCCCCGGTCCACCCCGTCGGAGGAGATCCCGGCGTCGTCTCTGGCCACCTCGGCCTGGGCCGACGAGAGCGAGGCTTCGGCGACATCGAAGGGCCGGCTGACGGCCCGGCTCCGGTCCCGGGCCCGGGCCAGCCGCCGGCGGGCCCCGGCCAGATCGGCCTGGGCCCGGTGAAGCTGCCGGAGAGCCGGGGCCAGAGAGACGCCGGCGGCGCGTCTCTCTGCCTGTGTCCGCTCATGGCCCACGACCAGACCGGCCCCGAGGCCCAGGATCACGACACCCGCCACCAGCCGCCGGCCCCGGAGCCGGCCGGCGCCGGACGGTCCGTCGCCCGCTCGGGGCGGTCCGCCACCCGCTCGGGGCGGTCCGCCGCCGGGACGGGGGGCCGGTGCCCCGCGTCCGACCGGGGTGGTGACTTCCGTGGTCATGAGATTCGGCGGCTGACGACGGGGGGGCGAACGCTGGATCTGAGTTTACCGTGAGTGTCCATCCAGGTGCATCGCGTGGCTGAGGGGTCAGGGATGGTCCCGGGCCGTGCCCGGAAGGTGTAGTTCTGGGGAGATGCCCAGGGTGAGCGCCGGCCTGCTGCTCTACCGGATCTCGGACGAGGGGGGCCTCGAGCTCCTCATCGCCCACCCCGGCGGCCCCGTCTGGACCACGAGAGACGAGGGCGCCTGGTCGGTGCCGAAGGGAGAGGTGGAGGGCGGCGACGATCTCCTGCACACGGCGGACCGGGAGTTCGCCGAGGAGCTCGGCATGCCGCCACCGCCCGGTCCCCGTCTCGATCTGGGTGAGATCACCCAACGGGGAGGCAAGCACGTCCGGGCCTGGGCCGTGGCCGGCGATCTCGACGCCACGACCGCCCGGAGCAATCACTTCGAGATGGAATGGCCCCGTGGATCGGGACAGCTCCGGTCCTTCCCCGAGATCGACCGGGTGGCCTGGTTCAGCGCCGACGAGGCCCGGCGCAAGCTCGTCGAATCCCAGGCCGTCTTCGTCGACCGGCTGATCGAGGCCCTGGCCGACGGACCGGGGCCGACATCCCGGCCGACATCGCCTCCGAGAAACCGGCCGACCCGGAGCGATGAACCCCCGTCGTCAGGCGGCGGCGCCCACGGCGGCGGCGAACAGGATGTCGGCACCCCGGGGATCGCCCAGCAGTGACGACGCCATCCGGTTCATCACGTAGGCCACCGTCAGGCGGGCGTCGAGATCGATGACCACGATGGAGCCGCCCCACCCCCCCCAGAAACAGGCGTGGGGACCGATGGGGACCATGTCCGAGCTCAGTCCGTAGCCCACGCCGAGACGGAAACCGGCACCCAGGACGAGATCGGTCCCGCTGGCCTGCTCGTCGAAGATGGCCTCACAGCCCTTGGCCGACAGCAGCCGGGTACCCCCGAGCTCACCTCCGCAGGCCACCACCGACTGGATCCGGGCCACGGACCGGGCGTTGCCGTGTCCGTTGGCCGCCGGGATCTCGGCCCGGCGCCAGGACTCGGTCCAGGGTTCGGCCCCCGTCATGGGCGGGTTCAACAGGGTCCGGCCGGCGATGGTCTCGGCCAGGGGCGCCACGTCGAGAAGGCTGGGCAGCTCCGGCGGGATGACGGGGGCGACGCGGCCGTCCTCCTCGGCCGGCAGACCGATATGGAAGTCGGCACCCAGGGGCCCCGTCACCTCGCTGGCGAAGAAGGAGCCGATGGTCGTCCCGGTGATACGCCGGACGACCTCACCGACCAGGTAGCCCTGGGTCAGGGCGTGGTAGCCCGACTCCGTTCCCGGTGTCCACCACGGCTCCTGGGCGGCCAACAGGGACGTGGCCTTCTCCCAGTCAGAGAGATCCTCCGATGTCATCGGCTCCGACCATCCGGAGAGGCCGGCGGTGTGTCCGAGCAGGTGGCGCACCTCGATCCCGGCCTTCCCGGCGGCGGCGAACTCCGGCCAGTACCGGGCCACGGGGGCCGACAGTTCGAGCTCGCCGCGATCGGCCAGGATCAGCGTGCACAGAGCGGCCATCGTCTTGGTGATGGACCAGCAGTTGGTGATGGTGTCGCGCTGCCACGGGACCGAGCCCTCCGCGTCGAGCGAGCCGCCCCAGATATCGACCACCGCCTCACCGTCGACGAAGACGGCGACCGAGGCGCCCACGTCCAGCCCCTTGTCGAGGTTCGTGGCCAGCGCGTCGCGCACTGCGGCGAACCGCTCGTCGCACACTCCGGAAATCTCAGCCACCGCTCCCCCTCGTCCCTGGCGGCCCATCGCCGTCCGACCGGCTTACGTTAACGGTCACCGAACCCGTCCGGCCGGTCGCCGGTCGCCGGTCGCCGGTCGCCGGTCGCCGGTCGCCGGTCGCCGGTCGCCGGTCGCGACAGAATGCCCTGATGCCATCGGGATCGGCCGTCACCGTGCTCACCGCCCTGCGCCTGGAGGCGGTCGCCGTCGGCGGCGAGGTCGTCCGCATGGGCATGGGTCACGCCAAGGCCGGGGCCGCCGGGGCCCGCCTGGCACCGACCCTCGCCCCCGGACGTCCTGTGGCCATCGTGGGGATCGCCGGGGGGCTCGAGGCCGGACTGCAGCCCGGCCAACTGGTGGTGGCCGACGCCCTGCAGCCACCCGACGGCGCCGAGCCTCTGGTGCTCCCCCACGCCGGCGCCGTGGCCGACCACCTGCGCACCCTCGGACGCGACGTCCGGATCGGCGCCGTGGCCTGCTCGACCACCATCGTTCACGGTGCGGCGCGCGCCGAGTTGGCACGCGGCGGAGCGTTGGCCGTGGAGATGGAGTCGGTCTGGCTGGCCCGGGCCGTGCGCCAGCATCCCCTGGTCGTCGTCCGCGCCGTCGGCGACACGGAGCGGCACGGGTTCGTGAGCGGGAACATCAAGGCCCTGATGGCGCTGCGCGGTCTGCGTCCCGCCCTCGAGAGCTGGGCCCGTGGTCTCGACGCCGGCACCGGCAACCCGTCCGACGACATGTAGACGCGGACCGCCGCCGCCCGACCGCTTTGGTGGGCCGTCGGGTCCGGCTCACTACACTCAGCCGACGTGCGCCCGGAGAACTCGATCCGCCTGGGCCGGATCACCCGGGTCATGAACGAGTTCCTCCGTCGCCGACGTCGAGGTCCGTCGATCCCCCTCGACGTCGCCGCCTTCCACGTCCACGGCGAGCCTTTGGCCGCCGCCGAGGCGATGACGTCGCACTACGAGCCCTTCCGTGTGGGCGGGTCCTGGGGCCCGGCGTGGGACACCACCTGGTTCCGTCTCCTCGGCCGTGTTCCCCCGGAATGGTCCGGCAGAGAGGTGGCGCTCGGATTCGGCATCGGCAACGCCGGGTCGACCGGCTTCGGCGCCGAATCGCTCGTCTGGCGAGACGGCCGGCCCGTCCAGGGACTCTCACCCAACCATCGCGAGTACCTGTTCACGACCGGGGCCGAAGGCGGCGAGCCGGTCGAGCTGTACGTGGAAGCCGCCGCCAATCCCCCCTCCCCGTTCGGTGCCAACCCCTGGCCGCTGTTGCTCCCCGATCCCGGCGGGGCGGCCCTCTTCACCCTGCAGCAGGCCGATCTGCACGTCCGCGATACCGAGTTCGACGCCTACTGGCACAACTTCCGGGTCCTGGTCGAGTTGCTCACCGAGCTCCCCGAAGACGAGCCCTACGCGGCCCGCATCGGCGCCGGTCTCGAGCACGCCTGCAATCGCCTCGAACTCCCCGACATCTCCGAGAGTTGGCGTCCGACGATGCCGGTACTGGAGCAGTTGTTGGCCGAAGGCGCCGCTCCGACGAGCCATGCCGTCAGCATCGTGGGCCACGCCCATATCGACACGGCCTGGTTGTGGCCCCTGCGCGAGACGGTCCGCAAGTGCGCCCGCACCTTCAGCACCGTGCTCGCGCTCATGGACCACTATCCCGAGTACACCTTCGTAGTCTCGCAGGCCCAACATCTGGCGTGGATGCGCGACCTGTATCCCGACATCTGGGTGCGGATGAAACAGCGCATCGCCGAAGGACGGATCGAACCCACCGGGAGCATGTGGGTCGAGGCCGACTGCAACATCCCGTCGGGCGAATCCCTCGTCCGCCAGATCGTCCACGGGAAGCGCTTCTACAAAGAGGAGCTCGGCATCGACACCAACGACGTCTGGCTGCCTGACGTCTTCGGCTACTCGGCGGCTCTCCCCCAGATCATGCGCCAGAGCGGGATCCGGTGGTTCCTGACCCAGAAGCTCTCCTGGAACCAGTACAACGTCCTGCCCCACAGCAGCTTCCTCTGGGAGGGCATCGACGGTTCGCGGATCTTCACGCATTTCCCCCCGGCCGACACCTACGGCGGCAATCTCAGTGTCCGCCAGCTGCGTTTCGGGGTCGCCAATTTCAAGGACCACGACCGGGCCAGCCGTTCGCTCTACCTCTTCGGCTGGGGCGACGGCGGCGGAGGCCCCACTGCGGAGATGCTCGAGTCGGCCCGGCGGCTGGCCGACGTCGAGGGCCTGCCCCGGCTCACCATGGAAGGACCGAGGGAGTTCTTCAGCGCGGCGGAGGCGGAGATCGACGATCCCGCCGTCTGGGTGGGCGAGCTCTACCTCGAGCTCCACCGGGGGACCTACACCACGCAGGCCGCCACCAAGCTCGGGAACCGCCGTGCCGAGTTCGCCCTGCGCGACACCGAGATCTGGGCCGCCCTCGTCCCCGGCCCGGCGTACCCGGCGCAGGCCATCGACCGCCTCTGGAAGCTCCTACTGCTCCATCAATTCCACGACATCATCCCGGGCTCGGCCGTCCATTGGGTCTACCAGGACACGGCGCGTGACCACACCCGGATCCTGGAGGAAACCCGACAGCTGACCGACGTTGCCCTCGCTGTTCACGCCGGCGCCATCGCCACCGGCTCGTTCACCAGGCCGCTGGTCGTCTTCAACTCGCTCTCCCATGACCGCCGGGAGGTGATCACCGTCGAGGTGCCCGCCGACGCCACGGCCGTCATCGACGCGGCCGGCACCCTCGGGCCCATCCAGCGCCACGACGACGGGCGAGCCGTCTTCGAGGCGGCCGTGCCGGCCTGCGGGTATCAGGTGTACGGCCTCGTCAACGCCAACGCCGCACCCATCGACGGAGTCCGGGCCGACCGGGGATCGCTCGAGAACGAATTCCTGCGGATCGAGCTGGACGACCAGGGACTGCTCCGCTCGATCTTCGACAAGTCGGCCGGGCGCCAGGTGCTCACGCCCGAAGGGCGGGGGAACTGCCTGCAACTCCACCCCGACTATCCCAACTTCTACGACGCCTGGGATATCGATCGGTTCGCCTTCGACCAGGTGTCCGATGTGGTCGAACTCGAGTCGGTCGAGCTCGAAGAGCGCGGTCCGCTCCGGGCGTCGCTGCGGCTCACCCGCCGCTTCGGCGACTCCCGCGTGACCCAGAGCATCCGCCTGGCGGCGGGTTCGCCCTTCGTCGACTTCGAAACCGACGTCGACTGGCACGAGACGAACCGGCTCTTGAAGGTGGCCTTCCCGGTGGCCGTCCGCAGCGCACGGGCCACCTACGAGATCCAGTACGGCCACGTGGAACGGCCGACGCACGCCAACACCAGTTGGGACGTGGCTCGCTTCGAGGTCTGCGCCCACAAGTGGGCCGACCTCTCGGAGCCGGGTTACGGGGTGGCTCTACTCAACGACGGCAAGTACGGCTACGACATCTCGGACAACGTCATCCGCCTCTCACTCCTGCGGGCGTCGACGTGGCCCGACCCCGAAGCCGACCGCGGGCACCACCGCTTCACCTACCGCCTCCTGCCCCATGCCGGCGACCTCCGCCAGGCCGGGGTCATCGACGCCGGCTACGACTTGAACGTTCCCCTGCGGGCCGTGAACAGCTCGTCGCATCCGGGGTCACTGCCCCCCAGCGGGTCGATGCTCAGCGTCGACGCCCCCCACGTCGTCATCGAAGCGGTCAAGCGATCGGACGACGACAATGACGTGCTCGTCGTCCGGCTCTACGAGGCCTGGGGCCGACGGGGCCCGGTGACCCTGCGGGCCCCGTGGACCATCGGCCGGGCCGCCCGCACCGATCTCCTGGAGACCGAGATCGCCGAGTTGGCGACCGAGGGCGCCACCGTGACGTTCGACGTGACGCCCTTCCAGATCGTCACCCTCACCCTGACGGCGGATGGCGCGATGCCCTAGCCATCACGGAACGTGACGTCCGGTGGATCGTCGAGAGTGAGCTGGAATTCAGGACCGAGCGCCTGATGGCCCGGCGCGGCGCGACGCACGGCCGTTCCCACGGCGATGAACTCCACCGCGTGGGTGAGCAGCGCGTTCACGGGTCTCTCCTGGAGCTGGACCTCGACGACACCGTCGGCACCGAGCTCACCGGCCTCGTGCTCCATCATCTCCATGGCCTTCTCGCGCGCCGCATACAGGGCGGTGGTCTGATCGCCGAGCTCCACATTGTCGCGGGCGAGCCCGAGCGACTGCGACACCGAGCGGGCGGCGAACCCCACCACCGACACGCCGATCACGATGCCGGTCGGCTCGTAGCCGGCGCGTACCAGGAGGTGGAAATCCCGGGCCGTCAGGGTGGTGGCGAACGGCTGGCCGTCCGCCGGTTGACGGTGGGGACTGCGCACGGCGGTGCCGAGCATGGTGCAGGTCAGCAGATTGGCCCGCTCCCGCTCGAGTTCGAATCGCATGGCCACCACCCCGTCGGCCTGTCGGGACCGGAGTTCTTCCAGGATCCCCGAACGGGCGTGGTCGATGGCGGTGGCGATGGCCCGTCCCCACATGTTGCCCTCGGTGGCCGCCGTCGTGAACTGGGGGTTCCAACTGGCCGTCCCCACGCCCGACACGATGTCCACCGGCCGGTACCCGATTTCCTCCAACAGCACGAGCTCGCCCACGGTGAGGTCGGAGAGGAACGTGGTCTGATCGCCGGGCACGAACGGACGGCGCAGACCAGCCAGCGCTGCTTCCATGCCCGGAACCGAAGCGGTGCTGCTCACGGGCGCAGCGGCAGGACGGGTCGGGGGTTCACGGGCAGGGCCTCCGCGCTATAGCGACGCACGGCCGTCCCCACCGCCACGGCGAGCTGGTCCCAACTCTCGGCATACCGACTCACCCGTCGGTCGGTCCACTCGGTGTGGACCACTCCCTCGCCCATCCGGTGCGCCATGGCCGCCAACGCGGCCCGCGCCCGGGAACGGGCCACGCTGATGGCCGCCGGGATCTGCCGGTTCACACCGGGAACGGTGAAGTCCCCACGCGCCTGGCAATTGGGTTGGACATAGACGCTCCCGACGCCGACGGCCATCGCGGAGGGGACATAGCCGAGGGCGATCAGTCGCTCGAAGTGTTGGCCCGAGGCGTTGGTCAAGAAGGGTGAGGGCAACGGTGCCGTCCCGCCATGCACGACAGCGGTCCCCCGGGCGAAGAAGGTGGCTGTCCCCGTCGACCCCACGAGATTCTCGAAGAACAGAGCGACACCCACGACGCCGTGAGCGCCGAGTTGGATGGCCTCGTCGTGGAGACGCTCGAGGGCCAACCGGTAGCCCTCGGTCAGCGATGCGGCTAACACCGTGTCCTCGATGCTGAAGCCGTAGTGCTCCTGGTTCGGCCCCACGTTTCCTCCGAAGCCCACGCTTCCCCCGAGGGAGTAGCTGTGGGCACACGGGTACGACTCGGAGAATCCGCCGCCGACTCCGAGCTGTGGGCCCGCCAGACCTCCCCACTGACCGAAGGCCTGACCGCCGAGGGCGGCCAGTTGCATCACCGCCGTTCCCATCACGAAGCCCTTCGGGATCATCCCCACCCGCCGCACGGCGGCCGCCTCGGCCACCGAGAGATCGCTGGTCCAGGTCTTACGCTCACGGCCGTCAGGATGAAAGGCGATGTCCCCGGGAACCTGTTCGGAACGGACCGAGCCAGCGGCGCCGGAGGCGCGGTCGGCGTCGCCGGAGGAGGGTCCCGTCATCAGCGGTCCATGGTGATCACCGGGACCGGCGGGGGCACGACGTGCTCGTCGCCCAGTGACCGCACCCCGGTCCCGATGGCCAGGAACTCGATCGTGTGGCTTCCCCACATGTGCGACTTCTCGACGAGTTGCACACCCACGATCCCGTCCGCCTGGAGGCGGGTCGCCTCCTGCTCCATCCGGGTCATGGCCCGTTCGCGGGCGTCGTAGAGGGCCTGGGTGAAGTTGGGCAGCTCGGTGGCCCGGCCGGCCGTACCCATCGTCCCGAGGAAGGTGCGATGGGCCACGTGGTAGACGCAGGTGCCGAGAACGAGGCCCAATGGGGCGTATCCGGCATGAAGTAGAGTCCAGAAATCCTGACCGGACAGGTCGGAGGTGAAGGGCTTGCCCTCGGCATTGCGCCACGAGGAACCGTCCTTCGTCTTGACCGCCGTCCCCACGGCGATGAACTCGGCGGTGGACTTCCCCCACTCGTAGTAGTTGACGTCGAGACGGACGCCGACGATGCCATCGGCGCCGAGGACGTCGGCTTCCTCCTCCATCCGTGTCATCGCCAATTCCCGTGCCGTGTACATGGCCTGGGTGAGCTTGTCGAGCTCGGTCGACTGACTCCACTTCCGCGTTTGCAGGCCGATCTGGTAGATCGAGCTGCCCATCACCAGGCCGAGAGGCGTGAACCCGGCCTCCTCGACCAGGAGGAACTCGTTCACCGTGAGGTCCGAGGTGAACAGTCGCTTGCCTCCCGGGATCTCGGTCTCTCGTAGGCGTCGCAGGGCGTCCTCGGGGAGTTGCTGCTGGGGGATATCGCTCACGGTCCGGCCTCTCTTCGTCCGTCGGGAACTTGTCTACGACAGCAGACCGTGGAGCGCATTCCACGTCTGTTGCGACTTCTTCGCCTCTTCGGCCAGGGCCGACACGAGCTCGTCGATCCACTCGGACATGGACACCTGTTTCGTCGACAGGGCGATCCCGCGGACCCGGCGGACCACGGTGCACATGATGGTGTTGTGATCGCGACTCGCCGCCAGCACGATCCCCCCACCCCCGCTGGTGAGGTCCATCTCGACGCCGGTGACCGGACGATCACGCTTCAGGATCCCGCCCGAGCGCTTGACCGTCACCCGATCGCCGAGGGCGTCAGCCATCTTCGTCACGAGAACCCGGAAGAAGGTCTCGGTATCGGCGGCGTCCGCCCGGATGGAGGCCGCCACCATGTCGAATCCGGGGAGGGGATCCGATCGAGGTTCGAGACCCTCCCCGCCCGACTGCACGTCGACGTCGTCTGCCAAAGGGACCTCCTTCCACACCGGAGGTCGGAGCCTGCGATGTCTCCTCGGTCGTTCGATTGTACTGAGCAGAGCCCCCTCCTCACCTCGCTCCCTGGTAGACAGGCGGCGATGGACCTCTCTGAAGCTCTCTACACGTGCCGGGCCATGCGCCGGGTCAGGCCCGACCCCGTACCGCTCGATGCCCAGGCACGCATCCTCGATGCCGCCATCCGGGCTCCGACCGGGGGAAACGCGCAGACCTGGCATTTCCTCATGGTCGACGACCCGGCGGTGAAGGCCCAGCTGGGACCGCTCTACCGGGACTCCATGGACCAACTCTGGAAGACGGTCTACGCCCCCCGGATCGAGGCGGCGGCGGCCGATCCCGCCCATCCCGAGAGCCAACAATTCGAGCGCGTCCGGCGGTCCGCTCAACACCTGGCCGACGCCTTCGAACAGGTGCCGCTGTTCCTGTTCGGATTCGCTCAGCACGACCCGTCCGGTGGTTCGATCTACCCCGCCGTCTGGAGTGCCCAACTGGCGGCCCGGGCCGAAGGGATCGGCAGCGCTCTCACCGTGGTCCTCGGGGTCTTCCACGGCCCCGAGGCCTACGCCATTCTCGGGGTCCCACCCGACGAGGGATGGATCATGGCCTGCTGTGTCTCCTTCGGCTATCCGACCGGCCGCTGGGGCGTCGCCCCGCGCCGCCCGGTGCACGAGGTCTCGTCACGCAACCGCTGGGGAACCCCGGTGGGCTTCGAGATCATCAAACCACTGTGGCCGCCCGACGGCGCCTAGCCGGGGCATGATCTGCGCCCCGCCGGCGTCCGGGCGCTACTGCCGGACACCTAGGCCGGGTCCCGCAGACGCAGATAGACGTGATTGACCCCGGCATCGCTCGGATCGTCTGACTGGAGCCGCCCGACCACACCCGGACGAAGGCGGCCTTCTCGAGGGCCCGCCACGACCGTCGGTTGTCCACCGACACGTCCACCATGATGGCGGTGACCTCGGGATAGCGCGCCCAGGTGTCGGCCACCAAGCTATCGATGATCTCCGGTCCCGGTCCCGGTCCCGGTCCCGGTCCCGGTCCCACCCGGTCCTCGGCACCGACCAGGTAATCGATGCCCGCCCCGTCACGGGGGACGTCGGCCCCACGCAGGGCCTGCTGCCACTCGGGATTGTCCTTCAGCCGGTAGCGCTGGACGAATCCGATGGCCAGGCCGTCTCGTTCGACGATGAAACACTCTGTCGTATCCGCTCCGTCGATCGCCGGTCCGTAGCGGGCTTCGAGCGAGCCGGGATCGTCGTTCTCGCGCCACCAGGTTCGGACGTGGGGGGCGGCCAACCACGTCGAGAGGAGACCGAAGTCCTCACGACCGAGGGCGCGGAACCTGAGCATCGGACCGGCCACCGCCGCAATTCAATCAGCTGACCACGCCGACGCGCCGTTGATTCGTTTGATCCCGCAACGGGTCCGGGGCCTCGTGGGTGCGGTCCGTCCCCCTGACGGGCAAGATGTCCCATTGCATTGCCATGTCGAGCGGCTCCACCGGGCCGAGCTGAGGGAGGACGAGTGACGGCAACAGCGGAGTCTGCGGCGGAGGCGGCCCTGCCCGAGGCGGACAGGGCGTTTCACGTCGAACAGCACGGCATCGACCACATCCCGGCCTCCGAGCGATGGGCCCGGCCGCGCGACCTCTTCGGCATGTGGGCGGGGGCCAGCGTCCAGATCGAGTACTTCGTCTACGGCGCCATCCTGATGACCTTCGGCTTCACCTTCGCCCAGGCGGTGTCGCTCATCGTGATCGGCAACATCTCCTTCGTCCTCCTCGGTGTCTGCAGCCTCCAGGGCCCCGACGCCGGCACCACCGTGTTCGCCATCAACCGCGCCAGCTACGGCCCCAACGGGTCCCGGATCATCTCCTTCTTCAACTGGATCACCCAGATCGGATTCGAGACGGAGGGGCTCATTCTCATCGTCGGCGCCCTGCTCGTGCTGGCCGTGAAGGCCGGGTTCGATCCCGGGACCCCGGCCAAGGTCGTCTTCGTCCTGGCCGCGGTGGCCGTCCAGATCGTCCTGCCCTTCCTGGGGCACGCCACCATCGTGAAGACCTTGCGCCTCCTGATCATCCCCTTCGCCGTCCTCTTCGCCGTCCTTCTCGGGTTCAGCGCCGGTCATGCCCATCTGCACGCCGTGGCCCACGGTGCCGGTTGGCAGACCTACATGGTGGGCCTGGCCTTCACCATCACCCTGAGCGGACTCGGCTGGACGGAATGCGGGAACGACTACTCCCGCTACCTGCCCCGCGACGCCTCGAAGAAAGCCATCGTCGGCTGGGTCTTCCTGGGCACGGGGGTTCCGGAGATCCTGATCATGACCCTCGGCGCCGTGGTCGGCACCTTCCTCACCTCCATCGGCACGTCGGTGGGTACCTCGGTCTTCCTGCCCTTCGCCCACCAAAGCGTCATCCCGGCGTGGTTCGTCGTCGTGTTCCTCCTCTTCTCCATGGTCCAGCTCTTCGCCATCAACAGCCTCGACCTCTATTCCTCGGGAGTCACCCTGCAGGCACTGGGGGTGAGGGTCGAGCGCTACCAGGCCGTGGTCATCGACAGCGTGATCTGCCTGGGCGTCACCATCTATGCCGTCTTCGACTCCTCCTTCAGCACCTACATGAGGGACTTCGTGGACGTCGTCATCATCTGGATCGCCCCCTGGGTGGCCATCTATCTCGTCGACTGGGGGATGCGGAAGTGGCGCTACGTGCCGAGCGAGCTCCAACGGACGGACCGGGGAAGCCTCTACTGGAGCAAGGGTGGCGTCCACTGGCCCGCCCTCGTCGCCCAGCTCGTCGGCATGGCGGCATCGATGGCGGCGCTGTACCCGACATTCAGCGTTCCCCGTTGGATGAACCCCATCACCGTCCACACCGGTGGAGCGGATTTCAGCGTCTTCACCGGGATTCTCGCCGGGGGGATCGTCTACGGCGCCCTGGCCTGGAAGAGCGTGGGACGCCAGACCGCCCTCCAGGATGCGGCTCTGGCCGGGGCCGCCTCTCCCGGCCCGACGTGACCCCGACGAAGGCGCCGACCTCGGCGTCGACGCCGGCGCCGGCGCCGCCACAGGGGCTACGGATTCTTCGTGGTGCTGGCCGGGACGATGTCCCGGTCGCTGCTGCCGTCCCAGTCCTCCACCAACTCCCCCGTCGGCTGGCGCCGGAACACGGGTATGCCACCGAGCGCGTGCACCAGGGCGGCGTCCTGGCCCAGCGCGTCGCGCCAGATGGAGGCTTCGGTCAGCAGAGCACCGATCACGACCGGCGTGGCCTCGACGCGTCGCAGGATGTTGAGAGCGGCACACACCGACGCCCCGGTCGAGATCACATCGTCCACCACCGCCACCCGGCGGTCGGCGACGGCGGACACCCGGGTCCGGTCGAACAACAGCCGCTGGGGGGAACCCGTGGTGATCGACATCACCGGCTCGGACAGGGCGTCCTGCAGATGGATCTTGGGGGTCTTCTGGAGGATGAGGTAGTCGTCGAGGCCGAGGGCCCGGGTCACCTCGATGGCCAACGGGATGCCCATGGTGGCCACCGACACGACCACCTCGGCGTCAAAGGGGGCGAGAAGGGCGGCCAACTCGGTGCCGGCCCGTTCGGCGAAGCGCACGCCATGGTCCACCGTGATCAGCAGGGCGATGGCCAGATCGTCGGAGATCGGCATGAGCGGGAGATCGACGTCCTGGGCGCCGAGCCGCGTCCGGTACCTGCCCAGCGAGTCGACCACGGCAAAGACTCTGACCGCCTGCGTCCGCCTCTGCAAGTGCGGTGACCGCTGCCGGCGAGCGGTTCTACGCCCGGCTCGAGCGGGTCACCGGACAGGCTCTGCTGTCCGTCGCTCTCGATGAAGCCCGCCTCGGGCTGGCCGAGGGCGGCATCCCGATCGGCGCGGCGCTGTTCGGGCGTGACGGAATCCTGCTCGGCCGGGGGCACAATCGACGTGTCCAGGACGGCGACGCCTCCTGCCACGCCGAGACGGCCGCCTTCAGAGATGCCGGCCGTCGCCGTCATTACCGGGACTGCGTCATGGTGACGACACTGTCACCGTGCTGGTACTGCAGCGGCCTGGTCCGTCAGTTCCAGATCGGGGCGGTGGTGATCGGCGAATCGCGGAACTTCCAGGGAGGCCACGAGTGGTTGGCCGGCCTGGGCGTGGAGATCCTCGAACTCGACGATCCGGCCTGCATCGACCTGTTGGCCGGCTTCATCGAGGCCCAACCCGACCTGTGGAACGAGGACATCGGTCGCTGATCGTGACGCGGTCGGAGCCGCTCAGTCCGGTGGACCGAAGAGCCGGTCGCCGGCATCGCCGAGACCGGGCACGATGAAACCACGTTTGTCGAGCTCAGGGTCGACGGCGACACAGGCCACGGCGACGTCGGGGTGCGCCGTGGCGAAGTAGGAGAGTCCCGGGACCGAGGCGATGAGCGACAACACGGTGATCGTCGCCGCCTGCCGCTGCTTCACCATGGTGCAGACCTGCGCCAGTGAACCCCCGGTGGCCAGCATCGGATCGCAGACCACCACACGGCGGCCGGTCAGGTCCGCCGGGAGCCGGTTCAGGTAGACCTCGGCCTGCAACGTGGTCTCGTCGCGCCGCAGGCCGACATGGGCCACCTCGGTGGCGGGGAGGGTCTCCTGGATGGCCGGCACCATGCCCAGTCCGGCCCGCAGGACGGGTACCAGGAGAACCATCTCCTCCACCCGGCGGCACCAGACCCCCGACGCCACCGGGGTGTCGATCTGCCGGTCCACGGTGTCCAGGGCGCGCAGCGCCTCGTAGGCCACGAAGGCGGAGAGCTCGGCCACCAGCTGTCGGAAGGTGGGACTGTCGGTGGTGACGTCGCGCAGTCCGGACAGTCGGTGGGCGGCCAGGGGGTGATCCACCACCAGGACGCTCGACCGACCGTCGGGATCGCCGGTCGCCTCCGTGTCCGGCCCGGACCACACGTCAGTCACCGGGGGCGCCGTCGGGTCGATAGACGCAGATGTCGGGCAGATTGCGGTACCGCTGGTCGACGTCGAGGCCGTACCCGATGACGAAATCCGGCGGGATGGTGAAACCGATATAGCGGAGGTCGACCTCCCGGCGTTGCAGGCCGGACTTCACCAGCAGCGCACACACCTCCAGGCTGGCCGGCCGGTGGGCCCACATGTACCTCTGCAGGTACGAGAGGGTGACTCCGCTGTCGATGATGTCTTCCACCACGAGCACGTCGCGCCCGACCAGGTCGGTGTCGACGTCCTTCATAATGCGGACCACACCGCTCGAGGTGGTGTCGGATCCGTACGAGGCGATGGCCATGAGGTCGATCTCGACGGGAAGCCTTATGGCCCGGGCCAGGTCGGCCATGAAGATGAAGGCGCCCTTCAGGACCCCGACGAGCAGCGGAGGACGGTCGGCGTAGTCGGTCGTGATCTGTCGGCCGAGATCGGCGACGCGCTGGCGGATCTCCTCCTGGCTGACAACGACCCGACCTACGTGATCGTCGTGATCCCAAAAACTGCCCGTCGGACCGGCATCGGAGCGTCCGTCATGCAACGACCCCGCCCCGGGCACGTCAGGAACGCCGACGCGGTCGTTCTGTGACGGCACCGGAGCGGTACCCGCGCCCGTCACTGCGGAGCCGGTCCTGACGAGCGGCGGCGCGACGCATCTCGCGGCTGGGTGCCTCGTCGGGGCTGGCCAGGAGGCCGGCTTCCAACGCCTCGGCCCGCTTCTTTTCCGGCAGCTTGGCCAGCATCTGCTGCAACCGGGCCAGATCAGGCGGCAGGGCCCGTCCTTTGGCCTTCGACTTCTCCATGAAACGCAGGAGACGCCGGACGTAGAAGTGGCGGAGGAATCCCACACTCATGATCCGGCGGAAGACCGCCGTCCTGATCCGGCGTTTCTTCCCCTCGTCCTTCGGGTCGGCAGATCGGTCTCGAGCCATCACCCATTCTGTACCTGAAGCGACGGAACCCGTCCACGTCAGGCCCGACGATCAGCCCGGGCGGCGCTCCCCGGGCCCGTCAGGCAGCAGATCCAGCTCCTGCAGGGCCCGGCGCAAGGCCCCGGCGGACTCGAAGAGGACGCTGCGCATGCCCAGGGCCGACGCCGACGCCAGGTTGTCGGCGTTGTCGTCGACGAACAGAGTGGAACGGGGATCGAGCTGAAACCGCCGGATCAACGTCTCGAAGATGGCGGGATCGGGTTTGGCCACACCCTCGACGCCGGAGATGACGATGCCATCGAACAGACCGAAGAACCCGAACCGCTCCCGCCGGCCAGGAAACGTCTCCGCCTCCATGTTGCTCAGCGCGTAGCAGGCCGTTCGGTCCCGATGCAGCTCCCCCAGGATCTCGACGCTCTCCTCGATCGCCCCGACCACCATCTCCTCGCTACGGGTCATCCACGCCCAGATCTCGTCGGCGTGCTCCGGATGGGCGGCGGCGAGGCGGGCGCACGAGTCGGCGATGCTCGCACCCCGGTCGTGCGGCGCGTGCCACTCGGGGGTACAGATCCGGCCGAGGAAATGCTCCATGGCGTCCTCGTCATCGAAGACCTTGCGATAGAGGTGGCGGGGATCCCAGTCGAGAAGGACGCCGCCGATGTCGAAGACCACCGCTTCGACGGCCGGGACCGCCGGCCCACTCATCGCTGCCCGACGACCGGGACCGGTCGTGCCGGAGGCACGTCGGCCCGTGTCGATCCGTCAGTCGACGGGCAGTTGGCTGAGCAGAAGGGTCTTGGTGTTCTCGTAGGTCTCGAAGTCGATGTCGCCGGCGTCGAACTGCCGGTGCACCTTCTCCACCTCGTCGAGCAGCTCCTGGGCGCTCGGCTCGTTGCCGGTGACCACGGATTCTCCCGGTACCTGCTCCCCGTCGGTCGCCGTGGCCCGGCTCTGCCTGCGGTCACGCTTGGCCGCGGCCTTCTCCTGCTTGTCCCGGTCCCTCTGCAGTTTGTTGAAACTCGTTCGTTGTGTCGCCATGGTTCTCCCCGCCGGCCTGGGGGCCGACTACTCATCCGTCGCAAGACCTCTGGAAAAAGCGGTGACCGACCTTCTCAGCCCAGCACTTCGTCGTTCGATGCGGCGATACCGTCGTCTGTGCCCGTCTCGCCGGAGGCTGTCCCCGCCCCCATGGCGTCGACGGCGACGGACGCCATCTCCTCGGGGAGCGCGATCCCGCTCCCTTCGTCACCGTCATCCGATACGGCGGCATCCGACACGGCGGCATCCGACACGGCGGCATCCGACACGGCGTCACCGGTCCGTGACGGCGCCGTCGGCGGTCCCGACGTGGGACGGTCTCCCGTGGGTCGTTCTCCGGGACGTCCGGCACCTCGGCCACGGCGTCCCGCCGACTTGTCGCCGGCCAGGGTGCGCACGGCATAGGGGAGCAACGCCAACTCGCGAGCGTTCTTGATGGCCAGAGCCACGTCACTCTGATGCTGCGAGCACGTTCCCGTATTGGCTCGGGACTTGATCTTTCCCCGGTCGCTCATGAAGCGACGGAGCAGATTCATGTCCTTGTAGTCAACCCAAGGGATGTGCTCGGTGCAGAAGATGCACACCTTCGGGCGACCGCGCCTGACCCGGCCTTTGGGGTCACTGGTCTTGGTCCGACCTCGATCTTTGCGGGACGACGGGGGCACGTCGCGTTCCTCCTCGACTCCGCGCGTCAGTTGCGAAAGAAAGTCTCCAGTGGAGACCGGTACGGCAGGGCCGGCGCGGCAATGAGCCCGTGCTGCACCACAGCGTACCGTGCCCAGCGGAGGGCTCCGCTCGCCCTCCTGCCGCGGCCGCCGTCGTCGTCGCCAAACGCTCCGGCAAAAGGCCTCTGACCTCGGACAATACCGGCCCCCCGGGTCCGACTGGTCGTCCCCGGGAACAGCCCCGGTGTCAGCTCGGGACGGGGGCTCCCGGTGGCATGCTGGATCGCCGTTCATCGAGACGGCTGACCTGCCGGTAGGAAGGGAGCGGTTCATGGCCAAGGCAGCAGAGTTCGGCGGTCGGATCGGCCGGGACTGGCGTGATTCGGAACCCTGGTGGCCGCCGGAACCGAGTCCCCCCGCCGACGCCCCCAATGTCGTCCTACTCGTCCTCGACGACGTCGGCTTCGCCCAACTCGGCTGCTACGGCTCGGACATCGCCACTCCGGCCATCGATCGGCTGGCCGCCGGCGGTGTCCGGCTGGCCAACTTCCGCACCACGGCGCTGTGCTCCCCCACCCGGGCCTGTCTCCTCACCGGTCGCAATCATCACCGCAGTGGCATGGGACGAGTGGCCGACCTGGCCTCGGGATTCCCCGGCTACTGGGGCAAGCCCCCGAGGGAGAACGGCTATCTGTCGGAGATCCTTCGCTCCCACGGCTACGCCACCTACGCCGTGGGCAAATGGCACCTGAGCCCCGAGGACGAGACCCACATGGCCGCCTCCCGGGCGACGTGGCCTCTGGGCCGCGGCTTCGACCGGTGGTATGGATTTCACGGAGGCGAGACCCACCAGTTCGTTCCCGCCCTCTTCCACGACAACCACTCGGTCCGACCGGCGCGGTCGATGGAGGACGGCTACCACCTGAGCGCCGACCTGGCCGACCGGGCCATCGAATTCCTGGGTGACCTCCGGGCCGTGGACGCCGATCAACCCTTCTTCCTCTACTTCTGCACGGGCGCCTGCCACTCGCCCCACCAGGCGCCGCGATCGTGGATCGACCGCTACCGCGGACGGTTCGACGACGGCTGGGACGCCTGGAGGGACGCGACATACGCCCGACAGCTGGCTCTCGGCGTGATCCCCCCCGGCACCGGGCTCTCCCCCCGGCCGCCCTGGGTGCCGGCCTGGGACGATCTTGGAGAGATCCAGCGCACGGTGGCCAGCCGGTTCATGGAGTGCTTTGCCGGCTTCCTGTCGTACACCGACGCCCAGATCGGTCGGCTGGTGAGCTTTCTGGAGGACACCGGTGAGCTCGACAACACCATCATCGTCTTGGTCTCGGACAACGGCGCCAGCGCCGAGGGCGGCCCGGAGGGATCCATCAACGACATCCGGATGACCAATCTGGACCCGGCCAACCTGAGCGAGATGCACGACCGGTTGGACGAGATCGGTGGCCCCCTCACCCACAACAACTACCCCTGGGGCTGGACCATGGCCGGCAACACCCCGTTCAAACGCTGGAAGCGCGAGGTCCACCAGGGAGGCGTAGCCGATCCCTGCATCATCTCGTGGCCGGCCCGGCTCTCCGACAGCGCCGGCGGCATCCGGCATCAATTCGTCCATGCCATCGATGTCCTGCCCACCGTGCTCGAGTTGGTGGGGGTGGGGGCGCCGGACGACATCGACTACGTGCCCCAGACCAGTATCGACGGCGTCGGCTTCGGCTATCTCTTGGCTTCCGACGGGGCATCGGCCACCGAGCGCCACCAGACCCAGCATTTCGAGATGTTCGGTTCCCGCGCCATCTATCACCAGGGATGGAAGGCGGTCACCTTCCACGCCGTCGGACCCCTCTATGGCGACGGCCTCGATCCCCACGCGCCGTTCGACGACGACGTCTGGGAGCTGTACCACGTCGCCGTCGACCTCTCCGAGACGCGCGACCTGGCCGCCGAGCACCCGGACCGGGTGTCGGAGATGGTGGCCTTGTGGTGGCGCGAGGCAGAGCGCAACCAGGTCCTGCCCCTCGACAACCGGGTGCTCTGGACCCTCGTCCATCCCAAACCCGATCGCCGTCGCGAACGCACGAGCTTCCGCTACTTCCCTGGGGGGGCCCAGGTGCCCGAACCGGTGGCCGTGAACGTCCGCAACCGCTCCCACGCCATGACCGTCGAGGTCGATCTGCCCGACGACGACGTGGCCTCCGGCGTCCTGCTGGCTCTGGGATCCGCTCTGGGCGGTTGGTCGTTCCACCTCCTCGACGGCCGGCCCCGGTACGTCCACAACCTCTACGGCAAGGAGCGCCTCGTCCTCGAGGCCCCCGACGCCGTGGCACCGGGTCCTCACACCCTGGCCTTCACCTTCGAGAAGGACGGCGGCCGGGGAGGAGCGGCCACCCTGCTCGTCGACGGCGACGTCGTGGCCGCCGGCCCGATCGCCCGCTTCACCCCGTCGGGCTTCAACGGCGTGGGTGTGGGTCTCACCTGTGGCTACGAATGGGGGCCGGCGGTGGGCGACGGATACGAGGCCCCCTTCCCTTTCACCGGGACCATCACCAGTGCCGTCGTCGAAGTCACCGGCCCCGTCGTGCGCGACCCGCTGGCCGAACTGGCAGCGATCCTGTCCGAGCAGTAACGGCAAACAACTCGATACGCTGGGCCGGGTGGAACTCGGCAGGCTGGGCATCTGGTGGAGCGGCTCGTGGCGGGACGAGGGCGAGGTGTCGATCGACGTCGCCGCCGAGCTCGAGGAGCTCGGCTACTCGGCGCTGTGGTCGTCGGGCGGTTTCCAGCCCGGCCTCTCGACACGCTTCGGCCGGCTGCTCGCCTCGACCTCCCGGATGGCGGTGGCCAGTGGGATCGCCAGCATCTGGCTGACCTCTCCCGAGGACCTCTCCCGGGACGTCGCCGATCTCGACGCCCGGTACCCGGAGCGCTTCCTCCTCGGCCTGGGGGCGAGCCACGGACCGGTGGTCGACAATTACAACCGCCCCTATTCCCACATGGTCGGTTACCTCGACGGCCTGGACGACGCTGCCGTGGTGACGAAGGACCGTCGGGTCCTGGCCGCCCTGGGGCCGCGCATGCTCACATTGGCCGCCACCCGGGCCCGGGGTGCCCATCCGTATTTCGTCCCCGTCGAACACACCACCCGGGCCCGCGCCACCCTGGGAGAAGGGCCTCTCCTCGCCCCCGAGGTGACCGTCGTCCTCGAGTCCGATCCCGTCCGGGCCCGGGCCGTGGCCCGGACCTTCACCACCGGCTACCTGACTCTCCCCAACTACGCCAACAATCTGCGGTCGCTCGGCTTCGGCGAGGACGACGTCGCCGGCGGGGGCAGTGACCGTCTGGTCGATGCCGTCGTCGCCTGGGGCGATATCGAGACGGTGGCCGCCCGCGTGGCCGCCCACTACCAGGCCGGCGCCGACCACGTCTGTATCCAGGTCGTCTCCGACGCCAAGACGTCGTTTCCGTTGGCCGAGTACCGCCGGCTCGCCCCGGCCCTTCTAGCCCTCTGACGGCGGCTCGACGAGCGACGGTTCAGAGCCGGCCGACCTCCGGCCGAACGCGATGCCGGGTCAGACGGCGCAGTTGTCGCCCTCGCAGAGGCCAACGTCGGCGGGGACGGCCATCTCGAGGGGGTGGGCTTTCGCCCAGGCCCGCTCGAGCACATTCAGGATCGTCTCGGCGTCCTGGGCCCCGGGGATACCGAACTTCCCGTCGACAACGAAAAAGGGCACTCCGGTGATGCCGAGCTCGAGGGCCTCGCGTTCGTCGGCCCGGACCTCCTCGGCGTAACGGTCCCCGGCCAGGATCTCGGCGCAGGCGGTGGGATCGAGTCCCACCTCACCGGCCAGCCGCACCAACGTCCCGGCATCACCGATGGGAGCGCCCTCGGTGAAGTAGGCCGAGAAGAGCCGCTCCTTCAGAGCGTCCTGTCGACCCGGACCGGCCTCCCGGGCGTAGTGGAGCAGGCGGTGGGCATCGAAGGTGTTGCCCGGTCGGACCCGCTCGAAGTGGAAGTCGAGGCCCTCACCGGCGGCGGCCTGGGTCAGCCGTTGTTGGGCGGAAGCCGCCTGCTGGCGCGACATCCCGTACTTGCGGGCCAACCGGTCGAGGTAATCGCCCTGGCCTTCGGCCGGGGCCCGGGGATCGAGCTCGTAGGCCCGCCAGACCACGTCGATCTCATCGGCGTGGGCGAAGTCCTCAAGCGCCGCTTCGAACCGGCGCTTGCCGATCGAACACCACGGGCAGACCACGTCGGAGAAGATCTCCACCAACATGTTCGTGCCAACCGTGCCTCGGACCGGATTATTCCGGTGCCCTACGACGCGTTGAAGGCCTGGAAGAGCACGGCGAATTCACATCCGGCGGCCATGCCCCCGTACCCCGTGATGTTCCGGAGAAAGCTGTCCGGATCGAAATCGGAGCCGAGGCCGTCGATGTAGGCCTGGTGGGCGCGCAACGACCCGATCCCGGTGTCGATGGTCTCGGTCACATCGACATAGTGCGTCGGCGCCTCCGTCCCCGAGATGTACACGGCCCTGATCCCGCCCCAGGGCTCACCCGATTCGGGGAAGACCCATTCGTTGGCGGCGTCGCGACAGGCGTCGAGGACAGCCAGACCGACGGCCCGGTGGTCGGCGTGGTTCACACTTCCACCCTCGCCCCAGGTGAGGTCGAAGTTCATGCCCACGACGACCTCCGGACGGATCCGCCGGAGTTCTCCGGCCAGATCCCGGCGCAGTCGGAGCCCGTACTCCACGGCCCCATCGGCGTGACCGAGGAAGACGACGTCGTCCACGCCCACGATGGCGGCGCTGCGCTTCTGCTCGTCTTCTCGCAAGGGTCGGCACCGGTCGGGGGCCAAGCCGGCGATGCCGGCTTCGCCGCTCGTGGCCAGCACGTAGGAGACCTGTCTGCCCTGAGACGTCCACCGGGCGACAGCGCTGGCGGCGCCGTATTCGAGGTCGTCGGGATGGGCCACGATGGCGGCGGCGCGCTCCCAGTCCTCGGTCACCGCTTCCATGGTCCCTCCCCGGTCGCCGCCGTCCAGATCGACCGCCCCACATTGACAGGCCCGTCGTTGACAGGCCCGTCGTCCGGACCTACCATCCGACCCTTCGGACACAGTGTCCGATGAACCGGAGGACCCGTCCGAATGCATGTGTCAGAGATCGGCTTCAGCGACATCGACCTCACCAACTCGAAGGCCTTCGTGCCCGGGGTCCCCCACGAGTGGTTCGCCTTCCTCCGCAAGAACGCCCCCGTCTGGTGGCACGAGGAGGCCAACGGTCCGGGATTCTGGGCCGTCACCGGCTACGACGACTGCAACACGGTGAACCGGGACTACAGCCTCTTCTCCTCCCACGACCGGGGATCACTGCTCTTCGAGATGGACGAGGAGCAGCTGGCCCAGCAGCAGCTGCTGATGTTGAACATGGACCCGCCCATCCACACCCGCTACCGGCGACTGGTCAACAAGGGCTTCACGCCCCGGGTGGTCAACGAGCTCCACGAACGCATCGACCTGGCCACCGACGCCATCATCGACGACGTCATCGAGCAGGGCTCGGCCGACTTCGTCACCCAGATCTCGGCCGAGCTCCCGCTGGTGGTCATCGCCGAGCTGCTCGGGGTGCCGAATGAAGATCGACACCGGATGTTCGACTGGTCGAACAAGATGATCGGCAGCGAGGACCCCGAGTACCAGGCGACCGACGACATCGCCCAGGTCGCCTCCATGGAGCTCTACGCCTACGCGTCGCAGCTCTTCGCGGCCAAGCGAATCGATCCCCACCAGGACCTGATGAGCGTGCTCACCGGCGTCGAGATCGAGGGCGAACGCCTCTCCGATCTGGAGCTCGAGCTGTTCTTCCTGCTGCTGACGGTGGCCGGCAACGAAACGACCCGCAACCTGATCTCCGGCGCCATGGTGGCCTTCTTCGATCATCCCGATCAGTGGGAGCTGCTGCGCAACGACCGGTCCCTTCTGCCCTCGGCGGTGGAGGAGATGCTGCGCTTCGTCACGCCGGTCATGAACTTCCGCCGTCAGTCCACCACCCAGACGGAGCTGAGCGGGCAGGCCATCAAGGCCGACCAGAAGGTGGTCTTCTTCCACATCTCGGCCAATCGGGACGAGACGGTCTTCGAGGAGCCCCATCGCTTCGACATCACCCGCAAGCCCAACCCGCACATCGCCTTCGGCGGCGGGGGGCCCCACTTCTGTCTCGGAGCCAACCTGGCCCGGATGGAGATCCGCGTCATGTTCGAACATCTCCTCGACCGGGTGCCCGACATCCACCTCGACGGCAAGGTGGAGAGACTGCAGTCGGCGTTCATCAACGGGGTCAAGCACATTCCCGTGGCCTTCACCCCCGGGCCCAAGGTGACGACCTGACATGGCCCGGCAGAGCTCTCAGGACCTGAAGGAGGTCATCAGGGATTTCCGGCGCGACCAGATCATCGACGTGGCCCAGCAGCTCTTCGGGGAGAGAGGGACCACCGAGGTGTCGATGGACGAGATCGCCTCCGAGGCCGGCGTGGCCCGCTCCACCATCTACGTCTACTTCGCCAACCGCGACGAGCTCATCCGGGCCTGCCTGAAGCGGATGCACGACCAGTTGCTGGCGACCATCTCGGGCCGCTGGGATCTGCAGGACACGCCGATCGACAAATTGCGGCTCCTCGTCGTCGGCATCTTCGAGCAGCTCGACAGCAGCCCCGCCTTCATCAGGCTGGCCCTGGCCACCTACGAGGCCGTCGCCCCCGGCGCCGCCGCCGTCGGCTCCGAGCTGGCCATGATCGGGCTCGACGTGGTCGGGCGGGTCCGAGAGCTCGTCGACGAGGGGGTGGCCTCCGGGGCCTTCCGGCGAATCGATCCGGACCGGGCCGTCACCTTGATCGGCCAGCAGATCTACGGCGCCATGTCGGTCCGGGCCGCCGATCCCGTTCCCCCGGCCCGCATCAACGCCGCCACCGAGATCTGCGACTTCGTCCAGCGCGGTCTGGCCGGCTGACGGCCGCCTCAGCGCACCGGCTCGGAGGCCACCGCGTAGCGCTCCTGGTACGGGCGCGACCGTTCCCGCAGGACGTCGGCGTCGAGCTCGGTGTCGGAGAACTGGTAGCGGCCTCCCCCGCCGTCGTCGGGGTGCCGGTCGAGGAAGCTGCGCATGCGGGCCTCGGTGGCATCGGTCAGCTCCCGACCGAGGGCGAGGTAGAGCGTCCGGACGGTGGCCAGGGGGTCGTCGCGGAAGGCGGCGAAGTGGACGTCGACCACCTGCTCGGGGGGAAAGGCCCCGGCGTCACGGGCCGCCATCCCCCGGTCGAGGCCCAGGAAGATGTCCTCGGCATAGCCCTCGGCGATCTCGGCCATTTCCACCTCGTCGCTCGACATCCGCCGCAGATGGGCCACCAGCGCACTCACCGAGGCGATCACCTTGAGCGGGTCCCGGTGCGTCTGGACCACGATGGCGTCGGGGTACTCGGCCGCCAGGGCGTCGAGGCTCCACAGGTGGGCGGGCGACTTGAGCAACCACTGGACCGCCGGATGCCGGGACTCGAGATGCTGGAGGTAGCGACGGTGCCATCGGTAGGCGGGGGCCAGGTCGGCCTCGTACAGGAGCCACCGGTTGTAGCTGGGCACCCGGAACTGGGTGTGGAAGATCATGCTGCGAAAGTCGGCCGCCGTGATCCGGACGCATTCCTGGGCCAACAGGGCCCCCATGGCGTGGAAACTCATGAAACCCGGCATGACCGATTCGACCATGTCGATGGTGGCCTGGACTTCGGCGATCCGCGGATCGGTCCGGTAGCTCTCGGTCTCCGGCGGAGGCACCGGCTTGTCCACCTCCCAGGTCAACGGGGCCCGGAGGCTCGGGTCCTGGGCCAGCAGGTCGTAGAGGATGGTGGTCCCCGTGCGTGGTTGCCCGACGATCACGATGGGCTGCCGAACGGTGCCCCCGGCCACCTCCGGGTGGCTGTCACGCCAGTCCGTCAAGGCCAACCGGGTGGCCAGGTAGTCGACGATCCCCGAGGTGGCGATCTCCACCCCGATGTCGGAGAGCCGGGCTTCCTGCTCGAGCCCGTCGAGCAGGATCTCCAGTCCCTGGCGCCAGGTCGGCTCGCCGAAATCATCGGCACCGGCGCGGGCGACGGCCTCGTCGACCAGCGCTTCCAGCGCGAAGCGCCCCTCCGCCATCAGGACGGCACCGAGGCCGGGCCCCGCACTGACGTCACCATCGACGGGGGCTCGGGGTTGTCGAGCCACCGGATCACCACGAATCCCCGGTGTCGTCCACCGGTGTCGAGCCGGTTGACGGCATCTTCGATGCCGTCGGGGTCGGCATCACCATCGGCGACGGCACTCGCACCGGCGCCGACGGTGTCGGTGTCGGTGTCGGTGTCGGTGTCGGTGTCGGCGATCACGATCCGGACGGTGCCGTCGCGGCGCGAGACGGCGTGGGCGTTCGTGAGCGAGCTCCGCCGGCGCCGGGGGTCGATGCACTCATGCCAGATGTTCTCCAAGGTGACGCTCCAGTAGCGGGTGTCGGGGGGAACGAGATCGATGACGAGGGCCTGGCCCAGCGCCAAACGGAAGGTTCCCATCATGTAGAGGTTGTCGGGCGTGGTCTCGGCCTCTCCCAGGTCGGCGGCCAGGGCCGTGACCAGTTGGTTGGGCGTGTCGAGGAGTTCGGGTCGGATGGTCCGGTGCAGGGTGGCGAGCTTGGCGATCGTCCAGGCCATGGAGGTCAACTGTTCGGCGACCAACCCGTCGGTGGGCACGGCGGGACGACCAGGGGGGTCGAGGGGTTCGATGACGAGGGTGGCCGCCTCCTCGGCGGTCCGGTCGGCGATGTACTCGCGGACGACGATGGCCGAGGAGTCGGCGGGCATGGCCACCCAGCGGTGGCCGGCCAACTCCGGCGCCGTCGGCTCCTCGGCCGCCAGCACGAAGGCGAAGCTGCCGTCGTCGGCCACGGACAGGTCGCGGTCCGAGACGTAGGCGCCCATCCGCCTCGGGGTCAGCCCCGAGCCGGCCAGGACCTGGAAGCCGAGGTAGGCGGTGGTGCCCCGGCAGCCGCTGACGCGGTAGCGGTGGTGACCGTCGATCATGGCCAGAAAGTACTGGCCGTCGGGATTGGGGCCTCCGATCAGGCGGGCCTCGGTGTTCATGGAGAAGAACCAGGGTGAGTCGGCGTCCACGTCGAGTGACAATTCGGAGCACAGCGCCGTGATCCGACCGAGCACCCGCAGACCCTCGAGCAGTTCCAGCTCCGTCTCGGCCTCAGCCTCGACCATGGCCGTCATGTCGTCCATCATCCGGCGGACGAGTCTCCAGGCCTCGAGCGCCAACGCCCCGCCATCGGCCATCGCCAACGATAGGACACGGCCTACCTCTGCTGTCGGCTCAGGCGGTCGGACGACACGGGGCCGTCCATCGCCCAGACTGAACCCATGCCGTCGCCGGCCGACCCTGACCTCGCCGCTGACCCTGACCTCGCCGCTGTCCTGGCCACCTTCGGAGTCGGCGCCGATGACCTGCTCGGTCGCGGGGGCGAGGCGTCGGTCTACGCCCTCGGCCCCGACCGGGTCCTGCGGGTTCTCGGCGCCGGGGGGCGGGCTGACGAGATCCGCCGGCGGCAGAAGTTGGTGGCCGAGCTGGGACGCTCACGGCCGCCGTTCGCCCTTCCCGAGGTCCTCGAGGTGGGCGAGGCGGGGCGACGGGTCTTCGTGATCGAACGGCGGCTGCCCGGGCGGTCCCTGGCCGACGCCCTGGGCGACCTCGAGGGCGAAGCACGGGCGCGGCTCGTCGAGCAGCACCTCGACACCGCCGCCGCCTTGGGCGACCTCCAGCTCGACCCTCGACCGGGCTTCGGCGACCTGATCGGTGACGACGCCATCGAGACGACCCGCTGGCGTCTCTATCTGGCCGAGCGGGCGTCGATGAACCTGGCCCGGTCGACCAGCGACTTCTGGTCGATCGACCCGGTGGCGTTGGCCGAGGAGCTGCCCGAGGCGACGGCCCCGGGCTTCGTCCACCTCGACGGCTTCGCCGGGAACATGCTGACCGACGGGCTCCGGATCACCGCTGTCATCGACATCGGAACGACCAGCGTGGCCGGTGACCGACGGCTGGACCCGCTCTCGGCCGCGGCCTACCTGGCGTCGCCGGAGATCACACCGACGGCTCGTCCGGCGGACGTCGACCTGGCCATGAGCTGGCTGCGCGCCGCCGGCCTCGACCAGTGGTTCGAACCGGCCCGTCGGTGGCTCGCCGCCTTCTGGTCTTTCGCCGTCGACGATCCGCCGCTTCTGCACTGGTGTCGCTCGGTCCTGATCGGACGCCCATGGTGAACCTGTCCGACCTCCAGATCGACTCGACCGCTTCGTACATGCTGGCCTTCTTCCTGCCCGCCTTCGACGCCGTGATCCCTGTGCTGCCCAGCGAGACGGCCATCGTGGCCCTCGGTGTCACCACGGCGGGCAGCGCCGACCCCCGTATCGTCATCCTGATCGCTCTGGCCGCAGCCGGGGCGTTCGTCGGGGACAACCTCTGCTACCTGATCGGCCGCCGGTTCGGCCCGTGGGTGAACAGGAAGGTCTTCTCGAGCGGCCGGGGGGTGGAGCGCAAGGCGTGGGCCGAGCGGACCCTCGAGCGATTCGGGGCCCGGCTCATCGTGGTCTGCCGGTTCATCCCCGGAGGTCGGACGGCGGTGATGCTCACCTGCGGCGTGGTCCACTTCCCGCGCCGGCGATTCATCCCGGCCACGGCGGTGGCCGGCGTCATATGGGCCAGCTACGCCTTCTTCATGGGACGGCTCGGCGGTAAGGCCTTTCAGAACCATCCCTGGCAGGGGCTCCTGCTGGCGCTCGGATTGGCGCTCACCGTGACCCTGCTGATCGAGGTGGTCCGACTGGTCGTCAGCCGGCGGCGCCGGACGGGAACGGCGGTGTGAGCACTCTCCGTAAGATGCCGTCATGACCCTTCCAGGAGAGTACGAACCGAGCCCGTCCGAGTGGGTGCGGAACCAGGTGGCCGAATACGAAAGCTCCGGCGGCCGGCGGGCCAACACCCTGCTCGACACGGGCATGCCGATCGTGGTGGTCACCACCCGCGGCAACAAGAGCGGAAGGATCCGCAAGACCCCTCTGATGCGGGTGGAGCACGACGGGAGCTACGCCCTGGTCGCCTCCCAGGGAGGGGCGCCGACGCATCCGGTCTGGTACTACAACCTGGTGGCCGACCCCACGGCCGTCACCATCCAGGACGGACCCGAGCCCTTCGAGGTGGTGGTCCGGCAACTGAGTGGCGACGAGAGAGCGACCTGGTGGGAACGGGCGGTGGCCGCCTACCCGCCCTACGCCGAGTACCAGGCGAACACCGAACGCGAGATCCCCGTCTTCGTGGCCACACCGAAAAACGGCTGAAGGGACCCGGTGCCCTCGAGCGGGTGGCCCGAGCTGACCCTCTCGGCGTGGGAGGACAGCCGCGACACCCTGCAGTTGTGGACCCAGGTCGTGGGCAAGATCCGGTTGGCCCTCGAACCCATGGTGAACCACTGGTGGCAGGTCCCGCTCTACGTCTCGGCCCGGGGACTGACCACGTCGCTGATGCACGCCGGCGGGCGCGGCCTCGAGATCGAGTTCGATTTCCTCGAAGACGTTCTCGTCATCCGGATGACCGACGGCCAGGTCCGGACGGTGGCTCTCGAGCCCCGTTCGGTGGCCAGCTTCTACCGGGCCACGATGGACGGGCTTTACGATCTCGGAGTCCCGGTGAAGATCCTGGCCCGACCGGTGGAGCTGCCCGAGGCGATTGCCTTCAGCGCTGACGAGCGGCACCACGCCTACGACGGCGACGCCATCCGACGGTTCTGGTTGGCCCTCGTCCAGTCCCATCGGGTGATGACCCGATTCCGGGCGCGCTTCATCGGCAAGGTCAGCCCGGTGCACTTCTTCTGGGGCGCCGCCGACCTCGCCGTCTCCCGGTTCTCGGGCCGGACGGCGCCCAAGCATCCCGGGGGGGTGCCCAACTGTGCCGACTGGGTGCAGGAGATGGCGTACAGCCACGAGCTGAGCAGCTGCGGGTTCTGGCCCGGCGGGAGCGCCGAGGGCTCCTTCTACTCCTACGCCTACCCCGAGCCCCGGGGTTTCGCCCACCGGCCCGTCCGCCCCGCGGCGGCGTACTACGACGGCGATCTCGGCGAGTTCCTCCTGCCCTACGCCGACGTCCGGGCGGCCGACGACCCGGAGGCCATGCTGCTCGAATTCTTCCAGAACACCTACGAGGCCGCCGCCGAGCTCGGTGATTGGGACCGCGCCGCGCTGGAGGCTGCGCCATGATCGGTCGTCGCCGGAACTGACGGCGGCGGGCCAGGAGACGGAGACGGAGACCGAGACGCGTGATGGACCACTTCCTCTTCGCCCTGGGAATCGCCGTGGCGGCGTTCACCGGGGCCAGCATCCTGTTCACCATGGTGCTCCCCCGCTCACCGCGGGGCTTCGAACGATTGTCGGTGCTGATCAACCGGACGGTGCGAATCTCGTTCCTGGCGGCCACCCGCTTCGTGAAGACTTACGAGACGAAGGACGCGCTGCTCGCCCCCGTCGGACCGGTGGCGCTGGTGGCCCAGCTTCTCGTCTGGGCCGGCTTGTTCGTCGTGGGGTTCGGACTCATGCTGGAGGGCACCACCCACCACATGGGCAACGCCCTGCTCCAGGCGACGGCGGCCATCTTCACCGTCGGATCGGCGCATTTGGGCGGACCCCCCAACGATGCCGTCGACATCGTGGCCGGCGCTTGCTGGGTTGTGGTGGTGGCCCTGCAGATCGCCTACCTGCCCGCTCTCTACGGCGCCTTCAACAAACGCGAGGCCCTGGTGGCCATGCTCGAGAGCCGGGCCGGTGTACCGGCCTGGGGCCCGGAGCTGCTGGCCCGGCACCAGTTGGTGGGGATCATCGACGCCCTGCCCGCCTTCTACGCCGACTGGGAGTTGTGGGCCGCCGATCTGGCCGAGAGCCACACCACCTACCCGGTTCTCCTCCTCTTCCGTTCCCCGGAGCCCTGGTTCTCGTGGCTGGTCGGCCTGCTGGCCGTGCTCGACGGCGCCGCCATGCACCTGGCGCTGTCGCCGAGCACGGCTTCGTCCCAGGCGCGCCTGTGTCTGCGGATGGGGTTGACCGCCCTCACGCGGATCGCCCGGATGCTCGGATGGAAGGTCGATCCCGACCCCAGTCCCGAGGGCCCCATCCTGCTGAGCTACGAGGAGTTCGCCGTCGCCGTCGACATGCTGCGGGCGTCGGGATTCCCGATCGAGCGGACGGCCGAGGAGGCCTGGCCCGACTTCCGGGGCTGGCGGGTCAACTACGAGAACGTCGCCTACCGGCTCTGTGACCGGGTGACGGCCCCGCCGGCACCGTGGTCGGGGTCGCGTCGGCATCTGCGCGCCGGCGTGGTCGCCCCCCATCGGCCGCCGCAACGCGCCCCCGGTGGCGTCACCCACGATCACATCGCCCGGCCGGGTCTCGGACCACCCTCGGCCTGAAACGAGAAGGGTTACCGCCCGGCGGATCTGAGCGTGTCGCAGGTTTCCAAAAGATCGAGCGACCAGGGCCTTTTCAAGGGTCTGGTCCCGAATTCACACACACGCGCGCATCCTTTCATATGGCCCACCTGGACTTCGTGACGGTGAAAGTGGCGGCGGACGTCACAGAAGCCGGAAGCGCGGTCACAAAGACGGTGGTGAGCCCCAGCACCAGACTGGCGGCGAAGAGCCTCAGCCCCGGCCGTCGATTCCGTGACCTGTTCGATGCACGCATGGGATCTTGTCCGTCGCCTCCGAGCCGAGGAAGACAGACTGGCCACCGTAGGCGTCCTGCTAGATCTGATGCGTCGTCAATCCTGAGGATCGGAGGACCGAGGTCAGCTCACCCGATACTCCGAGACCAGGTGCGAGGCGCCAAGTCCAGAGCCAAGGACACGCGTACCGTTGCCCGTAGAGGCCCACAGGTCGAGAAATCGAAGCCGCCCGGTATCGGAGTTCCCGCATGACCCGTGCGTCGAAGTGGCGAAGCGACGCATGGCAATTCGACAATCCCAGCGCTTAGTTTCAACGGCGCTCTCTTCTCGGTTCGGAACGTTTTCGACCGTCGCACTTGCAGGCGAGTCCGGGTGATACCGACACCGCCGAGCCTCGTATGGTCCTGCCTTTGGTCTTTCCTCTACAAGGCTCTTCGTGGCTCGACGCCCAGCGTGGCCAACTTGTGCCATGACCGCTCGACAATCAGCGGATAGGTGTTGAGGTAGTAGGGGAGGGCGGCGCACGCCTGGTGTATCGCTGCACCCCGGCTCCGGGTCAGGGTGGCTTCGTCAACGTAAAGGGTCTCGAGAAACGCCGAACGGGAGTCATCGGTAAAAAGCGGAGACCAAACAACTTGAATGTCGACAGCGGGGTCACCGACGCAAGCTGAACCCCAGTCCACGATCCCGGAGAGCTGGCCGTCCGTCAAAAGGCAGTTACCCTCGATGTCTCCGTGAACCCAAACAGGGGCACCTCGATACGGAGGGGCTGCCAGCGCCTCTTCCCACACAGCCCTGGCTCGCTCATCGTCGATCAGTTCGCTGGCGAAGGTGATGGCCCCCACGGTCGCATCGTTGTACTCCTGCAATGGTCGTGCCCGATTGCGAGCTTCTGGGGCACCGTCAGTAGGCACGGTCTGCAGCGCTCGGATGACGTTCGCAAGGTTGAGCGCGAAACGCAAAGGATCATCCATCCTGGAGATTGTGGCAGCGTCGCCAGGAAGCCATCGATGCACTGCCCAGCGATAGGGATAGCCGACGTCTGGCTCACCGATGGCAATCGGCTCTGGCACGGCGATGGGAAGATACGGAGCAAGGCGGGGTAGCCACGTTGCTTCCCGCTCGACTTGCTCCGTCGCCCAGTGGATACGGGGTAGGCGAATGACGAGATCGTCACCGAGTCGGTAGATGGCGTTGTCGGTACCCCACGGCTCGACCCGTTTGATCTGCCTGTCGGCAAGCTCGGGGAACTGGGTGGCAACGAGATGGCGGACGAGAGCGTCGTCTATCTCGATCTCCTCGTCGTGCATGCGCGCCGCCATAACGACCAGTCTTCATCGCTTGGGGTGACAAGTCGAGAGAGTTCAATCTCCCACGGTATTGGGGGGGTTGCGCGCACCCTGTGTCTCCATCGGGGCCGGGCTCGCAGCGTCAAATGTCGGGGCCTCGATCCGACTTGCGCCCGTCCTTTATCACCGTCGCCGCGCATTTTCGTGTGGGTCGAGTCGAGGGAGCAGTCATTGAAGCCGACGGTGGCGGTCGATGTGACTCTGCGCACCCGCACACGGGATCTCGACCGGCAGGCGGTGGCCGGACTGGTCCTGTCAGGGACGCACAGAACGGCAACCTCGCGCTGTCTCCCCGACAATGGCGCAAGAGCCAAGGCGCAACACCGGTCGGGAGGCCCCTACAACAGCGTGAAGGTCCCCGCCTTCATGGGCGCCGGGGCCGTCTCGGTGAACGTGCTCGACGTGGTGGTCTTCTGTCCCAGCAGAGCCAGGTTGGTGCCGAAGGCGGTGATGTGGGTGACTCCCGACGATGACGTCACGGTGCCCGAGCCGTGGGCCCCGCCACTCTGGGTGTAGGTGCCCGTGCCGAAGGTGTTCACGCAGAAGATCCCGGTGAAGTTCCCCGTGTGGGAGGTGGCCGACAAGAAGTACGGGGTGAGACCGGCCGCACAAGGCGAGAGGATCTCGATGCTGTAGTTGCCGGACACGGTGTTGAGAGCGGCATCGGTGGCCTTCACCGTGAAGCCGAACGTGGTTCCGATCTGGCTCTTGGCGGTGGGCGTCCCCGAGAGCACGCCGGCCGAGGAGAGGCTGAGGCCCTGGGGCAGGGCCCCCGTCTCGGAGAAGGTGACGGTGCCGGTTGCGCCCGTGGTGCTGAACGTGGTGGTGGGATACGGCGTCTCCCACGTCCCGTTGGACACCGAGCCCGGAGCCAGGGTCATGGTCACGGTGAAGCACTCGTCGTCCGACTGGGAGGACACCGACAGGTAGTTGCCACCGGCGGTGGCGCTGTAGGAGACGTTGTAGCAGTAGGTGCCGGCCGCCGTGGGCGACTGGGCGTCGGCGCCCGGCAAGGTGAAGGTGGAGACGTCACCGCTCGTCCCGGTCGGTGAGATCGTGTCCACCGTCGTCCCCCCGGTGCAGGCGGTGGGAGGCGACGCCTCCTGGCACAGTGTGAAGGTGACCGAACCCGACGGCGCCCCGCCGGCGGGGTTGCCCGTCACCGTCGCCGCGTCGTTCCAGGCGTTACCCACCGCCGTCGACGGCGGAGACGTGAGGCTGGTGGTGAAGCTGCTGGGTGCGACGACGACGGCGACGGGCTGGTACGCCCAGGTGTCATTGAGGAAGGCGCCGTTGCCGCTGCCGCCGAAGAGCACCAACTGGCCGGTGCCCGGGTCGTAGGCCGTGGAGGCGCCGTAGCGGGCGGGGGGGCTCGTGGCCGGGGACAGCTGGGTCCAGGTGGATCCGCTCCATGTCCAGGTGTCATTGAGGTCATTGAGGGCCCCGTTGGATCCCCCGAAGAGCAGCAACTGGCCCGTACCCGGGTCGTAGGCCAAAGAGGCAACGTCACGGGCGGAGGGGCTCGTGGCCGGGGACTGCGGGGTCCAGGTGGAGCCGTCCCAGGTCCAGGTGTCATTCAGGCGGTTGCTGCCGTCGAATCCGCCGAAGAGCACCAACTGGGCGGTGCCGGGGTCGTAGGCCAAAGAGGCAACGTCACGGGCGGAGGGGCTGGTGGCCGGGGACTGCGGGGTCCAGGTGGAGCCGTCCCAGGTCCAGGTGTCATTGAGGCGGTTGCTGCCGTCGAAGCCGCCGATGAGCACCATTTGACCCGTGCCCTGGTCGTAGGCCAAGGAGGCGCCCAGGCGGGCGGAGGGGCTGGTGGCCGGGGACAGCTGGGTCCAGGTGGAGCCGTCCCACGTCCAGGTGTCATTGAGGAAGCCGTTGCTGTCGAGACCGCCGAAGAGCAGCAACTGGCCCGTACCCGGGTCGTAGGCCATGGAGGCAACGTCGCGGCCGGGGGGGCTCGTGGCCGGGGACAGCTGGGTCCAGGTGGAGCCGTCCCAGGTCCAGGTGTCATTGAGGAAACCGCCGTTGTTGCGTCCCCCGAAGAACACCATCTGGCCCGTACCCGGGTCGTAGGCCAGGGAGGCGCCGTAGTGGGCGGGGGGGCTCGTGGCCGGGGACAGCCCGGTCCAGCCATACGCCGTGCCGGGCGGGTACCCGTAGGTCCAGGTGTCACCGAGGAAGCCGCTGTTGCCGCTGCCGCCGAAGAGCACCAACTGGCCCGTGCCCGGGTCGTAGACCAGCGAGGCACTCTGGCGCTCGGGAGGACTCGTGGCCGGGGACAGCTGGGTCCAGGTGGAGCCGTCCCAGGTCCAGGTGTCACCGAGGAAGCCGCTGTTGTCGCTGCCGCCGAAGAGCACCATCTGGCCCGTGCCCGGGTCGTAGACCAGGGAGGGACCGTAGCGGGGGGAGGGACTGGTGGCCGGTGACCGCGGGGTCCAGGTGGAGCCGTCCCAGGTCCAGGTGTCACCGAGGAGGCCGCTGTTGCCGTCGCCGCCGAAGAGCACCAACTGGCCCGTGCCCGGGTCGTAGGCCAGGGAGGGCCCGTTGCGGGCGGGGGGGCTCGTGGCCGGGGAGTGCTGGGTCCAGGTGGAGCCGTCCCAGGTCCAGGTGTCATTGAGGAGGCCGCCGTTGCCGTTGCCGCCGAAGAGCACCAACTGGCCGGTGCCCGGGTCGTAGGCCAGGGAGGCGCCCGCGTGCCCGGGGGGGCTCTTGGCCGGAGAAAGCTGGGTCCAGGTGGAGCCGTCCCAGGTCCAGGTGTCGTTGAGGCGGTTGCTGCCGAATCCGCCGAAGAGCACCATCTGCCCGGTGCCTGGGTCGTAGGCCATGGAGGCGCCGTAGCGGGGGGAGGGACTGGTGGCCGGTGACTGTTGGGTCCATGTGGAGCCGTCCCAGGTCCAGGTGTCATTGAGGATGTTGAGGCCGTTGTCCAAGCCGCCGAAAAGCACCATCTGGCCGGTGCCCGGGTCGTAGGCCATGGAGGCGAACTGGCGCCCGGAAGGACTCGTGGCCGGGGACATCTGGGTCCACGTGGTGGCCGGCGTGGCCGCACCGGCCACCGGGGCCCGGAGCACGGCCACCGAGACGGTGGCGAGCCCCATGACGAGCCCGGCGGCGGCAAGCCGGAGCCCGGATCGGGGGCCGACGCGCCGGATGAGTCCCCGGACCAGGCGGCGGTGGTCGGCTCGGTGGGTGTGCATTGCGGTTCCCCTGACGGTGGATCGACGTGGTGCGCCCGCTAGATGGTGGGGGCGGGGGCGAGGATGGTGTAGGTCGTGACGTAGGTGCTGTGGACGCCGGCCAGCACGTCGGCGATCACCGTGGATGTCCCGGCCGCACACGACGACCCGGTGAAACTGAACACGGCGTTGCCGTCGTCATCCAACGTGGCTGTGGCCGTGGAGGTGGTGAAGCTGCCCTGGTTCGAGATCCAGACGGGGGCGATGGCCCCGAGGCAGCGGCTGAACAGTTGCGTCGATCCGATCTCCACCGTCTGCTCGGCGTAGACGGGGTCGGTCTCCACGTAGAACACGGCGTAGACGTCGGAGTCGCCGCTCGCCGCGGTGTTGCCCGTCTCCACCTCGTTGGCGGGGTCACCGGTGACCCCGGCGGGGGTCACGTTCGGCGGCAGGACGTTCAAGGTGGTGAGGGCCGTGTAATAGGGGGCGGCGACCAGATCGGCCTCGACGACGCTCGGTCCCGGGGCGCAGTCGATCCCGTAGAGGCTGACGGTGGCGTTGCCGTCGGCGTCCAGGACAACCTGGACGGAGTCGGGGCCGTAGACGGCCCCGGGCTGGAGCGACCCGAAGAGCACGGCCCCTCCACAGACGGCCGCCAGCTGGGAGGAGTCGATGTGCACGGCGGCCCCCGAGAGAGAAGGACTGGTCTCCACCTCCACCACGGCCCTGATCTCGGACTGGCCCGTCTCGACCAGGGGGTCGGGGGCGACGGTCACCGTCATGGTGGGCGAAGGTCCGCCCGAGCCGCCGCCCGGACTCGAGCCCCGGCAGGCGCTCAGGGTGGAGTGGCGGTGGGCCTTGCACCACGCCGGCGAGCCCTTGGCCGCCTTGGCCGAGGCGGCGCCGGCCAGGCCCATCACAGACACACTCACGACGGCGACCAGCGCCACCGCTCGGGTCGCTGCCCGCATGGGAATCCCTCCGGTCTGTGAAGCCTCTTGCCCTTCTCTTACATTAAGAAGGCTCCTGTCTTCGACGCATCGTCGATATTGGCGAACGACCCGATACACGGGCACCCTGTGTGGCCGTGTACGCTCTGTCCGTCGTCTTCCATCGAGGAGAGGGGCTTTGGGGGATTTCACTCCGAGTTCGCTCGACGGCGGCGGTGCGGCTGCCCACCAGGATCTACGAGCAGCCGCTGGTGGTTCCGCAGCTCGAGCAGAGGTAGCACGACCCTGCTCTCTGCATGACCATGCCGCACTGGTAACAGATCGGCGCGTCACGCTGCTGGGCCCGCTGGATGAGCGACGGGTCTCTGCCCGGGTTGGCCGGTGCCGGCGCCGGCTGGGCCGGTCTCGTGGTGCTGCCCGTCGGGACAGCCGGGCTGACCGAGCCGTCCTGGACCAGGTCCTGGACCGGTGTGGCCGCCTCCTCCACGCCGGGCAGGGTGGGCTGCATGCGCTCGGCCGTGGACAGCACACCGAGCTCCTCGCGCTCCTCGCGGGAGAGGTAGTCGACGGCCAACCGGCGGAAGATGTAGTCCACCAGGCTGGTGGCGATCCGGAGCTCGGGGTCGTCGGTGATGCCGGCGGGCTCGAAGCGCATGCTCGTGTACTTGCGGACGTAGGTGGCCAAGGGCACGCCGTGCTGCAGGCCGAGGCTGACCGAGATGGAGAAGGCGTCCATGATCCCGGCCAGGGTCGAACCCTGCTTCGAGACCTTCATGAAGACCTCACCGGGTCGGCCGTCCTCGTACTCTCCGACCGTCACGTAGCCCTCGCAGTCGGCCACCCGGAAGGCGAAGGTGCTGGAGGCGCGACGCCTCGGAAGGCGCTCGCGGACCGCTCCCACCACCACCGTGTCGTGGGCCCGGCCCTGCTCGTGGGCCAGGGCCGCCTCGAGCTCGGCGATGCGGGCGGCGGCGGCCCGATCCCGGGCCTCGGCCTCCGACCCCGGAGGGACGTCGGCTCCCTGGTCGATCTTGGTGGTGGAAAGCGGTTGGCCGACCTTGCAGTTGTCGCGGTAGATGGCGATGGCCTTGATGCCCATCTGCCAGGCGTCCAAATGAAGCTGCTCGACATCTTCGACAGTGATGTCTTCAGGAACATTGCACGTTTTTGAGATCGCGCCCGAGATGAAGGGCTGGACCGCTCCCATCATGCGGACGTGGCCCAGGTAATGGATGGTGTTGTCGCCCATGGAGCAGGCGAAGACGGGAAGGTGCTCCGGTGCGACGTGCGGGGCGCCGACGATCGACATGTTCTCGTTGATGTAGGTGACGATGTCCTCGACCTGCTCGGGGGCGTAGCCGAGACGGACGAGAGCCCGCGGGATCGTCTGGTTGACGATCGACATCGTCCCGCCACCGACCAGCTTCTTGGTCTTGACCAGACCGAGATCGGGCTCGACTCCGGTGGTGTCGCAGTCCATGAGGAGACCGATGGTGCCCGTGGGGGCGAGGACCGACGCCTGCGAGTTGCGGACGCCATGGCGCTCACCCAGTTCGACGGCGTTGTCCCAGGCCTCCTGGGCGGCCGAGAGAAGTTCCGGCGGAACGAGCTCCTCGTCGATCTTGGCCACTTCGGCGCGGTGCATGCGCAGGACGTTCTGCATGGCCTCCATGTCGGCGTGGTACCCGGCGAAGGGGCCCATCCGGGCGGCCGTACGGGCCGAGGTGGCATAGGCGTGTCCGGTCATGAGGGCGGTGATGGAGGCCGCCCAGGCCCGGCCCTCGTTCGAGTCGTAGGGAAGTCCCTGGGCCATCAGGAGAGCGCCGATGTTGGCGTAGCCGAGTCCGAGCTGGCGGTAGCGACGGGAATTCTCGGCGATGGGCTCGGTCGGATAGTCGGCGTTGCCGACGAGGATCTCCTGAGCGGTGAAGACGACCTCGACCGTTGCCATGAAGCCATCGGTGTCGAAGGAGCCGTCCTCGCGGAGGTACTTGAGCAGGTTGACGGACGCCAGATTGCAGGCCGAGTTGTCGAGGTGCATGTACTCGCTGCAGTTCCGGACGACGATTCCGTCGACGACATAGGAATGGTTCCGCGGCTCGGACAGGTTGTAGGTGAGCTCGACACCGTCGTCGGCCCGCTCCACCAGCCGTGCCGTCCGCCGGACGTCGTAGAAGCCCTTGGGACCCTCGAGGAGAAGTTCCCGCAAAAGCGTCTGCTTGCGGCTCAGGGAGAATCCGATGTGCTGGGCGAAGCCGGTGATCGATCCCGAGGTGATCCTGAGGTCGTACATGGAGGATTGCCCGTACTTCCGGGTCGTCCCGTCCTTGGCCGTGTAGCTGAACGCGCCGTCGTCGCTCGCACTGCGGGTCTTGTAGACGCGGCTGAACACGCCGAAGGTGGTGAGAAGCTTCTGGACGCCGCGCAGGAGCTCCGGCGAGCTCGATCCGAGCCCGACATAGCAACCCTTGTCGCGGTTCACCACCACACAGCCGTCGGCGTCGAACAGTCCTTGCAGGAACGAGGCCGCCGCCGGGGCAGGCGCTTGCTCGACTGACCAGGGGACCGTCTTCTGCGGTCCGCCGACCGACCTGACCCCGAGGGCTTCCAGGAAACCCTTGAAGATCCGGCGCGACATCCGCAGCTGAGCGGTCCCATTGGACTGCTCGGACACCTTCAGGGGGCGATCGCCGTTGATCCACTCGAGCAACTCGGCATGGCGGGGAAGAATCTCCGTCCGGTCCTCGGCGCTGCCGTAGATGGTGCTCGTGGTGGAGCCCGATGTGCTGCCGTCACCGATGACCCAACCGAGATAGTGAGCGAACTCCGACGTCCACTGTTCGGGAAGGCGCAGCGGGTCAGCGAGATCGCCCTTTTGGCGGTAGGCGGCCGGGTCGCAGGAGACGGGCAGGCTGAGATCGGCGTTGACGGCAGGAGCCTCGATGTCGAGCACCTTGACGTCGTCGTCAGTGGCCAGATCCTTGGCTTCGACGTAACCACGGTTAGCGGTGAAGATCTTGTGGCCCGGGGTGCAGCGCAGTTCCATGCCGTTGTCCAGACGGAGGCGGACGATGTCGTTGAAGCCGGTGATCATGAACGCTTCGGGAGAGGTCAGTTGGACCCTCTGGGCCGGAGAGTCGGGATTGGTGACGTCGTGGGTGTAGACGCCGAAGGCTTCGCCGCGGTTGGCCCGGTCGAAGAGCTCGGAGAACCGGATCAGGCCCTTGTCGGTGTGGACCAGGGCGCTCCCCGGGAAGCAGGGATTGCTGGCGTTGATGCGACCGGCGTTGGGGGCGGTGTGCCAACGGTTGATGGTCGTGTCGAACTGCATGCCCGGGTCGGCGCACTCCCAGGTGGCCTTGGCCAGCTGGCGGTAGAGATCACGGGCCCGGACGGTGCGGACCGGGGTGCGGTCCATGCGGCCCAGAAGATCCCAGTCGGCGTCGTCCAGAACCGCCTGCATGAACTCGTCGGTGACACGCACGGAATTGTTGGCGTTCTGGTACTGGATCGAGAAGGAGTCGGCGCCGTCGAGGTCCATGTCGAAGCCGGCGTCTCGCAGGACGCGGGCCTTGTTCTCCTCGAGGGCCTTGCACCAGATGAAGTCCTCGATGTCGGGGTGGTCCACGTCGAGGATGACCATCTTGGCCGCCCTGCGGGTCTTTCCTCCCGACTTGATCGTCCCCGCCGAAGCGTCGGCGCCACGCATGAATGAGACCGGACCGGACGCCGTTCCCCCGCCCTGGAGGTTCTCGACCGAGGCGCGGATGCGTGACAGGTTGACGCCGGCACCCGAACCACCCTTGAAGATGGTTCCTTCCTCGCGGTACCAGTTGAGGATCGAGTTCATGGAGTCGTCCACGGCCAGGATGAAGCAGTTGTGGACTCTCAGGTTTGAGCTGAGGTACTCACCGCTTTCTGTCTGGATGTCGTAGACATCTGTTTCGCCGATCGATTCGATGCGCTCTATTTCGAGCCGCTTGGTGGGGCGATGGAAGAGACCATCGGAGCGTCGGAGAGTGCTCTCGAGCTTGTCAGCCTTGATCGCATCGATGAAACCAATCTCCTCGGAGAAGGCGATCCGATCGCCCAGCGTTCTGATCGACAGGCTCCAGCAGCCTTTCCGGTCGGAGCGCTTGTCCGCCTTGAAACGGACTCGGGAAAAGATCCCGAAGCGGGCGAGAAGCGCCTGAGCACCTCTGACGATCCCTTCCGAGATCATGTCGAGGCTCACCGCCGCGCTGCTCTCTCTGACGGTGACGTAGCCCTCCGCCTGGAAGATGCTCCGGAGATATGCCCTCACGACCGGGAGAGGTGCCGTGAAGAGCTCCTCAGGGACCGTCATGTCCATGCCGCGCCTGCGGAGATTCCACTTGTCGACAAACGTCGCCACGGCGGTTCCATACAGACGGGTACGCCGGCAGTCGAGCGTCTGGTCCTTCGTCTCCACAGTGCGCTCATGGCGGTGGACGTCCGGCAAGACCACGTCCAACGCTCGCGTCACCCAAGCGAGTTCAGCGTCGGTGACACTCATAGCTTCGATCGTCAGTGACCGGTTCGTTCCTTCGGAGTACTGACCGACGAAGCCGTCAGACTGCAACCAACCCGCCAAGGCGGCTTCGGCGATTTCCTCTGAACGAATCTCTCGCTCACCGAACGACTCGTTCCGGCACCATTCGAGCTTGTCGCCGGGAAAAAGCTCTCCGGCGGGGACGAAGCGGCCGTAGGTGGCGTCACTGGCCTTCCAGACGAGGTGATCGGCGGTGACGTCGAGGACGTGACCGGCTTTGGTGTGGATACGGAGAACCGGCTTCCGGCCGTTGTGCTTGACGGCCACGATGCGGGTGATCCCGTGCGCGTCGAGGACCTTCTCGCCGACGGCGTTCTGCTCCACCAGACGACCGATGGGAACGAGTCCGGACGGCGTGTTGACCAGGGCGTCGTAGGGCTGGCACGCAGAGGCCTGCTGGGGAACCCCCTGGACGCCGATGTTGAACCAGACCGGCGAGTTGAAGGCGGCCTTCTGGTGGACGATGACGTGCTTGAGCTCGTCGGAGAAGGCCCGGGCCTCTTCGGTGTCCTCGAAGTAGCCGTCCTTCAAGCCCCATTCGGTGACGGTGTCGACGACCCGGTCGATGACCTGGCGGAGCGAGGACTCACGCTCGTCGGTGCCGGGGGTGCCGCGGAAGTACTTCTGGGCGAGGATGTTGGTGGCGTTCAGGGACCAGGTGGTGGGGACCTCGACCCCGAGCTGTTCGAAGGCCACCGAGCCGTCGCGGTAATCGGTGATCCGTGAGTCACGGCGCTCCCAGGCGACCTCGTCGTAGGGGTGGACCCCGTCGGTGGTGAAGTGACGCCTGATGCCGATGGCGGTCCGCTGGGGAGCAATTGCCATTGATCTGTCCACCTTCCTCTTGTGCAGAGCCTAAAGCGCAGGAGAAGCCGACAAACCACAAGATGTTGTGGTCGGGGGGAGCATCACCCACGAGATGCGGTAGACATTACAGCACTGTAGTTACGACAGTGTCAACGGAACGGACCCGGTGTCGGCCCTGGTAACGGGGCATTCGCGAAAGTTCGCACTCGTGCGCCGGTTCACGTGCGAAAGGCTCGTTAGGGTCCCGGCCGTGGGTTGCGTGATCGCCATCGATGCCGGGACGAGCGGGGTACGGGCGCTGGCCGTGGACGAGGCCGGCGAGGTGGTCGACGTCTCCTACCGGGAGATCAGGCAGTACTTCCCGCGCCCCGGTTGGGTGGAGCACGATCCGGCCGAGATCTGGGCGGCGGTGGCCGGGACGGTCGACGAGGTGGCCCGACGGCAGGCGGCGGCCGGGCGGGCGGTGGCCGGGATCGGGATCACCAACCAACGGGAGACGGTGGTGGGATGGGACCGGTCGACCGGGGCGGTGCAGCACCGGGCCATCGTCTGGCAGGACCGGCGGACGGCCGGTCGGTGCGACGAGTTGCGGGCGGCCGGCCATCTGCCGGTGGTCCGGGAGAGCACCGGGCTCGTCCTCGATCCCTACTTCTCGGCCACCAAGATGGCGTGGCTGCTGACCGAGGGTGCAGTGGCCGTCACCGGGGATCTGGTGCTCGGCACCGTCGACAGCTGGCTGATCTGGAATCTGACCGGCGGGGTCGACGCCGGGGTGGTGGCGACCGACGCCAGCAACGCCAGCCGGACACTGCTCTACGACATCCGGAGCCGGGAATGGTCCGACGAGATGGGTCAGATCTTCGGGGTGCCACTCGGCGTCCTGCCCACGGTGCAGCCGTCCTGCGGCCGGTTCGGCCAGGTGGGCGGCGAGCTGGGGAGTGGCGGTTCGCCTCTGGCCGGGGTTCCGGTGAGCGGGGTGGCCGGCGATCAGCAGGCAGCGCTGTTCGGCCAGGCGTGCTTTGGTGCCGGGATGGCCAAGGTGACCTATGGGACCGGCAGCTTTGTCTTGATGAACGTCGGTGAGGCGTGCCCGCCGCCCGCCGAGGGGCTGCTCACGACGATGGCGTGGGATCTCGGTGACCACGGCGGCTCGTCACCGGTGGCCTACGCGCTCGAGGGTGCCGTGTTCGTGACGGGAGCGGCCGTGCAGTGGCTGCGCGACGGTCTCGGACTGATAAAGGACTCGGCCGAGATCGGGGCGTTGGCGGGCCGGGTGGAGTCGAGCGAAGGGGTCTACGTGGTGCCCGCCTTCACCGGGCTCGGCAGTCCCTGGTGGGACCCCTACGCCCGGGGCATGATCACCGGTCTCACCCGCGGGGTGGGCGCCGGCCATATCGGCCGGGCCGTGGTCGAGTCCATGGCCTATCAGGTCCGCGACGTGGTCGACGCCATGAGCGAGGTCGGCGGAGGCGTGTCGGCGCTTCGGGTCGACGGTGGTGCGTCGGTGATGGACCTGCTTCTGCAGATGCAGGCCGACCAGATCCAGGGGCCGGTGCAGCGGCCCGCCACGGCCGAGACCACCGCCCTGGGGGCGGCGATGTTGGCCGGGCTGGCCGAGGGGGTGTGGGATTCGACCGAGCAGCTGTCGTCGCTGTGGAAGCTCGAGAGATCGTTCGGCCCGGAGAAGTCAAGGGTGGCCGCCGACGCCGGCCACGCCGGTTGGCGCCGGGCCGTCGAGCGGTCGCTCGGGTGGGCGCCGGCCGACCAGGGTTGAACCGGTGGCCACTCAGTCGGGGGCGGCGGGGGGAGCCACCATGGCCGGGTCGGCCAGCGCGTTGGACATGAGGTCCGAGGCCAGCCGGGCCACCATCTGGACGACCTCGGCGTGCTCTTCGGGCGACCAGCCCCCGAGGAGTTCCTCGAGGCCGCGACGGCGCGCCGCCGCCAGCCGGTCGAGTGCCGACCGGCCCGAGAGCGTCAGGGTGAGACGATCGGCGGCGGCGGCGATCGGGCGCAGATCGATCAGGCCCTCGCGTTCGAGCTCCCCGCCCAGCCGGGTGACGGCGGCGACGGGGACGTGGAGATGGTCGGCCAGTTGGAGTGCGGTCTGCCGGTCGTGGCCGTCCACGCGCAGCAGCAGCCAACAGGCGGCAGGCGAGACGGTCAGGGCCGCCTCGGTGGCCAGCCAACGGTAGATCTGTTCGCGGTTCTCGCGACGGGCCAGGACGCTCAAGGCGCGGGCGATCTCGTCGCGCGAGCTGCTCGTGTGGGGGATGGACGTGGGAGCCAGGGTGTCGGCCGGATCGGTGGCCTCGGTGGTGCGACGGAGAGCCACCTCGGGCAGGAGCCAGGTGAGGGCGAAGGCCAGCAGGGCCACGGGTACGGCGGCCAGGAAGACGCTCTGCAGGGAATGGGAGTAGCCGGTCACCAGGACGTGCCGCACCGCCGGATCGAGGGCTTTCAACTGGGTCGGGCTCACGCCGCCGGTGACCGAGAGACCGGGCGGCAAGCGGACGGAGCCGAGGGAGTGACGGACATTGCCGAGAAGGGTGTTCGAGAAGATGGCCCCGAAGATGGCGACGCCGAACGAGGCGCCGATCGACCGGAAGAAGGTTGTCCCCGAGGTGGCCGTGCCCAGGTCCTTGTACTCCACGGCGTTCTGGACGGCGATGACGAGCACCGGGAGGATCATCCCGATCCCGAGGCCGAGCACGAGCATCCCCAGCGACAGCTCGAGCCAACCGGTGGTGGGGTCGATGCGCGACAGGAGAAAGAGGCCCACGGTCATGACGGCCGAACCGACGACGGGGAAGACCTTGTAGCGGCCCCAACGGCTGATGATCTGGCCCGAGCTGACCGAGGTGATCAGCAGGCCACCCATGAGCGGTGTCAGCCGGAGCCCCGAGATGGTGGGGCTCAGTCCCTTTACGACCTGCATGTAGAGAGGGAGGAAGGTGATGGCACCGAACATGGCGAAGCCGACCACGAAGCCGATGGCCGAGGTCGAGCTGAACGTCCGGTTGGCCATGAGCGGTAGGGGGATGATGGGCTCGGAGGCCCGGCGCTCCACCCGGAGGAAGGCGACGACGAGAACGACCGAGGCGCCGCCCATGATGATGATCGGCGCCGAGAGCCAGCGATAGGTGTTCCCTCCCAGGCTGGTGAGCAGGATCAGGGCGGTGGCGGCGAGGGCCAGAAGGGTGGTGCCGAGGTAGTCGATGACATGGTGGACGCGGACCCCCGACGCCGGCAGGACCGCCGAGGTGACGACCAGGGCGACGACACCGATGGGGATGTTCACATAGAAGATCCAGTGCCAGGACAGCTTGTCGACGAAGAAGCCGCCGATCAGGGGACCGAGAATGCTGGAGACGGCGAAGACGGAGCCGAAGACCCCTTGGTAACGGCCGCGCTCGCGCGGAGAGACGACGTCACCGACCGAGGCCATGGCGCCCACGATGAGCCCGCCGGCGCCGAGACCCTGGATGGCGCGGAAGAAGATCAGTTCGATCATGTCCCGGCTGAGTCCGGAAAGGACGGAACCGACGAGGAAGATGGCGATGGCGGCCTGGAAGAAGATCTTCCGGCCGTACTGGTCGCCGAGCTTCCCCCACAGCGGCGTCGACGCCGTGGAGGCCAACAGGTAGGCGGTGACCACCCAGGTCAGATGCGAAAGACCGTGTAGATCACTGGCGATGGTGGGCAGCGCCGTGGCCACGATCGTCTGATCGAGCGAGGCCAGGAGTAGGCCGAGGAGCAGTCCCACCATGACCAGCCGGATCTGTGCCTTCGACAGTTGCGGTGGAGTGCCGGCGGCACGGTCTCCAGCCTCGGGCGCACTCACCGACATGGTTCGACACTACCGTCGGGGCCGCCGATGCCCTTTTCCGAACCCCTTCTCCGTACGATGACCCGGGTCCGAGGACGTGAGCGGCCCGGACGAAGAGGACTGAGGTCGTCGTGATCCTGCTGTATCTGATCGCCTTTGTGGCCGGGCTGGTGGTGGGGATCTCGCCGTGCATCTTGCCCGTGCTCCCCATCATCTTGGTGGCGGGGCTGACGACACCGGTCGAAGAGACGACGACGCGCAGCTACCGCGCCTACGCCGTGATCGCCGGGCTGGTGCTGAGTTTCTGCGTCTTCACGCTGGCGGGATCCGAGCTGCTGAGCGCGCTGCAGCTGCCTCAGGACCTGCTACGCGACGCCGGACTCGTCATCCTCGGTGTCGTCGGCGTCGGCCTTCTGATCCCGGCGGTGGGCGAGATCGTCGAACGCCCCTTCGCCCGGCTCGGCGCCCGGCACCAACCGACCGGCACCACCAGCGGCTTCGTTCTCGGCCTCGGTCTCGGCGTCCTCTTCACCCCGTGCGCGGGACCGATCCTGAGTGCCATCACCGTGGCCAGCGCCAATCACAGGGTCAGCCTCTCGAGCATCGTCCTGACCGCCGACTTCGCCCTCGGTGCGGCCGTTGCCTTGCTGGCCTTCGCCCTGTTGGGTCAGAGGGCGGCCGCCATCTTCCGGACCCACGCGATACTGGCCCGTCGGATCGGTGGCGCCGTCCTGGCCGTCATGACGCTCGTCCTCGCCTTCAATTGGACCGACGGACTGCAAACCCACGTACCCGGTTACACGAGCGCACTGCAGAGGACCTTCGAAGGCAGCGCCTACGCCAAGAAGCACCTCGAGGCGCTCGAGGGCACGGCCGGCGGGAGTCTGGCCAACTGCACGCCGGGAACGGCTCTCGTCCGCTGCGGCCAAGCCCCCGCATTCACCGGCATCAGCCGCTGGCTGAACACGCCCGGCGGCAAGCCCATCAGCCTGGCCTCGCTCAGAGGCAAGGTCGTCCTCGTCGACTTCTGGACCTACTCCTGCATCAACTGCCAACGTTCGCTGCCGCATGTCGAGGCCTGGTACGGCCGCTACCACGCCGACGGCCTCGAGGTGGTGGGGGTGCACACGCCCGAATTCGCCTTCGAACACGTGGTCTCCAACGTGGTGACGGCCTCGCATGAACTCGGGGTGCGGTATCCCATCGCCGTCGACAACGGCTACAAGACGTGGGACGCCTATTCGAACATGTACTGGCCCGCCGAATACCTGATCGACGCCGGCGGCCAGGTCCGCCACGTGGAGGACGGCGAAGGTGACTACGGGGCCACCGAGTCGCTCATCCGTACCCTGTTGGTGGCCTCCGATCCCAAGGTGCAGCTGCCGCCTCCGACCGGCGTGGCCGACCGGACACCGGTCAACCCCCTCACCCCCGAGACCTATCTCGGGTACAAGTACGAGCTGCAGAACCTGGCCAACCCGTCGATCCTGCCCGACCGTCCCGAGGGTTACCGGTTCCCGGCCTCCTTGCCCCGGGACTCCTTCGCCCTGTCGGGGACGTGGACAGCCGGATCAGAGGAGATGACGGCCGGGCCGGCGGCCCGGATCGAATTGTCCTTCCAGGCCGACGACGTCTATCTGGTGCTCGGCGGTTCGGGCACTCTCGACGTGACCGTGGGGGACAGCCGGACCAAGACGATCACGGTTTCGGGAACGCCGCGTCTCTACACCCTGGTGAAGGGTGGCTACCAGGACGCCACCGTGACCCTGAGCGCCTCGCCCGGTATCGAGGCCTACGACTTCACCTTCGGCTAGGGCTGGGGTCGTCTTTCGGAGGGTTCTCGGTACGCCAAGATCTGGAGGCGTCCAACACCTACCGGTTCGCGGAGGGAGAGTGCGTGTCGGTGCCGTCGGCCATGAGCGGCTCGGGAACGGTGAGAGGCCTACAGGAGAGAGCGGCCCGGGCTCAGCCGGCGGAGCAGGTCGAGGAAATTGCGGGGTGGTGGCTGCGCCATGCTCCGGGCTGTGCCTGGTGGGTGGGAACGGTGCTGCCCCACGGCGATGCCGGTCCCGGCGAATTACTGCGCCGGGTCGCTCGGGCCGAGGAGTTCTACGCCGGCCACGGCGCCACGGCGCGGTTTCAGATCACTCCGCCGGCGTGTCCAGAGGGACTCGACACAGTCTTGACCGAGCGTGGCTACCGTCGGCAGAGCTCGGCGTCGTTGCAGGAGGCGTCGACCGCACGCGTTCAGCAGCAGAAGCCGACAGGCTCGTTGGGGGTTCGACTGGACGACCGCCCGACACGCGCCTGGTTCGAGGTCTGGCACACGGTGCACGGTCATGGCGGCGACTCAGGCGCCGAGTGGGCCCTGCTCGGTCGGGTGGAGCGGCCGTCCGCCTACGCCTGTGCTCTGATCGGGAAGGATGTCGTGTCCGTGGGCCGCGCTGTCGCCGATACGGGCTGGGTGGGAGTGTTCGGTATGGCCACGCTTCCCCAAGCACGCGGGAAAGGCGCCGCCCGCACCGTGCTCGGGGCTTTGGCTGACTGGGCTGGTCTACGCCACGCCGACCGCATGTATCTCCAGGTGGAGCGCGCCGACATCCCGGCTTTCCGGCTGTACGAGCAGACAGGTTTCCGCGAAATATGCGCCTACCATTACCGCACCGCCGGGTGAGCCGGGCTTCCTTACCCAGCACCAGGGACCCCTCGGATGATCCAGCTCTGAACACCCGGGGACCACCGGTGCGAACGACGTGGCGTCAGGCGGCGGACTCCGACGAGTCGGCCGGTGGTGACGCGGCCCCGGGCTCGATGTCGGCGGAGGCGGAGGCGGAGGCGGGCACGGTGGCGATGTCGGCACCGCCGACCACGCCGTGGCGCTTGGCGTACCGGTCCACGTAGACCTGGTCCGAGAGTCGGCGGATCTCGAACATCAGCTCGTCGGTCACCGCCCGCAGGGCGAGCGGGTCCGACGACGAGGTGCCGTCGAACCGGGCCAGGTCGAGCGGTGGACCGAAACGGACGGTCACCCGACGGAAGGGACGCATCATGGTGGAGCCCCGGGGTTGGACCTCGGTCGTCCCCACCAGTCCCACGGGGATGACCGGAACCCCGCAACCGAGAGCCAGCCGGGCCACACCGGTGTGACCGCGGTAGAGCCTGCCGTCGGGTGAGCGGGTCCCTTCCGGATAGATGCCGAGGATCCCGCCTTCGTTCAGGACGTCGCGCGCCGTGGCCAACGCCCTCTCCGAGGCGCTGCCCCCCTCGCGGCGCATGGGGATCTGGCCGGCGGCACGGAAGAACCACGCCGTCTTCCAGGCGTCGAAGTATTCGGCCTTGGCCACGAAGGTGACCCGGCGACGAATGACGAGCGGCATGAACAGCGAGTCGCAGAAGGAGACGTGGTTGGGGGCGAGGACGGCCGCGCCGACGCGGGGGATGTGTTCCCGACCCTCGACCTCCATCCGCCAGAAGAGCCGGAAGATGGGGCTGAGCAGGCACTTCAGCACCCAATAGGCCACGGCCCAACGGTAGCGCGCCCGGCGGATCGATGACAGGGACACCCGCCGGGTGCGGCTCTCATTGACCCCGGCGCGAGGCCGCCCGTAGCGTCGCGTCGTGGCACGCCGGTTGACCGCTCGGGGGGAGAGGCGCCGGCAGCAGCTGACCGACTTCGCCGCCCGTCAGTTCGCCGCCCAGGGGTACCACCCCACCTCGGTGACCGACATCGTCGACGGCCTCGGGGTGGGCAAGGGCGTCTTCTACTGGTACTTCGCCTCCAAGGAGGAGCTCTTCCGCCAGATCCTGGCCGATGCCCAGCGCGACCTGCGCCGGGCCCAGCGCCAGGCCCTGGCCGACGAACCCGACCCCGTCCGGAGGATCGAAGCGGGCATCGCCGCGTCGGTCACCTGGCTCGACGACAACCGCCACCTCTTCGTCCTGCTCGAGTTCGCCCGGACCGAGGTACGCTTCGCCGACCTCATCCGTCAGGGCGAGGAACAAGCGGTGGCCGATGCCCTTCCGCACGTGAAGGCCGGCATCGCCGCCGGGATGATCCGGCGCGACGATCCCCTCGTCCTCACCCACGCCATCCTGGGTGTGACCGCCTACCTGGCCCGGGTGCTCGTCCTCGAACAGGGCCGTTCGGCCGCCGACGCCGCCTCTTCGGCCGCCTCCTTCTGCCTCGAGGGCATCCTCTCCCCCGCCGCCGCCCAACGCCGGATCGGACGCGCCGCCGGTTGATCGTGGCGGTGCCACACTGCCCCGTGACCGAGAACCGGAAATTCCCCATCCGCTTCGGGGTCCTGCGGCCCCTGCTCAGCGCCCTCGGGCTCGGACCCGGCCTGTCCGGCGTGGAGCTCGACGACACCGAGATGACCGTCCGGATGGGGTGGGCCTTCCAGGCCCACATCCCCCGTCAGTCCATCACCGGGGCAGGCCGCATCACCGGGACCGTCGGGGGCATCGGCGTCCACGGTTGGCGGGGCCGATGGCTGGTCAACGGTTCGATGTCCGGCCTCGTCGCCATCGACATCAAGCCGGCCGCCCGGGCCAACGTCCTCGGCGTCCCGGTCCGGCTCCACTACCTGGCCGTCAGCCTCGACGACCCCGAGGCCTTCCTGGCCTCGGTGGCCGACTGAGCGGCTACTGCAGTTTCGGCAGGGCCCGGCGGAGGTTTCGGACGGCCTGGCCGATCCGTTGTTCGTTCTCGATCAGGGCGAACCGGACATGGCCGTCACCACCGGGACCGAAGCCGACGCCGGGCGATGTGGCCACCTCCGCCTCGGACACCAGGAAAGAGGAGAATTCGAGCGACCCCATCTCCCGGTAGGGCTCGGGGATCGGGGCCCAGACGAACATCGTCCCCTTGGGGGGGGTGACGTGCCATCCGATCCGGTTCAGCCCGTCGCACAAGGCATCGCGTCGGGCCTGGTACGTCTCGTTGACCCACTTGGGATAGTCGGGCGCCTCGTTCATGGCCACGATGGCGGCTATCTGGATCGGCTGGAAGGTGCCGTAGTCGAGATAGCTCTTCAGCTTGGTCAGGGCGGCCACGATCTCGGCGTTGCCGACCAGGAAGGCCATCCGCCAGCCGGCCATGGAGAAGGACTTGGTCAGCGAATAGAGCTCGACGGCCACGTCCTTGGCCCCGGGGACCTCCAGGATCGACGGCGGCCGGTAGCCGTCGAAGGCGATGTCGGCATAGGCGAAGTCGTGGACGAGCACGATCTCGTGCTCCCGGGCGAAGTCGACGATCCGTTGCATCCAGGCCAGGTCCACACAGGCCGTCGTCGGGTTGTGGGGAAACGACAGCACGATGACACGGGGCTTCGGCCACGCCGACTCCCACGACTCCATCAAATTGGCGAAGAACGCCTCCGAGGCCGAGTTGGCGTCGGTGCCCGTCCCCTCCAGCCGGACATGCCGGACGTCGGCGCCGGCGAAGAGCGGTCCGTAGATATGGATGGGATACGACGGTGACGGCACCAGGGCGGTGTCGCCCGGCCCCACCAGCACCCACATCAGATGGGAGAAACCTTCCTTGGCCCCGATGGTCGAGACCACCTCGGTGTCGGGATCGAGCTCGACCCCGAACTTCCGCAAGTACAGAGAGGCGATGGCCTGGCGCACCTTGGGGATCCCCCGGCTGGCCGAGTACCGGTGGTTCCGGGAATTGTGGGCCGCCTCGGCCAACTTCTCGACGGCGATGGCGGGCGACGGTAGGTCGGGGTTGCCGAAGCCGAGGTCCACGACATCGCGACCGGCTCGACGGGCCTCCAGGGTCAGCGCCACGATGTGGGCGAAGACGTACGGGGGCAGTCCGTTGATCCGTCGGAATTCCATGAGCAAGATTACAGCGGGCGAACCCGCCGCCCTTACCCTGAGTTTTCGGCCCCCGCTCCCCGCAGCATCTCGGCCACTTCGGCCAGCACGTCCAGGGACTCGGGCCAGGCACACACCGCCCACGTCGCCCCGGCCGTCGCCAGCTCCGACAGTCCCTGGGCGAGTTCGGCCGGCTCCGTCGCCACCGGTCCACCCCAGGTCACCTCGAATCGGCCGGTCAGGGCGGCGACGGCCGCCGGCTGTCCGGCCCACAGGTTGACCGCCACCCCGGCACCGAGGTCGGCGGCCAGTTCGGTGGTGGCTGTCGATCCGCCGCCCACCCAGACGGGCACGCCGAGGTCGAGGACCCGCCGCGCGCAGCGGAGCAGTGCCAGTCTTCGTTCATCGGCCGGCCCCGGGGGGATGCCGTAAGCCTCGTTCTCGGCCGCGCTCTGGGAGTCGCCCGTCCCCATCCCGGCGATCAGCCGGCCCGGCGCCATCGCCGCCAGCGAGGCCAGTTGGGCCACCAGGAGGTCGTCGGGCCGCAAGCCGATCCGGGCCACCAGGGGCCCGAAGCTGATCCGGCGCGTCACCGCGGCGACGGCGCCGAGCACGGGGAAAGCCGTCAAGGCGGGCCGATCCTGGCGTCCCAGGGGCCAGATGTGGTCGAAGACGAAGACCCCGTCCAGTCCGAGCGCTTCGGCCCGCCGCGCCGACTCCACGGCGGCGTCGTCGTCGCGAAACGTCGGCAACGTCACCCCCACCCGCACCCTGCGCCTCCTTAGACCGCAAACGCTTCAGTCTGACCGGACGAACAGAGCCCGACCATCGCGGCGCGCCAGCACGCCGGCGCCGACGGCCCCCGCCCGCTCGCCCAGCCTGGCCAGGCAGATCATCACCTCGGGCCGCCGGTGCCGGCCCTCCACCAGATCGTCGAAAGCCGTCCGCACCGGCTCGAGCACGAGGTCCAGGGCCTCCACCAGCCCGCCGCCCAGGACGAACAGCGACGGATCGAGCAGGTTGGCCAGATTGGCCAACCCGAGAGCCAGCCACCAGCCGAGTTCCTCCAGCACGACCTGGGCCGTCACGTCCCCGGCGGCGGCGGCGGCCGTCACGTCCTCGCCCCGAACGGCCTCGGGATCGCCGCCGACCGAACGCAACACATCGTCCAGCCGTCCGGCATGGGCTGCCTCCCGCGCCAACCGACCGAGCCCGCTGCCCGAGGCGAAGCGCTCCCAACAGCCCCGCTTCCCGCACGGACAGCTGGGTCCCGACGGGTCCACCACCATGTGCCCGATCTCGCCGGCGAAGCCGTGGGCGCCGCGCGTCACCCGGTTGTTCACGATCAGCCCGCCACCGATCCCCGTCCCGAGCGTCACCACCACGGCGTCCGTCACCCCGGTGGCGGCGCCGTAGATCCACTCACCGACCACGGCGCAGGTGGCGTCGTTGTCCACCACCACCTTCAGGCCCCCGAGCCGCTCTCTCACCCGGCCACCGACATCGAGGCCCTCGCCCCCCGGCAGGTTGGGGGCGAAGCTCAGCATCCCGTCATCGTCCACCAGCCCCGGCACGCCCACGCCCACGCCCGACAGCCGGCCACCGTCGCCGCCGAGAGCCAGGCGCAGCTGGTCGGCCACATCGCCGATGGCCTCGATCACGTCGTCCCCGCCCGTCTCCCCGCTGCCCTCGGCCGGCACCACCCGTGGCGTGGCCACCTTGGCCTCGGCCAGGATCTCACCCTCGCCGTTCATGGCCAGGCCCAGGATCTTCGTCCCGCCCACATCGATCCCCAGGGTCACCGGGCCGGACACGGACCCTCCGTCGGCGGCCCGGGGCCGGTTCTCACGTCGTCAGAGACGATTCGACCCGCGCTTTCAACTCTTCGAGGGCGGTGTGCATGATCCGGCTCTGGGCTCGCCGCTTGATGAAGCCGGGCAACGGCACCCGGAGCTCGACCTCAAGGGTGTACGTCACCTCGGTGGAGCCGTCGGCGGCCCGCTCGAAGCTGTACCGACCGTCGAGCTTGGAGGTCAGATCTCCGGTTGTCTGTTTCCACGACAGGGCGCGGGGAGCGGCCGAATAGTCGTAGGACAAGGTGTAGCTGGTGCTCCGGCCGAAGGCACCGGCCCGGAAGGCGACCTCGGCCGGACGGCCTTCGCCGTCGCGGCTGCGGACGCTCACCTCTTTGATGTCCCCCACCCAGTCCGTATACCGCTCGATGTCGCTCACCACGGCGAAGCACTGCTCCGACGGCGCGGCGACAACCATGCGTTCGGTGGCAAGTTCCGCCACTGTCCCTCACTCCCTTGTCGCGCCCCCGGCGCTGCTCCCCGAAGCAGTGGCCGACGACAGTCAGCCTTCCACGTCCTGCAAGGCGTCGGCCAGCCTACGTGCGAGGAACCCGTATCCGAAGGATTGCTCCACCCGGGTCCGGGCCGCCCGGCCCATCCGCCTCCGGCCGGCATCGTCGCCGAGCAGCCGCCGCAGCGCATGGGCCACCGCCCCGGGGTCCCCGGGATCGGCCACCACCAGCCCCGTCTCCCCGTCGACCACGGCCTCGTCGGCCCCCCCACTGCGCCCGGCCACCTGGGCCACCCCACAGGCGGCCGCCTCCAGGAACACGATCCCGAACCCCTCCTGCTCGAGTCCGAACCACCGGTTTCGGCAGGCCATGGCGAACACGTCGGCCGACCCGTAGAGCCGACCCAACTCGTCGTCGTCGACCCGACCGAGCAGCCGCACCGGCGCCCCCGTCGACCGGACGAGCCCGGCCAGCTTGGCCCGCTCACGGCCGTCGCCGGCGATGGCCACGGTCAGCCCCGGGAACGCGGGCGACAGGGCGGCGGCGGCGGCGATCAGAACGTCCATTCCCTTCCGAGGCACCAGTCGGCTGACGCTCACCACCAGGGGTCCCTCGGCGGGCAGGTCCCACTGGGCCCGGGCCTTGGCCCGCTCCTCGTCCGACAGCGGCCGGAACCGCTCCAGGTCGACCCCGGGGGGGACCTCCACCACCGGAGCCGTCGCACCCGGCGCCGCTCGCCGGGCCTCGGCGGCCGGATACCGACCGGCGCAGATGATCAGCCGGGCACCGCCCAGCACCGCAGCCAGGGCCTGCCGCCCCCCGGGCAAACGGCCGGGCACCGTCACCTCGGCTCCGTGCAACACCACGGCATAGGGCCGACCGAGCACCGCACCGACGAGCCCGAGCGGCAGGGCGGGATCGAGAACGACCAGTGACGCGCCCACCTCGTCGGCCAGAGACCGGATCCGCCGCACATGGCCCGGAATGGGGAGCAGAACCGGTGCCCCCACCCGCACGATCCTGATCCCCGCCTGGGCCTGCTCCCGGTCGAAGGCAGCGGCATCGGGGTGCGACGAGGCGGTCAGGACGGTGAACGACGCCGGATCGAGCCGTCGCCACAATTCCCACAGGTAGGCCTGGATCCCTCCCACCTTGGGAGGGAAGTCGTTCGTCACGAGCAGATGGGTCATCGATGGACCGCCGAACGGTGCACGCCCCATGGTCGCACGCCACCGGCCATTGATTAACAGGCGGCTGACTAACAGGCGGCCCAGTCGACGGCGGCGCCGGTGTGCCGGAGTTCGGGAACCAGACCGGCATGCCCGAGCATCCGGATGGCCCGGGCCTCGGCCACGTCGACCACCACGGCATCGTGGGGTTCCCGGCCGAGCACGAACGACACCACGCAGTCCTCGCAGGCCGAGCTGTGCCGCAGCTCGCAGTCCTCGCAGCTGATGGAGATGGTCGGTCTCGCCGGTGCCGTCATGAGAACCCTCCCTGGGTCTGGTCGTCTCTCGTCGAGACCACCCTGGCAGAAGGGTGTGTCAGTCCCCGGCGACGGGCTCCCCAAGGGCCTGCTCGCCCGCCGTGTCGGTCAGGATCTCGACGCTGCGCCCGTGACCGCACCACCGGCACTGCACGTCGACGACCTCCTCGGAGAGCACCTCTTCCTCCTCCACCGACAACACGCCGCCCACGCTGTAGTGATGGAAGGACCGGGTCCGACGATCTGTCATCACGTCGAAACGCGTCAGGTTGCCGCAAGCGGCACAGCGGTAGCGGAGCTCGGACACGACCCCACGCTATCCGCGTGATCGTCCACCCCTGTCCGTACTCTCTCGGCATGGCTCTGGCCGCGGCGTCGTCGTCCGACGACCTCTCCATTCCCCTCTACGACGTCACCTTCGCCGTCGTCGACGTGGAGACGACCGGCGGTGGTCCCGAGACCTGCGCACTCACCGAAATCGCGGCGGCGAAATTCCGAGGTGGCGCCTGCCTGGGAACCTTCGCCACCCTCGTCGACCCGTGCGACGTCATCCCCCCCTTCATCACGTCGCTCACCGGCATCACCAACGACATGGTTCGCGACGCTCCGTCTCTCCCCGGCGTCCTCCCCGCCTTCGTCGAGTTCGTCCACGGCGCCGTGATCGTCGGCCACAACGTCTCTTTCGACCTGGCCTTTCTGAACGCGGCGCTCGAGCACAACGACCGGTTCCCCCTCGACAACCTGGTGGTCGACACCCTGGCCCTGGCCCGCCGGTTGGCCGCCGAGGAAATCCCCAACTGCAAGCTGGGCACCCTGGCCTCCGCCCTGGAGCTCGAGCACCGTCCCGCCCACCGGGCGCTCGACGACGTCATGGCCACCGCCGATCTCCTCCACCGCCTCATCGAGGACGCCACCGGCTTCGGGGTCTTCCAGCTGGGTCAGCTGGTCGAGCTGCCCCAGTTCATCCCGACCGTGGTCCGCGGCCCCTCACGCCGACTCCGCGCATTCCTGTGATACCCGGACCAACGTTTGGAGCACCTCCGCCGCCCGCCCGTCGTCGATAGCGGCCGCCGCCTGCTCGATGCCGGACCCGAAGTCTCCGGCCACGCCGGCCACCACCAGCCCGGCGGCGGCGTTCAGCACCACGATGTCGCGGTGCGGGCCTTTCTCGCCGCCGAGCACCCGCCCCACCACCAGGGCGTTGGCCGCCGGTTCGGATCCCCGCAGATCCTCGAGCGAGGCCCGGGACAAGCCGAAATCGGCGGCGTCGATCGTCGATCCCTGCACCCGGCCGTCGCGCCATTCGAGCACCGTCGTCGGCCCCGTCGTCGACAACTCGTCGAGATTGTCGGCGCCGTGCACGACCATCGCCCGCCGCGAGCCGTTCATGGCCAGCACCCCGAGCATCTTCTCGGCCATGGCCGGGTCGCTCACCCCGACCACCTGGAAAGGGGCGCGCGCCGGGTTGGCCAGGGGTCCCAGATAGTTGAACACGGTGGGAACACCGAGCTCGCGGCGCACGGGCGAGGCGAACCGCATGGCCGGATGGAAACGCGGCGCGAAACAGAAACCCATCCGGGCTTCGTCGACACACCGCTTCACCCCGGCGGGCCCGAGATCGATGACCACCCCGAGCGCTTCGAGCACGTCGGCCGACCCGGCCACCGACGTCGCCGCCCGTCCTCCGTGCTTGCACACCCGGGCACCGGCTCCGGCCACCACGAAGGCGGCGATGGTGGACACATTGATCGAGGAACTCCGGTCGCCGCCGGTTCCGCACGTGTCGACCAGATCGCCCGACAGCTCGAGCGGCTCGGCGTGGTCGAGCATGGCCCGCACGAAGCCGGACATCTCGTCGATCGTCTCGCCTTTGATCCGCAGCGCCGTCACCAACGAGGCGATCTGCGCCGCCGAGGCGTCACCGGCCAGGATCTGTCCCATCACCGCCCGGGACTCGGGTCCGCTCAGATCGCCGCCGGCGATCACCCGGCCGAGCACCGCCGGCCACCCGCCCGTCTCCTCGAAGCTGAATTCGTCGACTAGTCCCACCACAGGTCCCGGTCCAAGACGCCCCGGGCGATCAAGCCCAGCTGCACCTGGCTCGTCCCCTCGACGATGGTCAATTGTTTGGCGTCGCGGTACCACTGCTCGGTCGGGTGGTCCTCCATGTACCCGGCGGCACCGAGCAGTTGCACGGCCAGTCCTGACGCCCGCACGGCCAATTCGGTGGCGTGGTACTTGGCCACCGACAGGTACGGCACCCACTCCTTCGTGAACTTGCCCTGGTCGGCCAACCAGGCGGCGCGATAGGTGAGCAGGCGGGCAGCCTCGATGTCCACGGCGCACTTGGCGATCTCCCATTGGATGCCCTGGAAGTCGGCGATCGTCTGATTGAAGGCGCCCCGTTGCTGGACGTACTCCGTGGCGTACATGAGCGCACCCTCGGCCAGGCCGATACCGCGGGCGGCCACCACCGGTCGCATCGAATTGAGCCCCAGCATGGCCAGTCGGAAGCCACCGATCTCGCCGATCACGTTCTCGGCGGGCACGTGCACGTCGCTCAAGACCAGCTCGCCGGTGTCGACGCCCCGCACTCCCATCTTGTGGTCGATCCGGCCCACCTCGACACCGGCCCAGGCCCGCTCGACGATGAAGGCCGTCACCGAATCGTGCGTCCGGCTGGTCGGATCGGAGGTCTTGGCGAACACGGTGTACCAATCCGCTTCCCGGACGCCGGACATCCAGCACTTCGTGCCGTTCAGCACCCAACCCCCGGCTGACCCCGGATCAGCGGTGGCCCGGGTCCGCATCCCCATGACGTCGCTCCCCGCCTGTGGTTCCGACAGCCCGAAGGCGGCCCGCTGGGAGCCGTCGGCGATGCCGGGCAGATAGCGCTGCTTCTGCTCGTCCGACCCGGCGATCATCACCGGGCCGGTGGGCAGGCGGGTGAGCAGCAGCATGAGTGCGGCGGTGTTCGAGTACTTGGCCACCTCTTCGATGGCCAGACTCAAACCGAAGATGCCCGCCCCCGACCCGCCGACCTCTTCCGGGAGGCACAACCCGAGTAGCCCGGCGTCGCGGAAGACGGCGAAGATGTCGTCGGGATACTCGCCGTCGCCGTCGATGGCCCGGGCCCGGGGCTTGACCTTCTCCTGTGCCAAGCGCCGGACCGACGACTGCAGTTCCGAGAGCTCCGCGGAAAGCTCGAAATCCATGGGGGGAGGCTACTGCCCCGGCTTGTCCGCCCTTTCAGCCCGCCGACGGCTCGGCGGCCCCCCGGGCGTCGTCGAGGTGCGTCCGGCAATGACGGACCGACACCGCGGCCAGTGCCTGCGTGGTCACCGGCCTCCCCTCGGCCGGGCCGAAGGGCACCGACCGGGCCAGTTCGTCGGCGTCGAGCGAGCGGAGCACCGCGGCCAGGGCGGTACCCAGCCGACGCAGTTCCCCGATCGTCTCCTCCCGGGTCACACCGGCGAAGTCGTGGGCGTGCCGGGCGTTGTCGGCATCGATGTCGGCCGCCGTTTTCGCAATCGCCGCGCCGCGCCGCGCCTGCTCCAGCCGCCCGATCATCTGCCCATGACCGGTGGCGATGTGGTGCAGTACCACGCCCACCGGCCAGTTCTCGCCGCTCACGGTCACGGACCACTGCGCGTCGCTGCACCGGCCGGCAAAGCCCACGACGTCGTCGTTGGCCGCTTCGAAATCGTCGGCCATCCGGGCGGCTACAGCATCCGGCGTCTCCACCCGTGCGACTCCTCCCGTCCGCCGTTCAGCCGGGGGCCGAAGCCCCTCCCGGAGCGACGACGGCGACGGTCACTTCGATCTCCACTGCGCCCCCGCGCGGCAGGGCGGCCACGCCGATGGCCGAGCGCGTATGGCGACCGGCGTCACCGAAGATGGCGTGCAGCACCCGACTGGCCCCGTCGACCACCGTGGGCTGCTCGTGGAAATCGGGCGTCGATGCCACGAAGCCCGTCACCGTCAGGACCCGTTCGACCCGGTCGAGGCTCCCGAGCTCCTGCTCGAGAACGGCCAACGCGTTCAGAGCGCACACCTCGGCGGCGATGGCACCCTCGTCCACGCTGACGTCGTGGCCGAGCGTCCCGATGCAGGTCAGCTTTCCCTCGATCCGTGGCAGCTGACCCGACGTCCGGGCCACATTTTCGTGGACCACCACGGCGTCCAACGGGTCATGCGGTGGATGGGGTCCATAGAGCGTGAGCCCCAGAGCCTCGATCCGCGCCGCGATCCGACCTTGCATCAGCGGCATGGTACGGCCCGACGCCGGTCCACGCCGACGCGCCGACGCGCCGACGCGCCGACGCGCCGACGCGGCGACCGACTGTGTCAGGACCAGGCCGGCGCCGAGCGCCGATCGGTCAGGCCGACTTGCGCCTCTGCCGGTGGATCCGACGACGCTCCCGCTCCGTGGTTCCGCCCCAGACGCCCTCGCGCTCGCGGT